>Ga0209208_10013255_pt1 | contig 10318 bp, 7 predicted proteins | sample S1TSphfallax_3_FD_187694 | JGI IMG/M metagenome (GOLD analysis project Ga0209208, IMG submission 187694) | Host-associated microbial communities from peat moss isolated from Minnesota, USA - S1T2_Fd - Sphagnum fallax MG (SPAdes) (version 2) | ecosystem: Host-associated > Plants > Peat moss >... | reverse complement strand
CTCCGCCCCAACGGTCCATCCCACCCCATGTGTAACTTCCCAGCTCACCACTTTTACCCCCACACGATACTTACCCCTGATAAATATCATTCCACCCGTCCGATTCCCGATCCAACGCTCCGAACTTACTTTATCACATCTTTATTCCTCCCCCCCCCTTTCCCCGCCCAGGGTAACTTAAAGTAAGTTAATTACCTAGCTAGCCGGCCGGTAACCCTGCTGGCGGGAAACTTAAACCCGCTTTTGTACTCCCCCAAACCCCGGCCTGCCCGCCCGCCCGCCCGCCCGTCCGTCCGTCCGGCTTCCTCCACGTTTGCCGCCAACGGCTAGGCCAAACCCAGGAACACTCAACTCACTCACTACTTGAGTTCGTTAGTTACCATCGCTACTTAATGAGGTTAGTGAGTCCAGCTAGTTAGTCTCGTCGTCCCTACCTCCCTCCTTACCTCCCGAGTCCTCTCCTCCTTGACCTTCAGTCTGTTGCTCGGAATGGCGGGTGCGGAGAATGTGCGACGGACGCGAGCTGCGGCCAAGAGGTCGGCGATGGAGGAAGATGCTAGCAAGTCGGTAGCGCAAGCGAAAAAGCGCGCAGTCAAGAAAAGGCCGGCGTTGGCCAATCTCTCCAACCAGCAGATTGCGGTTTCGCGGAATGCATTGGGAGGTGGTGTTGGTGCTAAGGAACAGCAGCAGCAGAGTGAGTTGAAGTTGGCGGCGAAGGTGGAGACGGTTGTAGCGGAACCTGGAAATGAGAATGCTGTGATCGTAGAGCGGGTAGTTGTTGCGGATTTTTCCCAGCAGCAGCAGCAGCAGCAAAACAGGCCGCCTCTACAAGAGGCGAGTGCTGCGGCAATCGCTTCTCTGGAGCGGCGTACAGTGCAGAATTTGTATATTTCCAAAGATGAAGAGACGGATCTTGAACTGGAGGACGGTAGGGAAAGAGATAATGTTTATATGTAAAAAAAAAAACCTGCATGCACGCATGCAGTTTTCATAGGGTAGATTGTTCTCGCTTGATTGGGTTTTTGCCTGTTTGCTCGTTGATAGAAAACAAACCGGATTGCGCTACATTGTATTGCATTTGTGTGGTGATGGATTTGGACGAGTATGTGAGGAGCTCAGTGAAAAGAAGGGAGAAAATGTTCTTTTGCGCCTTGGGAGTTTTTTCCGTTCAAAGTTTCCAGAAGGGGAAGGGTTTAGGGTTTTGCAACAGGAATTTCTTATGGCATCTTTTGCTTCTTTTTGTGCTGCCTCAATATACCAGTGACCCTTTTTTCTGTGTTGGTTTCCTTTCAGATGATTACAGCTCTTCAGAGGCATCCGGATGGTCATGCAAGCTGAGTTTTCAGGACATTGATCATGGCCAAACAGATCCGCAAATGTGCAGTATGTATGCTGCTGAAATCTATGAGCATCTTCGAATGGCAGAGGTTTGTCCTTGAAGCTTTTGACTTGAGTAAGTTGAGAGCTGGGATTCAAGTCAGAGAAATGTATGAGTCACTTTGGTCAGTTTTAGATGCAGATGGATAATCAGCATGTCGACCTGCTGATGGTGCAATGGATGGAATGGGCATCCAGCAATGCATTCCAGTAGATGGTGCAATGGGTGATGGCACAGGCATCAGATCTTTGTTGCTTGTTCGCAGCAGAGAACCTTATGGTCATTGCATTGGTTCTCAGATCAAAAGGAGGCCTACATCAGATTTCATGGAGTCACTACAGCATGACATAAATAAGAACATGCGGGGCATTCTCATCGACTGGCTTGTTGAGGTGAGTTTGTTTGGTTTCTGCTGAGTATGATGACATTTTGCAAGTGAAGTCTATCCTTCTCAGAAGTTTGTCACTCTCTGAGTTGAATCTATCCTTCATTGCTTGTACTGACAATGCATGTTTTGTTGAGTGCAGGTGGCAGAGGAGTATAAGCTAGTGCCTGACACACTTTATTACACTGTATCATATATTGACCGCTTCCTTTCCTCTGCTGCTGTTCCTCGGCAGCGCCTCCAGCTTCTTGGTGTTTCTTGCATGCTCATTGCTGCGTATGTTTCTTCTGAACTGTATCTTCAGGTGCTAGAAATAATGTGCATGTCAGGTTTTCTAGCCATAGGATAGTCCTTATCCTTACACTAATTCTTGCTCTCTTTTCAGCATATGATCCTGTTTCCATTCTTAGATTATCAAGTCATTTGGATGTTTGTCTCCAACATGCATGTTCACACCAAGCTTACCGTATGTTGGCAGTAAGTATGAGGAGATTTGTGCCCCACAAGTTGAGGAGTTTTGCTACATAACTGATAACACCTACTGTCGTGAAGAGGTACCACAATGCTCCTCCCTTGGCATTTCACTATGGCAGTAAATCTTGGGGGCTTGATGCAAATGCTTCACCAATGCAGCTAGTCCTCTGTCCTGTGCCTGCTAGATCACTTGGTACTTGCAACTACTTTGAGGGCTTGGATTAGTAAGAGTACCTCTGGTATAATGCAGGTTCTGGAGATGGAGAGGAGAGTTCTAAATGAACTGAACTTTGAGCTTACTACCCCTACTACAAAGAGTTTTCTAAGGTGAAGAACATGCTCCTGAATAACATGTAACACACTCAGGATAGATATAGCATCTATACAGTGCTGCTGGGTAAAATAGCTGGCTCAATTTGTGAGTTCATTTGCCTGAGAAAACCATATTTAGATGATGGTTTGATGGCAGATAAGCATTGTAGGGAATGCCCTGCATCTATTTGAGAAACATAGCATCATGCACATGGTGACAAATGATCAAAATCCTGTCAATTTTAAATTGGATGATGTTTGGGTTCAGTTTCTGTTGGGACAGCCTCCTATGTAATGAACTCATAGCCTATCAAGGTACTCACATCTGTGCATGGAGGAGCTAAGTGTGTGTTTGTTTTCCTTCGCAATGTGAACAGACGCTTTGTACGAGCTGCTCAAGCTGGTTTTAAGGTTAGCACTGAAATATGACCTTACGATCTCAAATCTTACATGATCTAGGATGCAGTTTGGCTAATCCATAGTAAGTCAGACCTAATTTTGTCTCTTGTGAACACATTTCCGGACAGGCAGGATTGTATTGAATGGACATTTGAGATATGGTTGGTTGCTAATGTTTACTTTCTTGTGATCATGCAGATGCCTTCACTTAATCTAGAGTTTCTTGGAAACTTTCTTGCTGAACTCACACTTATGGAGTACAGCTTTTTGCCATATCTGCCTTCCCTAGTTGCAGCATCAGCTGTCTTCATGGCCAAGCTCACTCTTGACTCAAGTACACATCCATGGGTGTGTAGAAGCCCTTCCAGCATGCCAACTTCTTTTGATTCAAGATAGATTCATGCTTGCCCCTTCTCTGCTCCATGCTGTTTTGGGTAACTTGATGTAGGAATGTTGCTCTATTGCAGTAAATTTTGTTAGTTGTCTCTTATTTCACTGACTCAAGTTTTTGTCATGTTTGCTTTCCTCCTACAGGATCCTACTTTGCAGCATTATACTGGATACAAGGCGTCAGAGCTGAGGGATTGTGTAATTGGAATCCATGAACTACAGTGCAACACAAAGAACTGTACTCTTCCAGCCATTCGAGAAAAGTATCGGCAGCACAAGGTAGACTTCGTAACTCATCAGAAAATTCATCAGTTCCTCACACTAAGGTTATCACCCTTGTTGATGTACAGATGTTTGTGCGACATCTAGGCCATGATTATTATACCATGGAAAAAGACATCTGGCATTGCTTGGAGTCTGACATTCTTTTTCCAAATCTCTCTTTGCAGTTCAAATGTGTATCAACATTGGTGCCACCATCCATTATTCCATCTGAGTTCTTCTGTGATATGGAGTGAGATTGTATACCAAGGACTCTCTAGCTTCAGAGCAATGTGGCGATGAGGTAGTAGTAGTGAAGTAAAGTAGCATTTGGAATCGGTGGTATTCGCATGCAAAAATTTTAGCAAGATGATGCCCAACCAAAATCAATGACTTTCTACTACACAATGACGAAAAAGAGCACGAGAAAAAAAAGACAATTGACAAGAACAAAAAAACCTCCGGGGAACAGTAGCAGCAGTGCCACTTGGCCAATGGACTGCCACAACCAAAAGCAGAGATGAAGAAGCAGATCTCTGGCAGGCGCTCTCATTATTAGTCAATAAATCTCATCCCTAATTAGTCTTCTCAATCACTGAGAGAACAAGGCATTTGTGAAGTCAAGAAACTGAACTTGTTGTACAGGGGAGAAGAATTTTTTTACTCATGTATCCGCACTGTGAATCATTAAGGCCTTTGTTGCCTTAGAGGACTCAACATCATACAAACTCACACAATCAAGGCTTTTGTAGCCTGGAAAAAAAAGCTGAACATTGCCCCCTGCTAACTGTGACTATGCAATAGTAAACTGACTTCTCTTTGTTTCTTCGAAAGAAGTTGTGCTCTCTGAAGAACTGTTTGAGCAAATATCATAAAACACTTAAAATGGAAATGAATAAATCTATCATCAAAATAGCCACTCAAGAAATATTTTGAATTGACAATGGAAATTTATAATAAAGCGAATGTCATTGATGTGATAAAATATTATGAATAATTATAATTTTAAAGACTCTGTAAATAACTTAAAAAATAGCACAGTATAATAAGAATAAAGTTTTTAGTGAAAAATTTATCAAATAAGAAATAGAGAAAACAGGCGTATAGAGAAAAATAAAAGGAATTAATAAAGGACAAAATTCTCTTGCGCATGACAAATGAAATTACAGAAAGATTGAAACAAATGAGAAAACACACAATCGCATTCCACTCCGTTGCGAGTAAACAACTTATACTGTGCATTGTTCGAAAATGCAAGAAGAGAGTGCGTTTTGAAATTATGGCGGAGGTTGTGGACGATACTCTGTGTGGTGCTGCTGCTGCTACTACTACTGCGTGTAACAACGTTGCGCAAGAGGAGAAAGCGAATTTTCTCATCACATCGGAATATGCAGGTACTAGTTTATTGTCTAAATCTTTGATGTTATTATTATTTCAGGCACGGTTCTTTCTTTCTTTCTTTCTTTCTTTCCTGGATTAGATAATGAAATCAGATCGGAGGAGAATCCAAAACTTGGTGAGCGAAATTTCGTGTCCGTGACGATTATGTTGGTAATTACTTGATTTTTTCGTGAAATTGTCTCCGTGGGATTAGATTTCTCGTTATGACGTTTTTGGCAATATCCGTGTTACATGCGTTTAGATTCTTTGAAAAGAATTTTGGTTGCTGCTTGGACGCAATTCTCTGGGATATTTTCTTGTCTGCTCTGCATTCCATGCCTAAGCCCTTACGGTTGTGTGGAAGAAACTCGCATATCTCTAATAAGAAGTGTACACAAAAATCATTTACTCTGAATCTGTCAAGCAGTACTGCTGCGGAACGGTTCGAATAAGTTTAGTCTGGGCCTGCATCGTTGAAATGATCTCCAGATGAGCATTTTGACAGCCGTGGCGCACTTATTACATTGATTTATGTGCAAGCTTTGGATTGCAATTTGTCGTTGACGAGTTCCCTGACTCGGCTTGCTCGTGGAGCCTGATCGCTTGCCTCCATTGTTACGTTGAACGTGGACGTGTCTGCCTGGATCTCAATCTGTGAAAACAATTCCTGGATCTTTCACGGCAGTGCATGCCTTAAGCGCGCAGATACGCGTCTATCTGCGATTGGTGATCTAGTGGCGATTTGCTTTCATCTTGTCGCGCAGATAACGGACAGCTGAAGCTCAAGAAAAGAGGGGGGCGGAGGCACAAGAGTCAATGGATGAAGAAGCCGATGGCCATATCCGAGGTCATTCTGGAGCTACAAGACTGCGATCTGCGTGAAAACGCTTTACGATGCCTGAGCGGACACCTGATTGAGGTCTCACAAGCTGTACTCTTTCCCTTCTTCTAGCACAATTTGTCGCTTGATAGAATTTCAGTTCAGCAATTCTCATCAGTCAATCTTATCAGTCTCTTACTCTTGTCGTAATCCACGTCTTTCGTACATTTGTTCTGAACAGATTCCCTTGATTGCAATCGTTCCTAAATGCGTTGATTCTGTGGGCTGCATTCATTTACTAAACATTTGTTGAGAATTTGGTTGCAGAGAAGAGAACAAGATATTGCCTACTACCGGAATGCTGCGATTGTCCTGTACTATTCTTGTGGAACTCTTGCAGTCTTGCTTCAGGTACTGTGTGCTATTAACTTGATAGTAAAGCACCAGGTCTGATTTCCCTGTGTTAATATCCGCACGTTATAAAGAATATTGCATCCCCTTACATGGATGGCGCATTTCACTGGAGTGTAATGCACTCTTTCCCATGAAATGAGGATGAAAATGTAAAGATGTACCCATTTGTTTATGCAGAGGAATGTCCTGTGTGTCAGGCATTCTTTAATTTTCAGCCCTCAGTGTCAGGGCTTCAAATTAAAGGATGTGCTCCACTCAGGGCATTCCTCTATACATAATCGTTTGTTTGGAAATTGAGCATCACAAAATGAGCATCCTACTCAGCACAATAGTCCCATCAGATGTTTTAAATTATCATGCACTTGCTACAGTGATCATATTATGGTGGCTTGGTGGTTGTTCCAGCATACATTCCTCTGCACTCACAACTCTGGATGTGAAATTGTGATCTGTGTACACCACCTTTGTCCTGCTGCTGTAGCAATATCAAACCAGTTTGTGGGAGTCCATCCATGGGGAAATGAATCAGACTTAGTTTCAGACATCCAGAGTTGATGTGCATCTTGACTAGCAAGATTTGTCCTTCTCAGTGGAGTTTTCTGGTTTGCTTGAATGAATGATTGCACTCACCCCCTTGCACAGCACATACTAATCCAGTTTATGATTAGTACATCTGCAATTGCTGCATTGTGCATTCAAATGCTTTAGTGATTATACTTCCCGCCCTGTTGCAGGAGATAATCTCAACTTATGCAAGGCTCTATGCTGGTGATCTAAATGTAAGAGGATCTAAGCGCCTTGCCAATGTGTTGACACTTTTTCAGGTAAATTTGGAAGTATTTTGTACTGCTTTTAATTCTAATTCATAGCGAAACACTAGGAAAAGGATCAGCTTGTATTGCTTTTATGTACAGACAAGTTGAAGTAAAAGTCCTCATTTAGTTCCTAGACATTGGCAGCAGTGCACTAGTCATGGAATAACTGTGTTTGGGCATGCAATAATGCAGGCCATTGCTGCAAATGAGGAGACGCGCATTCCCTATGTCAAAGGTAGCATGTAATCTAATTTTTTCCTTCATGGACAACATGCACATGGGTACCTCTAAAATATCCTCAAGCATGTTACTGGACATGCAGACCTTGGTAACTTGGTTGCTGAAGGCCTGTTGTGGTGTAAATTAAACTACCATAACATTTATATCAACCTTAGAGGCATGTGTTGAAATATATGCAGCAATTGCTGTGATTCAGATGAATCAAAACAAATAACTTTGTATTGAGTTGCATGGGAATCATCCTGTGTCCACACTCAGAAATTCCATATCTGGAGCTTCAGCAGTAGTTCATTTTACTTTTGACTTAAGCAGAAGTCAATCTATAAAGCCTTCTGATATTGCTGCAGCTTTCCTTTAACAAGTGATCATGGTTCCCACTTCCTCTGCAGCATACATGCCGAACCTACTCCTTCCTTTTATCCTTTCGACATATACAGGAGAGGTATATGAGAATATTCGAGCAATATCCTTATCCATCATTGACCTGCTGTGCAAGGTCCAGTTCTCATTTGCAAAACCCATGAACATTGATCTTGCCATCAACTGTGATGAAGTACAAAGTCATTTTCTGCTCTGGGTGCAAGTTTCTTGGATGTTCTTGTTCTCTGCTATTTGAACTGACAGCAAGTGACAATTGTGCAGGATTGCAAAGAAGAAATAACACAATGGGCACTTGAAAGTGATATCATTGCAGCTTGTATTCACGCAATTGAAGTGGGAAGCAGACTGTCAAAAGTGGTGGGAACACAGGCTGAGTCAGAATTGGAGCTCATTGTTTCTTAAGCTTGCAGTCATAATTTTACAGGCAAATAGATGAGGGGTTCCAGATATGCTGGTTAATGACCAGACTGAGAAGTAAGAGGAAGATGAAAGAGAGTAAGGAGAGAAATGATGTGAACATAGATGAATTGACATCTCTCAATTGCATATAAACATAAGGGAAAGACAACTCAAGAATGTTTTGATTGGTTAGCTAGCAGCATGAGATGTCTTTAGAGATGAACTTTTATGATAAGATTAAGAACAGTGAAAATGGGTTTTGCAGATCTCAATGTCAATCCTTGAATCAATGCTAAGAGACAGCAGAACCCTTGCTGCCGTCTGTGATCCAGCTTCGAACCTTGCTATGGATATCTTGATAATGCTTACACATCTGGTGAGGTCCTTTTACTTCAAAACAGAAATTGTGGGGAGTGCAGGACATGTTAATTGCTCAAACTCTTGCCACAGCCAAACCTATCAGCTGACTTCTTGTGCCTTGCCTGTGTTGTTGTCAAGGTTGCTGTACTTGCTGTGGTACAAGATTTCTCGCCACGCCTCGTGTTTCATGTTGTCCGCAGCTATATTCTACTCTGCCAACACCCCAGGTACGTATGTGCTCATAATCTTTATATCAAAAGGTTATAATTCTGATGAAGATTTGAAGATAGTAGCCACCCAGCATTCTTGTCTTTGAGCTTACGAAGTTCATTATCTCCAACACTTGAGAAGCATAAATGCTATACTGTGCCCCAATTACAGAGCGTTACAGTTGGTCAAGGATAATCTGCCTCAGCAGCTGCAGGATCACACTTTTCATGAACTCAAGAAGGTACTACTACCCCTTCTGTCTCAAAGAAGATTAGTATATGTGAACTGCCGCTTGATGTATTGATTGCTATCTGTTTGTTTGCAATCTATTTGGGATGCATGTGTTGTGGTCATCTGGGATGACAATGTCAATCACCTGCATGACATAAAACTGTTAAGGTCTTGTTTTTTGGAAGAAGATAGTAGAGACAAACAGGCTGCCAGAAGGCGACTTGAAGGAGCAGGATAGATGAACTCAAGCAGTAAGTCAGTGATTCTCCAAATTGACAAGCAGAGGGAGTTTCATGTAGGTTTATCCACTCTTTCGCCATCTGCACCACCAGCTCCTACTCAACACAGGGAAGGCTTGGTCTCACATGCCGGAGGTCTCACCTGATTCTGAGAACCAGAGTCCAGCAACCACTTCAAGCTTCAACTCTGATAAAGACAACTTGCCTTCCAGTGGTGGGCTTCTTGACACAAGTTCTCGTCTGGCCTCCCCTACCTGTTCTCGCAAAGCCTCCCCAAGTACTCCCACATCTGACTTGTCTAACCCCCTTCAACAACTTGATCTGAACAAGCAGGAGTGGTCCCCCTCTGTCAGGCAAGGAGGTATGCTCAAACATAATCAAGTCCATGCTCTGGCAGAGCAGTTTGCTTGAGCTTTCTCCAGACTAAGGAATAATCCATTTATGTTTTCATGTTCTCTTTTAGCCTGCAGATCCATGGAACAACAGATGGTCGTGGGCAAACCCGAATAGTAAACTCTTGTTTTCTAGGGTTTTTGCAAGGTGAAATATTTGTCTTGCAGGTTCAGAGGTTGCAGACCACACACTTCCACATCATGTTGCACTGCAAATTTATGGAAGGAAATCTGGTAAACTCTTCTACCTTCAGAGACTCGGAATTTTGCTGATTTGCAGCACTCCAACAGTCAGTTCCATGTAAGTTGTTACTTGCATCACTTGTTGATCACAGTAGTAGAAATCAAACAAGCTCACAAAAGTTTTGAACTGCTAGAGGATTTTCTGCACCCTCACAACCCATGGCTTCATTTCAAACTTAATGTTTCCCTCATGCATTAGAAATATATAAACACAAAAAGATTTCAACATTAATTTAAGTTATCACTTGAAGAGTTGATGAAAAATTAACAATTGATTACACTTGCAAAAGCTCATGTTATTGTGTTCACACCAAAGCTCCAATTGGAATTTGAAATTCAAACAATTATTGAGTGGAAGTGCAACAATCATTCATGGAGAAACATCACAACCAAATTGGCATATGATAACATACGCATTTTTGTGCATTCAGAAATTGCAATAGTTTAGAAGTAAATGTGACATGTTTATTATGTCCAAAGCTCCAAGTATAACCTAAATGTAAACATTACATTCAAATATTTAAAATTGATTTGTATTGCTACGGTGCAATTGCACATGCTACTAAAAGTAACCGATTATGAACAACAAGATTTG
>Ga0209208_10013254_pt1 | contig 10318 bp, 5 predicted proteins | sample S1TSphfallax_3_FD_187694 | JGI IMG/M metagenome (GOLD analysis project Ga0209208, IMG submission 187694) | Host-associated microbial communities from peat moss isolated from Minnesota, USA - S1T2_Fd - Sphagnum fallax MG (SPAdes) (version 2) | ecosystem: Host-associated > Plants > Peat moss >... | reverse complement strand
TGGAACTTCTGCTTTTTCTTCTTTTTGCTTTTTTTTTCCACCCCAAGGAAGGACCCATTCATGGTGGTAAAAAGCATTGCCCTTTCTTTCACCACCCTTGGTTTCACTGCCCTTCGTGTATCCTCCCATGTGGTGATTTTTTTTTTAATTTATGAAAAGGGTCCCATGGGTGTTGTGGAAGGGTTCCCTGGCTATGGGGGGAGGGGCAGCAGCTGCCATGATTATTGTGGGCAGCCCATTTAGTAGTGATCACCCAAACTTTCTTCGCCGTACCAGTGTAGGAGTAGGCACTAGGGAGCTTGCCCTGGGCCCAACCCTAGCCTTGGTTGGGGCAAGTTCCTTGGCCAACTTTTCATTGCCTATTGCACTGTCACCGAATGACACAAAATTGTGGTAAGTACATTCCTAGGTTGCAGGCTTTACCAGCACAATAAGGGCCCACATGAGGCAGAGACCAGAACAGGCCTGCAGCCAACAGTTTTACCGTGCATAAAGAGTAACGACCGCACATGATTTTTATTTATTTTTTATTTTTTCATGATACCCATCAGGTATTGCAGGAAAACAAAACGGGGAAACAAAAAAGAAAAAAAAAAGCGGGCATTTCAAAAATCATAATACCTGCTGACCCTATGGGCATTTTGAAAAATGTAATGCATGTTGCTGCAAGCATTAGGCTACACTGTTTCAAAGGAGCAAGAATTAAATTTTTCAAAGCATCTGCCCTTTGATGTGCAGGAAAAAATTACATGCTGTAAGGTGCCCTCCAACTACACTAGAAAAATCCTACCAGATTTTGGAATCCGTGGCATACTTTTTTAACCCTAAACTGCAGGGAAGTTAGCTGGGGAAGAACAACCCAGTACAAAAAGGTATCTTGTTCACACACCATCCATCCATGGTGGTGTGTTCATGTGTGCCGTTTCACTCTGGCAGGCTGAACCAGCACCTACTGCCCAGGTATGGCTACTTCTGCTTTTGAGAGAGAGAGAGATGTGCTTCTCTTGTTCTGAATTGAACTCTTTTCAGATTTGTAAGCATAGTTACTGTTTCTCTGGAGTTTTGTTAAGCAATTTGGAATTAGTTTTGAACATATTACAATATAGAATGGATTTTGATCCATTGGCAGTTGTTTTTAAGAAGTTGAGTGCTTGAGGACACCACAATTAACCCAGACATACTTTAAGTAGTTATGTTGCCCGTTGGTGAACATTCCTAATATGTAGAATTGTGAGACTGCATGAACTTTGCATGGTTCCAGATTGCATCCATAATGGGTAGAGCTATTAAAATAAAGTAATAAGTAATGCTTGGAACAACATATTTTAGAAATGATATATCATGAAATGTTTTTTAAAGTGGTGAAATATGGCCTAATTTCTATCATTAAATCAGTTTGACAAACATTACACATAAAATTTGGGGAGATTTGTTTTTGAACGCAAAATCAGCATATGGCTATAAAACATGTCTTCATCCTTGTTCGACAAAACTCAAGGTATATACTTACACTTTTTGATATGGATAGCTAATGGTTCAAAGTGGGACTAGTTGCTTGGGTGAACCAACACCTACAATGGAATCTTCACCTTCTTCAATGAGGCCTTTACACCTTGGGCATCAGCCTAAAAAGCTTACTTGGTTCTCCATGATTTCACATAAATGATTACAATATGGACAAAAAGGGTTTTCCTACCATTTATATGATATTTAAAAGTTATGGAACTTTTTTAAATTGTTTCCTTTATGTTTATGGGATTTTAAAGTATTTTATAAGCATTTTAGACACAAATTTCAAAAACCTAGAACCTTCCACTATGCCAAAAACATCAATATACAATGGCATTCACAACTATGTTTATAATCGCAAATGACACAAATGATTACAAGACTATTTAGTTGAATGAAAGTTGTCACTTGGACTTTTAGTCGTTGATGTGAACACAATCATAAATATTTTGGAACTATCTTTTGTGACAGTCGTTACTTACATAATGTAGTCATGATTTCCATGATTACAACATTGAAAAACATACATATATTACATTATGTGGTTCCATTTTTATCATTGGATCAACATTTATAATGATAATGATAATTATAATAATAAACCTTTTGTTGTCCTTACATATGATAATTTGCAACCAAATCCAAGATGCATGTGTCATAGTTGGAGGGGTTTTGAAAAGTATTACAAGTTAAATTGGCTTTTAATTGTTCTCTAACTAGCACTTGATACATAAACATGTGGTAATTTTTCCCGATAAAAAGTTGCCCTATCCATATCCTGGACGTGACATGTGCCCTTTAAGGATTAGGGTTACATATTTAGGGTTAGTGTTTAAGGTCTACATCCTAGGCTTAACACATGTCATTTTAGGGTTAAAGTTTGAGGTCTACAGCTTAAGGTTTAGTTCCTAGTTCTAACATAAGTCATTTTAAAGTTCGAATTTAGGGTCCAAAGCTTAAGGTGTAAATTTTAAATCTCACACATCATTTTTATGGTTAGGGTTTTGTAGTCTAAAACTTGAAGCCTAGGATTGTGGTTTAAGGTATAATAAATTAGATGTTTGGAAAAATGGTCAGGGTTTTGCTTGGGTTGTAAGGTTCTACTACTCCTTGAAGCAATGTCAACATTCATATTGAACATTAAATGGTCAAAAACACCCCAAATTACTTCCTATGATGCAAGAATTTGGCATGAATCAAATATGACAATTACAACATAATTAACGACATACAAAATTCTACTTGTGATTATTTACAAACAAAAGACATCTACTTACATATATAATCTAGTTGCAAGCTTTACAATGCAAGGCCATGTCCACTTTGTAATTACATTACATATATTTTCACTCCATGACTACATAACACAAAATTTCTTATATATTCATAATACAATCATTCAAACCAAGGTGTTCACTTAGCTTTAAAATTTCAAGTTTAAATGTAGTTATTTGTTACCCCATGCATTAAAAACTAGCTTGAGAAACTTGGCTGATCAAAATATGATAATTCCAATTTCTATTTCTAATTGTGTTTGACCAAAATTTGTCATCTAATGGACAAAAGGACCTATGGCAATTTGCATAAAAACCTCCCTTAATTTGACTATCACATATTGAACATGTAGTTTTTTTTTGCCAACCTTACCAACATTCAACCTTGTAATCACTATAGTTGCAACCTTTTTCTTTGATATGGGGTCAATGAAAGAAACCTCTAAGCCTATGTGAATCTACACATGACAATCAATTTGTGGATGGGTTTAAAAATGGGTTTATTGCACAAGTTTAAAATGGGGTTACAAATTTAAAATTTGCACTAAAAAATTATGGTCCATCTTCAAGAATTTGATGTTGCCATCTCCATTATAATCCTTTAATGTAATGTTAGAACATAAATTGGTTGTACCCAACTTACATTTGGTTTGATGCACTTCAATGTAACACATGGCAATTACTTCTTTAAGGTGGATTGTTTGTTTGGCCTTACACATACAATGGTTTTGAAATTAGATGAATTTAAATAAATAAGCACATACACAATGGTTTAGGATTTTGATTGAATTTGCCTTTGAAATGAGGGCATACTCTCTTTCCAATGGCTTCATGCTCACATTGTCTAAAGTATCAAGGAGAACTTAAATGGATCTTATAGGTTCATGTTCTACAATCGCATTTATTCCCACACCAATAGTGCTCCCTTGCATGTTAGGATTTGTGTGTTTTGTTGCCACAACAACTTGATCTTGGACTACACCATCCTTTTTATCCCCATTAATATTGCAATTAGTGTTGTTGGCCATTGATTTTGTTGCATTTCATTCAGTTGCAATGAATCATTTAATGCCAATTTCCCATTTATAAACACATGAACACCAATTTTTTTTGCCAAAGTTTTTTTGCATGTTGAAGATCGTGTTTAAGCATGACTACAATTTAGAAATTAAAATTGTAGCATCATTTAACTTTGAATCAATTTCATCTTACTTTTGATTATTGTAATTGCCCAGGTCATGATCCCTTACCATCAAGATCCTTCGACAAGCATTTGGCAATGCCCTACATTCCATAAGATAGACCCAAAAGTCAATATCTATTAATACATATAGATGAATAATATTTACAATTACACCAATTATGCATATAAATAAACCAAATTACATCAAGTTGTATCCATGTGTCAAAAACGATCACATTCCAACCACATAAAGACCATATATTTCAATGTTGGATTAGCCACAACCAACTTATAACAACAATAAATCAAAAAATGCCAAAACTCTATAACAACAACAAATATTCATGGCTAGATCTATAGTTTGAAATAATAGACAATTAGCAAAAACCAAGATCATAGCTTAAATATTTGGGACTAGAAATAAAAAATATTTCATGGATTTATGGATGTAAATATTAAACAATCACTATAACTACAACATCATTATGGTTGGAATATTCATGGTTGTATCTATTATTATCTTTTTGATTTGAAAAAAACCAAATATGGCCATGAATATTCCCATAGCCTTTTGAATGGTTTAGAAATATGGCAATTGGATCACCACATAAACATTATTTCATATGTAAGATTGATAACACTATCCATTTATCCTAATAATTGTTATCATCTTTTGTCATGCATTTTGGTGAATAAGATGGAAGACTCCATTGCCATGATTTTTTTAGCATTGCACAATCTTCAACAAAAAAATCAATAACTTTGTGAAATAAACATCCAACTTCAAGTTTTAATTCAAATTTTACAAGTTTTGTTGGTCTTCCAATATTTTTTGTGATTGAAATGAAACACAATTATATGGAGCTTGGAATGGAGCCATTCATCACTATGGTCCACCAAATGCTTCCAAACAAAATTAAAAATATGCAAATTAAAAAAAATGTATATCTTTCTTTCCATGGGCAAATCTAACATATCTTGGGCCAAATGCAATACAAAATCACATCATCAAGCAAAAAATTTGAGAAGTCTCCCATTTGATCTCATTCGTTTTATTTAATATCTTTGATATGTTTTTCCATGGTCTCACATTGCTTACAACTACAGTGAGACTTTAGTTACTATAAAATGTCACAACCTTAACCTTGGGTTCACGACCAAGGTGAGGGTTTGCAAAGGTGCGGGCCAAGAAGGAAGCTTGGGAGTCACACCTCATGCTCCTAGGAGTGTAGGAAAGTGTGAAAGAATGAACCCTCACACTCCCAAGTGAGCTCCCACTTTGGGAGTTGGGGTCCAAATAGATTCCTGAATTTTCACAAAAAGACTACAGGGGTCAAGACCCATTGGATTGAAGAGTTCCTTATATTATTGGAAATCTCTTGGAACGTAAGTGTCTAAAATGGGCTTGCATGACCCATTTGGACACTTGAAACACAAGTTTTGGCCAAAAGAAAGGCTATTGACTCCACACCCCTAAAAGTCAAGAATCACCCTTATTTCTTTGCGTTCATGTGGCGTGCGACATACCGTTGGAAAGATCTCGACAAGGGCTACAACTTTGCTTTAGAATTCATCTCAATCAGAAGTCTGCACGCAAAATTATGGGCCCTTGAAGTCACGGGAGTCCTAGTGAAACAAAATGACATTTGGGTGTTGGTTCCATGGCTAGGCACATAATATATTATAAGGGGGAAGGTGGTGGCTTCCCCCAAGTCCGAGCTGTGCTAAGTCTTGTGAGTTCGAATTTGCATGTGGCTCATCCTAACACCAAAAGTGTTCCAGGTGTGCACTAACCAACTTATTGTTTAGTTTTGTGCAAGTCCGTGTGAGTGAATGATTGGTTGTCATTTTTCCTAGATTCATCCCGGAGCTCCAACACGGCCTTCTACCCCCAAAATGTTATGAGCCAGGGAGCATGCCCCAACTCCTTACTTTTACGTTATTTTCACTTCAGATTCACATTTGAATTTATCAAGGAGCTTGAGAACGCGTCACAAACTTGAATCACCTTCCACAACCCATATCAATCACTACAAATTTGAGCTCCCCTAATCTAATTTAGTCTTGTTAGTTTCTGAAATTTATCTTGTCAAAATTTAGTTCTATCCTACATTGTGGGACTCGTTAAAGGCAAGAATAATTCAAAGGTCCAAAACTCTTCATGTGTAACTTCTACTAGGAACATGATTTAAAGTTTTCAATAAACAAATAAGTGTAAACACAAATATTTTAAAGTACTTACATGAAACTTGTTCATTAAATTTATAATTTGTAGTGGATTTTTTTTATAGTTGTAGAATGTTTATGGTATGCATAACTTAATGTAGTTATGGGTAAATAATTTGTGGTTTCTATAATTGGTGTTTGCATCAAGTTAAGATCTATGGAATTTTTTCCCAACGAAACACAAAAAATGTGGTTTAACTAAAAAGAATAAGAATGATTAGTGGACAACACCACACATAAGGGGATTGCAACAAAAACACATTGAAAATGATTGCAAAAAAGGTGACAACGAAAGGGAATGGAACATGGTGTTGATCTAATATGTCAATATTGGATTATAAAATGTGTTACCCATCATTCATTGTCTATATTATAGGAATTGGTTAAAGGAATGTGGGTGTGGAAGATGATTTTAATTCAAAATTGTTAATGAAGAATAATTTAATTGTGTGTGTTCAAACTCATGTTAGGTGTGTTTTTTTCACATGTTTTTTCATTCTAAATCTTTTGATAACTTTCAAGAATGTGGGTTCAAATGGACAAATGGAACATTTCCAATTGGGGGCGAAAGCACACTAGGGTGCAACTACAAAGTCCATTTTGGGAAAATTTCTAGTGTATTTTTTAACGTAGAAAACTAGACAAAAACAAAAAAAAACCCTTGAAACAATAATAAAGTTGGCATGTTTTTCCATGTCCAAGTTAATGATGCTTTAATTTCAACCTTTGTAAACACCTCCATTCAATTTTGGTCATGAAAAAAATTCTTTTGAATATGTGATGAACTTTGAAAGAAATACTATTACTATGCATAATAACAATTATAAAGTCAATCATATACTTCAATTTTTCCAAAAAATTTAATTTCATATGTCATAACCCTTGAAAGTATAACATGTCCCAAATTCGTGGAAAAAATCTTCAATTTTTATAAGCAATGTGTCCATAACACATTTTTTTATGGATTGTGACCTAGGAATTACCTATATTGCAAAGTCCATCTTTCATTGAATATTTATGTTATTGGTGTAATCATTTGAAACTTAGAAGGGGAAAGAAGTTAACTTCACTTATTTGAGTCCATTTTTGTTGGAATTTTCAACTTGCATATGGGTTTTATCAATAATATGTATTTAATCTAGAATTTTTTTGCCTTTGTGACATTTAAATAAGTCCATCATAGTGTGCTTTTACCCTCAATTTAACAAAAAAAAATGGCCATGTGAGCATCCAAAATAGCTAAAGAATTAGGCCTTGAATGGACACGTGGTAAAAATAGTTGGGTGTGTGGGAGCCCATTATATCAACAAAAATATTGGCCCATTTTATAGTTCTAGAAAAATTGGGAGTGTGGTAGGTCAAAATTTTCTTGAAGACCATTTAATTGACACATTGTTATCCCCAATTCATTGTACATAAAAAATTGGTTGTGTGGATGCCTTGAAATAGGTAGAACTTGAAAAAATATAGCCCTAATTAGACACATGGGGATCCCCAATTCGATATCGATTAAAAACTTTGGTGATGTGGGTACCCATAAACAGTTGACAACTGACAATATACTATCACATTTTCCTTGACATTAAAATCCAACAATTAACATAATTGTGCATGGGTAGGTTGTAATCTCCTTATTGGTTACCTAATTTTTTTCACTTTTGGCATGTGGGGTCTTCGAATTTTGAACTTCCGAAAAGTTGGCGCCATCCAATTGTGTTAAAAAATATCATTCCAATCTAATGGCCCATATCTAAAAAACAACAATATTACATCTACACAAAATATGCAACATTACGATGGCATCCAAATTACATATTTTGATACCCTATTTTTTGACTTCATATAACTTCCAAATGTGCATTGTAAATGTCATTTAAAAATAAGGACCACCTCAAAAAAAAAAATCTCTACAAAAGCATATGTGATTTGCCCTAAAAACTCCATGTTTTCCCACACTTATAGCCAAGATGCTTTTAAAAAAAAGTTTTAAACCCTTTTTTGGCTATCCATAAAGCCACTAAAAGACTAGACAAGCCTTGAAATGTTTTTTGATTTTCTTAGTAAAATATTTTCCTTCAATCGAAATTGATTGAATCACATTATATTCCATAGATGGGAAAATTTTCATTTGATTTGGTTATTAGATAAAACATTTATGAATATATTTGTAATCTTTAGTACACGATTACATGTTATTTTGCCACAAATATACTTTGATCTCACATAATATAGGTAAAAAAGAAATACTTTATTTTCCATTGTATTTTTCATGTTTTTATCTACCAAAATATGTTAAAACATTGTGAAAATCATTCCCAAATTGGACATGATTAAAGTTTATAAATGCACCTCCCATAAAAACACTATAATGTGACTCCACAAAGGGGGCCACCATAGTGTGCTTTCCACCCTTTGGAATTCAACATGCACATAATAAACAATAGACACAAACACCTTGGATACAAATTGTTTGATTTGGAACTCAAACCTAAATAAGGAGATGTGCAAAACAAAAAGTAAAGTAGGCCATGCCACAATGGGTTCCATTTAACATCACTGTGTGGCAAGTGACAACATTCATAAACAAAAAATGCTTGTGTTTGTTTTACCTTTTTCATATCACTATTAAAGAATATTTGATTTTGATGAATTAAAATCTTTAAAATTTTCAAATTCCATATGCATATCCTTTAATCCTTTAAAACTTTAAAACATTGAAATTTGGATATGCACAACATAAGTGGCGCGCCCCCAAGTTCCTTGTTAGACCCAAAAAGGGTCCAACTATGTTAAAAAGGCGGAAGTAGTTGGAACTTGGTGTCGCTCCCAACTTCCAGCACTAAAAGGGGGGTGAGAGGGGCGTGCTAAAAGCTCCGGGATTAGACTAGGAAGAGGGACAACTATTTAGTTATTCGGTCCTGCATCAAAAACCAACCACAAGAGGGTTAGTTCACTTTCGGAAACACCCTTGGTGTTGGGACAAGCCACAGGCAACACGGACTCATTTGACTCACCACGGCCCGGATTCGGGGGAAGCCACCACCTTCCCCCATATAGTATTCTCTGTATTACTCCACCGCACCCGCATCCAAATGGCTTTTATTCCCGAGACTCCCAAGGAGAAGTCCCGAAACTGTCCTGGTTTGGACTCCCGGGACTTTGGGAACTCATAACTCCCGGCTCAGACCTCGGATTGGGATGAGGTCTAAAGCAAACTTGTAGCTTTTCTCAAGAGCTTTCCAACGGTCTATTGCACTCCATCTGCACACACCGGGATCGGGTTGATTCTTGACTTTTTGTGGTCGGGAGTCAAATTGCTAGTTTGACTCCTGACCCTTCTTTTGACCATAACTTGTGCTGCAAATGTCCAAATGGCTCATGCAAGGCCATTTTCGACATCTACACTTCACGACCTTTCCAACAATATAAAGAACACCTCAAGGCAAGGTGTTTTGACTTCTGCAATCAAGCTCTGACGTTGCAGGAGTCCCAGAGGACTCCAAGTCCCCACTTTTGGGAGTGTGAGTTTCATCTTCACACTTGCCTCAAAGTGGGCTTACAACAAGACACATATTAGGACAAAAGAAAATCTTCATGCACAAATATGAATAATGAAGGGGTTGTTTAAAATCAATGTTTTATTATTGTAAGGAACTTTCCACCCATCCATAGAATACACGCATTATGCTTCACTGTCGCAACCCTAGCCTTGGGCTTGCGACCAAGGCAAAAGGGTTGCAAGGTTGCGGGCCAAGAGGAAGCTTGGGAGTCACATCACATGCTCCCGGGAGTGTAGGAAAGTGTGAAGGAGTGAACCCTCACACTCCCAAGGCAACTCCCACTTTGGGAAATGGAGTCCTAGTGACGCACTCCCAACTCCTTGAAGGACTCAAATGTGAGTCCAAGTGAAAGACAATGGAAGAGAGAGGAGTCAGGGCACACTCCCTCCTCCCTATCTCACAACACTTTGAGGGGTAGAAGGGCGTGTTGGAGCTCCGAGATGGGACTAGGAAGAGTTGACAAGTTTCACTCACTCACACGGGCCTGCACACAACCCACACAAAGTGGTTAGTGCATAATTGGAGCACCTTTGGTGCTAGGACGAGCCACGGGCAACATGGACACA
>Ga0209208_10013252_pt1 | contig 10319 bp, 12 predicted proteins | sample S1TSphfallax_3_FD_187694 | JGI IMG/M metagenome (GOLD analysis project Ga0209208, IMG submission 187694) | Host-associated microbial communities from peat moss isolated from Minnesota, USA - S1T2_Fd - Sphagnum fallax MG (SPAdes) (version 2) | ecosystem: Host-associated > Plants > Peat moss >... | reverse complement strand
ATTCTACCATCTAAGAAGGGCTAGAGAACTTGCTGAAATCAACCAAATACTCACCTTCACATACTAGAGAATGTGCCTGACTTTTGTGCACATTCCTTGACATAAAGGGTCCACATGTAGGTCATAAAGTAATATAGGTAGGTACAAAGCCAACCAATTCTGCCATGTAAGGGTCTCTTTCCATTAGGCTACTGTGATACCAGTTACACATAGTGTGTTATGATGACAAGAGCCTAATGGAAAGCCATTGATATAGGGCCTTGTTTAATGGAAAGCCATTGACATAGGGCCTTGTTTCTTGTCCTTGCTTGTTGCAAGGACAGTCACTTTCCATTGGAAGGTTGTAACTGTGGTGAAAATATGTAAATTAAATATGTTACGAACTTTGGGGACATATGTTTTCATGAAAAAAAGACAATATGATGAGTCACAGTTTGAGTTACAACTCTTGCACCAGCTCTTGCACTTGGTCACTGCTTGCTCGATCATTAGAGTTGTGAGATGACTACAAAAAACATAGTGCAAAGTTGCTTTGATCTGTGATCACAACAACCTAATGGAAAGATGTCCTACGAAGGTTGGAAAACCTACCAAAATCAATAAGTATTTACCCTTATGAAACATATGTAACTCATCACAACTGTCAAACCTAATCTTTTTTGGTGCAGGGGTTTGTCCTCCACCATTCAATATGGACCATCTACTCAATGGTACATTGCAATGTATAATGCATAGTAACATCAGAGAGATTAGATTTGTTGTCCTTTGTTTTCCACCATGATTTCTTTCATGGGGCCCATTTTTACTATGGAATGTGGCAAGGCTATTTAGTAAAGATGGCAACAAGTCTACCAGTGCTAGCTCTAGAGTGCCTTTGAGTCTTCATAATTGACTCAAATTCGTTAATCCCTAAATGTCAGAGAAAGACCAAAATATATTGAAAAGTGAACCAAATTGGTTTGCCCCAATGTTTAGGGGTTAAGCCATTTCTAACCTACCTATGTTACTTTACAACCTACCTACAAACCTTCATAGTACGGAACATTTTGCCTCCTACTTTGTCACCAACCTTGCCTTAATGATTCATTTGGAAGTAGAATGCATTCACAAGGCACATTCTCTAGGACCTTGAAAAGCAAAGGAATATGTTTATTCAAGCTGCCTTATTGCTTCATTGAAAGGCACAAGGCACTTTGCTACTAAGTGCAAATGCTACTCTTTTTTGGAATGCAATAACTCCCTTGTTGGGATGTTGAAAGGTAACATTGAACTTCTTCATAGGATTTTGTCAATGTCTCCTTGTTTTAGGACATCTTTCCATTAAGTTGCTCCCATCACATTAGCTTTTCATTATATTTGTCCAACTAGCTATGCTCACTATCATCTCATAGCTTTATCAATCAAGCATTGATTGATTGCAAGAGTTATGAGAGTTGTGAATCAAATTCTGATTTACCCTTATGTTTTTCTAGCTAGCTGTGCTCATAATCATCTCACAGCTCTACCAGTCGAGCATTGATCAATTGCAAGAGCTTTGAGAATTGTAAATCAAACTATGACTTATCATAAAATGATATTTGTCATTTTTTCATGAGAACATGTGTGCCCTAAGTTCCTAACATAATTAATCACAAATTTTGAACAAACTAACAGCTCCACAATCGAAAGCAATTTTCCCTATAACAAGGAATGACAGCAACATAATGCAAAGAGACCTTTAGCAATCAATAACTAGTAGAGCATCAACGCCACCAACAGTATCTTTTAATTTCCTTGCATATGCTTGAAACACACACCTTCCATCTTCAGAAAACTTACTTCCCCATGTAGTTGAAGCCATATAGCATATGAGAAAATCTCCACATATTTAGCCCATATGCTAGATGGCATGCACTGAATATGAAACCATAGACTGGTTTTCATACCTAGCTATATGGCACAGAAGTGTAGGGTGTGTTGTATGATGTGAGTTCTTAAGTGGCAAGGAGCTGGAGCAGGTTCAATACACATGGAGATATTGTGGAATGTATTGATGCATACCTTTCTAGAACTTTGGATGGTATAGATACTCAGTTTCAGCATAAATTGTGGGTATGAAAAATATAGATAGGGTACTCAATACCTAGTGAAAACCTAGAGAGTCCATTCCATACACGTAGACTCCAATGTTGCCACATCCTAATATTGCCACACCTCATATACGTAGACTCCAATTTTGCCACATGCTAATATTGCCACACATAGGTGAAAGCCAAGGACGTTGGAATTATCTCTAGATTTGAAGTGAAATTGATTGAAGCAATGCATGCTATTCTTCCCCTGCAGTTTTTTTCCCTGAAATATTGGACTGAACTGAATGTGAGACAATATGATAAATGCCTACATTCTTGACTGACTGACCATAGTGCCATAAAGTCAGAAGATCAAGGGTAGACAAGCATCAGAATGTACACAAGCATATCAGTTCACCTTCCACTTTCTGCTAGCCAGATCTCTGGGGTTGGCAACTCCAGAATCAAGATCATGTAAATTCAGTAAGATTGGCAGATAGCCTTGCCTCGGGGGCAGTTATTTCAGGAACTCCCCACTCCTCTGGAGTTACCTTACTCTTTAATTCAATCTTGAGATGTCAAACAAAGAATTTCCCTACTACTTTCAACAAACAAGCACAAGGTGCTCCCAGCACTCCTACTTCTAGGCATGCAAACTTTGAATCACTGTTGATGGTGGGTGTCGAACATTTCTGTAACATATGCAAATGCACTGTAGCACATGCAAGGTTGCAACTTGTAACATTGTGCTATAGATCTCTAAGTTACATGGCAAACACAACAGGAAAAAAAATTTGAAGCATTCAAGACCATTGGCATGTGTAATGTCTTTCCACTTATCATATGCCCCATTCAAATACCTGGTCTTCATATGACTTGGGTCATTTCATTCTAAAATTCTTGCAGGATCTCATGTATTTTCTGCCCAAAAGATTCATCATATGAAGCTTCTTCAATCTTTTTTTTCTTCAATCACCATTAGTCAAGTGCTTTTCCAATATATGCACCCTCTAATGGGTTTTCTTTTTCAAAAGCACAATGGTGAAATTGAATTCCTTTTTCTCTTCATTGCCAACAAAGGACTGACTGGAGGGGTTTTGTCTTCAACATTTGAAGTCCTATTTAGGTCCCAACCCAAAATTTGAAAATTGATGGAGACAACCAAATAGGAGAAGCTTCACAACTCAAAATAAATGTGAAAGCATTTAGTAAATAAAGGGATTGTGTCCATCACTGAATCCTTGGGTTCTTTGACACCGCAAAACAAAACAAGGGACTCAAAATACAAAACCTATTTCCCTCAAGAAGAATATATTGAGACATCACAAGTGAACCACCAACCAAACTGTGAGTTCAATTCGTAGTATTAGCAATTGCAGAATTACATAATTACCAGTAATCCTACCGTAGTTTTTGAATCAAGACAAGCTCAGGTTGTGCTAATATCAACATCAAGTCAACAGCAGAGGGCCACTGCCAGGACTTGAACTCATTAGCATTTGAGCCACCCAGGTGAAAGAGGATGACCAGTTGACTATGTCACCTGACTGCACTTTGTGGCCACTCCAACACACACTGCAGGATATCATGAGTTAGTGTGATAATGAGTAGTTCCATAGGCTTTGGCTAATGCACGTCTTAAGGCAAGTTCATGTGGTGTGTGAGACCAGTAACACCTCTGTCACAGCTATGCCACCCTTCTAGCCAGTTGTTTGTGGCTACTCTTCATGACACCTGCCCCAGTCCCTTCAATAGCTATTGAGTCTCGGCACAAGTATGGTGAAATGTGGCCTTCTGCCTGCAAGTCCATATCAACCACCCAACCTCCAACATTTTACACCAAGCAGGAAATTGCAAAAGAAGTCATTGCAGTTACAACCACACACCAACACAACGCAATTCAAGCTGCTTAAACTAAATCTACACATCAATCTGTTTCAATGATGCAACCAAATTGTGTACAGTAATCTCAATTGAACCCTCCAAAAACTCATCGAACATCCGAGCAAAATGTAACTGTCCAGATTCCTTCAAAAATGTCAAAAGAGAAAGGCTAAATCACCTGCAGGAGTTGTTCTGGAATTTCAACACGTCCCTGGAGCAGTGTATCCACTTGTTGGAGCTGTTCCAAGGAAATAGGTGTAATTATATAGAATATGCCTTTCTTCATATCCACCCCTCTGACAATCCCTGCATCAATCCAATCAAGGTTCAGGTCTGACTACCAAACAACAAAAGTCCAAGACTTGTTGCTCATGTCCACCAAGTTGCAAAGGAGGGTCATTAAACTGATATGCAACTTTGTGATAACTAAGGAGCCAAACATTGTCCAATCCAGATTTTCTAATATGAAGGCACCCATTCTTCCATAACATTTACAAGTATCTCCAAAACATCGATAAACTGGTGATGAGCAGTTACCAAGACCAATGCATAATGGTGGAAGTGGCTTAGAGGTGTCATCCTTTTCCTGTTGGGTTTTATGCCTGAAGCTTACACCCAACCCTACAAGTGCTCCATTCACAGTTGACCAGCTCTCCTGTGGTACCTGGAGGTGATCAACAAAAAGACTCCATGAATGCCACATGGTGTGACAAATGTCAAAACTCTTAACTGCTCCTGGGACAGTTCAACCAATACAGGCAAACCTGCTATCAATCTGGATGGTTTATATGCTGCCTTTCAAAAGGAACCAACACGTACAGTCTCTGACTCTTTCATATTTGAAATATAACTGAGGGTTTCAAAGAAGATAAAAATGCACATACCTAACTGTTTGTCATATGATGCAGTTTCTAATAATGTCAGAAATATATCATTTACCCAGGACCAATATAGCAAAGGCTACTGACTACTGGATCTATGCCAGAAAGGTCTTCTCAAGAAAGACAACACCACAGTGTCAGATACTCACCTGGCCATGCAGATGCCTGATATCAACAGCCCAGATTGGCACCTGGTACGGAGCATGGCACACAAGTGACATAGCTGTTCGAGCAAACAGTTTGGATTCCCGATAGGGAAAGGGAGATGGATCCTCCCCAAAGCACTGCTGAAAATACGCCAGTACCCGTACTGCTCTCAAATGTTCTGCCACCTGCCTGCACCAGACCATGTGGGTTCTCCATAAACAAGCTACAAATGTCACCCACAACTCATCTTTGATCTGTGAAGAAGTTGTAGATCTATCCATGTAATGCAGAGAGAGGCAAGTATGCTCACTTAGCAGATTCTTCAACTGCACTCTTCAGATACAACGTCTTGGCCTTGCTTGACACGTCCCAAAACCTGCCATGTGGCAAATTCTTTTTTGCAGAACTGGACAATAGCTGCACAACATGTGTTGGACATGTGTGGCACAAAATGTCGACCAACACATCATAGCCCACCCCTGCATGCAAATTCAGACTCCTGTTAGCTGATCTCATTCAGACTTTCTTTCTAGCACCCATAAGCTCTTTGATAAGCAGAACCTGTACTGTCCAGCACAATCCCAGAGTGGCTTGAGGATTGGAATGGAAAAATTGAACCTAGAGCAAATTCAAGCATGTTGATGTAAGATGCACAATCCATTTCTGTGAGAATTTCACTGCACTATTTGGCAATTTTAGGTACAGCAGAGTGAACAGTTTTATAGAGTGAAAAGGAGGGGACAGAGGGTAAGGTACGAGGAGTGAGTCAGACAAGAAAGCAACTGTGAGCTCCTCAAACATGTAGAAATGAACACCTGTGTCCTAAGAGGGGAGTACCTTTCAGCCATCCATGTGTGTTTATGACAAGAGGAATGTCCTGGTAGCCATTGTTTTGATATTGCTTGCAAAACTGGTGATACAGCTCAACAATACTCTGAACATACATGTTGGGATCACTTTTTGGTGAAATGTCTCCATAAAAATAGCACCTATATGTTCACAGACATCATCAGACTCAGAAAACTGAAACTTCATAAGTCATCCTTGCTAATATACTCTCAATCCTTTTGATATGGCTTCTTGTAGAAAGGGGGAAAACCCTGATCCCTGAGATGAGAAGGCTAGAGGGCAAGAGAAATCTGGAAGGCAATGACCTTGTAGAGATAATAACTCCACAAGGCTGGTGAATAGAACCAACAGTATTGAAAGATTGAAAGCAGCATTTGCAAGAGCATTTGCAAGTTATGCATGCAACTTACCTCTCAGGTGTGCGAAGATGAAATGCCGGTGGACCTGGCATCCAATCAGGTGAAAGTAAGCATGAGAGAAGAAAGGCAAAAAGAAAGTATTGAACAACCTTTCTCAAGGATGAAATAAACCATCAGAGAGACCTGAGAGTGCAGAGGAAAAGAATCTATAGTCTGTGCAATCTGGATAAGAAAATTTCACTAGGTCTCAACTGAGTAGAGTTTTATTCTTCAGCAAACTATCTATGAGTGTTCAAAAGTGAACATGTTAAACATCCACTCACATTTGCAATCTCACCCATTCAATCCATAACCCATCTGAATATCGAAAGACCCATATCTAAACTTCCAGACTTCCTGTAAGCAGAAGTCCAAGGTTTTGCAAAAATGTTTACAGTAAAAAGGACATCAAAGAGACTGGATCCAATCGGATAAACACTTCCAGCCTTGCAAGTGATTGGACTTCCATAAGGACTTTGATCTAGATCGAAGAAACTTTTAACTGAAGAGCAACAAGACCTTGATGTGATTGGACAAAAAGACCACAGATTTGGCAGAGGAACTCAATACATACCAGTAATAGGCTCATCCAGAACATGCAGAGAGAGGCACCCTGGCAATGTGAACTCTGGTTGTCCCACATCTGTGTCCAGATATGCCACCTTCTTGTGTCTACACCCAAGCACCACATCATTCTTATAAGTTTTCCAGTTACTGTTACCAGGCTACAAACTCTACCATCCAAAAGTCAGAATTACCATCATGAAGTCATACAGGCACTTAATTCTTGCACAACAAACCCTTTAGTTGTGTCCCACCATTGAGCACCAACTTTCTCATTTGAAAGTTCATTTGAGCCTTGCAACAGTTACATTTCCATGTCTCCAGCTGAATTATGAAATTGTCACTAACTAAACAATGACAAAAGAAGTGTGTAGAAAATGGTTTTACCCCTTCCACATGCAACCTAAAGATAATTGTTGAGAAGACATACACAGTTACATGGACCACAACATGTGCCACACCAACAGGGCACTTACTAAAATATGCTTTCTATCACCAGTAACACAGATCAGAAGACTACAGAGAAGGTGGATTCAAACGTTGATGACCTATTGAGCATAGAGTTGACAAGGAACCGTGCAAACGTTGACTTCCCAGCATTCTTTGCCCCACAAATGGCCACTGTTGGAGCTTGATAGATGGATGCAGAAAAAGTGGCATGTTCGTTAACTATACAATCAACAGCATCCCACCATGTAGAAGATATTATAGTTGCAGATGGAGCAATTTTTGGTGGCTCCATGCGCTGCCTTTTGTCACTACCTCTCTCCAACTCCCTACCCTTCCTTTTCTTTGAGCTCATGGTCTCCTGCCATGTCACACCATCAAATGCTTGTGGCAACTCCTCACCTTCATCTCCCTCCTCACCCTCTGAATTACTTTCTTCCTGTTCAGATGAATTCTCTTCATCACTCTCAATCTCTTGGAATGATCCACCATTACCAGGATCCTTATCCAGGTTCTGCCTTAAGTTGCCTTTTATCCCAAGATACCGACCATGCACTCCAGCAAGTTCCTACATTCACAAGCCAAATATGCAGCTTGTCAAAAAGGAACCATGCCTCTGAACATCTGTCTCAAAACAAGTAATCCTAAGCCAGAAACTACAAAAGAAAATCCATCTGATGGCTTTACATCAACTAGGTGTAGCATTTACTTGATTGCATTGGTAGCAAAGTTATCCAAACCCATGCTTCAAATGACTCACATGTAATCAGGTACCCCCCATCTATACATTTGCAGGGGGAGACAAAAAAAATCCTAACCCTCAAATCCTAGAAGCTTCCCACAAGATTTTGGGCATTAAGAAAAAAATTCTCCAAAACTCTTGAACCAAATAAATGCAAATGTTTTGATTCTGTGACCACATTTGCAATGATAATATGCAGACTCATGGTTCAACTGCACCAGATGATAAGAATCAGATTTACCATGTGTCACCACAATATGCAAAGGAAAGTGGACCACTTGCCAATTTGAAGGTCCGATCTCTGCGAAATCTTCTAGTCTCCATTTCCGCAAGGTCTGTTTGCTCCTTGAGCTTGTGTGATTTGAACTCCAGAACACAACACTCTACTGACAAATACTTATCAGCAGCACTTTCTGCCTGGTTTGCATTGTTGATCACAACCTCCATTTCTTCTTCTTCATCTTGCACGCCTTCTAGACTTGGAAACTCCACTTCCTTCTTTCTGCCTTCCTGATTGCCTTCTCCAGGTGAGAGTCGTGCCTCGATAGAGACAGCTGCAGAAAGCTTAGAGCTGGAACATACAAGAACATCCACACCACTAGGAAGGGAGTAGCCAAGCATGGATGCTCGCCCTTGCAGGACTCGCACCATCGCACATCCATCAAGAATGACCATCTGTGAACCACAAAGTCATTCCCAACATAATCAGCAACTGAACAGAAAGAAGAATCACACAGGAATTACTCTGATGCCCAAACCCGAAACAATGGTTAGGGTTTTAAGAGAAAGAATAGGATCTCTTGGTACACATCTGAGCTTTCCAATTATGTAAGTCCATCACAATTGCCCACATTCAAGCCCCCCCACAAGTCTGATAACGTGAGAGATAAAGTGACCACATTTGCTTACACAAAAAAGCTTTGCAAGTGTTCAATTCTCGGGTTTGTGCATGGAAACAAACCTGACCAATGAAAAGCATAACTGTGGCTTTTCCATCCTCATATCTCACTGATCTGGAAATGGAAATCACATTGCTGCCTATCAGCCAAAGCGTGCATAGCATCAACACAGTAGTCATCAAGAACCAGCAGCCGTAAAACCCTAATTCTCACCATGAACCCTAATTACGTTCGCAAAACGCACACAAACTCTCACGAGAAACGACTGCTGCTGCTTGTACCTATAGCACTTACGGAGAAGGCCCTAAGTCCTCCCGATCGCTGGAAACACTGGCCACATGCTGCTTGAACGGAACACCTCCCTCGTTTTCGAAACTTTCTTCCGCTTCAACTGCTTCTTCTTCATCACCTTCTTCTTCTTCTTCTTCTTCTGCAGCAGCAGCAGCAGCAGCTTCTTCTTCTCCCTCCGCCGCGTCTCGTATTCCCAACTCCGCTACTTTCAACTCCACCGCGGCTTCTTCATCATCATCACCATGATCATCATCTTCTTCTTCCTCCTTCTCCTCACCAACAAAGTGGCTAGTCTTGCTGTTGCCCACGGCCAAAGGGGCGGAGGGAAGCGACCTCCTTGCCTTCTTCTTGCGCGGCGCTGAAGACCACGCAAGGGATACGGAGCGCTTGCGAAAAGCTAGAGTGGGTTTCGAAGAAGGGCGCAGCAACAGCACCCCAGGAGCACAAATGGTAGCGCCTATCAACCGCTTGCAAAGAAGCCCCCTCATCACTTCCTCAAATTACAACAACCACAACAATAATTCTGTTTCACAACCTTACATTTGGAACTCCACACACACACAACTCACTCTCTCTCTCTCTCTCTCTCTCTCTCACTCAACCACCAACGCCCTTCCAATTAGGGTTACCGATTTATGCTTCTTCTTACTTTTTTTTTCCCACCCCAGGGCTGCCCACCTCTTAGGCCATTGGCTACTAGCTATGGTTATTGGCTACTAACATTGGCTGTTGGCTATGGACTATTGGCCATTGTTTATTGGTTATTGGCCATTAATTACTAGCTTTGGCTATTGATTATTGACCATTGGCTATTGACCAGTTTTTAACAAACTTTTTTCTCTTCATTTTCATTTGAAACCAAACATGTTTTCCTCAAGTGAAAGCCATGTTTCCTCTTCTAATAATGTGATCATCTCACCTCTATCAAATGATGAGGAACTATTTGAAGATATGGACAAAGAGGACTTGGTTATTTTCCATTGCATGGTGATTGCTTGCAACTTGCATAATTTTTTCACATCGCATGAGATTGCGGAGAGGATAGGGCAAATCCCATTTGTGGGACCCAAGAGTTGATGTTCAAAAAGCTTTGGCTACAATGCAATCCACACCACATCTTTTCAAAACTTTGATTGACTTCACTTTGGCAAAGTTTGATGAATTGG
>Ga0209208_10013250_pt1 | contig 10320 bp, 2 predicted proteins | sample S1TSphfallax_3_FD_187694 | JGI IMG/M metagenome (GOLD analysis project Ga0209208, IMG submission 187694) | Host-associated microbial communities from peat moss isolated from Minnesota, USA - S1T2_Fd - Sphagnum fallax MG (SPAdes) (version 2) | ecosystem: Host-associated > Plants > Peat moss >... | reverse complement strand
AAATGCCCCAAAAGTATCCCCAAAAATTATGTCATTTTTTAAGGTTGGGGATTATATTAGCTATGAAACACATTCCATTAACCAAAAAAATTATACTAGAATGTTCACCACATCAATATTGAGGTGCTTGGCAAGAAAACAAAAACCAAAAAAAACATACAAAAATATTTCACCTATTTTCAAATACTTGAACTTTATTTTTCAAATTGTCACAAATTTTAAGTCCAATTCAAATACTTGCAAATAGTTTTTAAAAACATGGTTATAACAATTTAGCTTTTGAAATCCATGCAAACCAAGAATTAAGAATTAATATACCCAAAAAAATATCATCCCCATAAAATCATTTACTTGTTAGTCCTTTTATTTATGGACCACAATATTTTGTCGATTACACTACTTTTGTGTATACTTTACCACGCTTTCACCTCAATTCAAAAGCCATTAGTACATCAAACTTTGTTTGTGCCCCTATAACCATTTACATATTTCCAATTAAGTTAAAAATAAGTCCAAGATATCAGGTAGGGGGATCCTAAGTTTTAAATTACTTCTTTTGAATAGTTGTGCTTTAATTTGTAACACAAATGCCCTCCTATAATGGAACATTCTACACTTGACACATGGACAACATTCTTCCCACTACCAACATGGTTCAACATCTCTACTTAACATTTATGGATATTTCAATGTTAATATTTGTACACAACCCATATTTTTTTTCAAAAATAAAAAATTGTTAATTCATCATACACACACAATGATTTTAAATCCATGAATGTTCAAATTTTAACATAATTTAACAACACCCATGACACCACATGGGGGCAAATGCAAGCTCATGTTCACCCCCTTCCAACCTCCTATTGTGACTCACCATAGCTTTGAAGCTTGTTGTCCTTGCCATGCCATATAATCTTCTATTCTCACTTTCCAATTTAAGGTCTTCGTCATGGTCTTTTGTTCCACTTGAGTTTCTCATTGTGTTGCTTTTCATGGTCATTCTTTCTTGATTTAAACATGAGGTTTTCAATCGGTGTTCATGATGGTATTATATTCCTTTTAAGGCAATTATTGTGATTTTTTTATGATCATTTGTTCTTGTTATTTAGCCCAAGGTCATTGGTGTTCGTTGTGATCTCCTCTCAAAGTACTCATCACTATGCTCTTCATGGATTTCTATTCTTACTTTTGAGCTTGAGGTCATTGCACTAACACTTCATGGTCTTTTATTTTTGTTTTCTAGCCTAAGGTCCTTGCCATGGTCTTCAATCATGCTTTTATATTCCTTAGACATATTTGTTGTGGTGTTATATGTGCCAACCTTTTTAATTTTGGGAATCCAAGGTGTTCATTGTCATAACTTTAGCTTTGGGTTCATAACCAAAATTGGGGCAAGACAAAGGAAGTAGGCAAAAATAATGTCTTGTGAAGCAAGGACATTTCCACTAGTGTGAGAAAATGAAAAAATTATGAGTCCCAACATTCCTAATCAAATTCCCATTTGGGAGTTGACGATCCCAAGTTATCCCAAAACTTTGGAATACATAGGTTTGGGGGATCAAACCTTGTCCAAGCTATGTTTTTTTTACACCTTCAAAAAGTTCTTGAAATGTAAATATTTAAATTGATGTTGCATTTACAATTTGAAGATCTAAAAACAAGTTGTGGCAATTTGAAAAATTCAATAATCAAATTGGTAATTTGACTCATAATTGATTGATTTAAACATGTGACAAGGGGATCAAATTGTTTTGTTTTAAAGTGTTCGATATGTTGTTGGAAGCTCTTTTCAAGGACTAAAAATTTTCATTTGAAATTGATCCAATTAGAGTTATGAGCCCCCAAAGTGATGGGATTCATAACTCAAAAGTTTTGAGATTGGGTAAATTCATGAATTAAAGAGCCAAAGATGCACCCCTATGCAATCCATAAACAATGTTTAAATAGTATTTTTTTGATATTCTATATTCATTGGATTACTTTCAAATTCATTTGAATATTACTTTTATAATATATTTTAAAATTATATAATTTCATTGAACATTCATGATTTGGAATTAGACATGATTTGAATTAATTAAACTTAAACAATGGTTACATGTCAAGTGGTTTTTCAATTTGTGAATGTATCTAATTCCCATGTTGGAACCCCAGGATAAAATGTCATTTGATGTAATCTTCATGGGGAGTTGTAGATTATACCATAGGAAATATTTTAAAAACTCTTCCCCAAGTCTATGTTGTAGTTTGTCTTGTAGGTGTGAATGACTTGTGAACCATCCATGAACCAATTTGGCTACTAACTACACTATCCACCTTTTATTATTATTTTTTTGTAGTTTGACATGTCCATGTTCTCAACTTAGGAGCTTGTCATAGTCTCATCCTAAAGCCCCTCACCTTCCCCTTGTTGGGAACTAAAAAATGCATCTTTAGTTTGCATTCCATTGTGCAATTGAGAACCAATAGGCTTTTTCCACCTTTGATACCATTTGCCAAACCTAAAAGTGTGTCATTCATAATGGTGTTCATTGTGGTCTTCTTGACACAATCCTAGGTTTGTCAAGTGGTATTGATGATCAAGAACCTTCCTGATTCACATTTTTGTAAATGGAATACAAACCCAAGACAAGTTCCTTAACTTTCAACAAGAGGGCGAGGGAATTTTAATATGAAACTAAGACAAGCTTCTAGGTTGAATAGATGATCATGCCAAATTGCAAAAACAAATAAAATAAGCGGGAATAGTCACCATTCCCATGCTTATAGTTTAATATGTAGCTTTTTGTGAAGGTTACATTTAAATGACATTTTTTAGGACCCCCAAACAAGAATTTCAAATCTACCAAGTTATGAATTCCACCATTTTGGGGTTCATAAATTTTTGAGTTTCCTCCAATTGGAAAGCCTCTTAGGAGAAAATTTGTAACCCTTGAAAAAACATTTGTAACAATGTATCGAGCTTTTCAATTAAAACTAATTTGACCCTTCTATTGAACAATAAAGTGGTTAGGAGTCATTTTGGCAATTTGATTATTGATTTTTTAAATGGCCATAACTTGTGTTTAGGTCCATTTAAAAGAAATGTAACCCCACTTTAATATTTTATTCTTGAAGATATTTCCAATGGTTTAAAAAGGGTCTAATTTGGACAAGGTTTTAGCCCCCAAACCTTGATCCAAATATTCAAAACACTTCAAACTCCCCCGACTCCTAAAATGGGAGTCCACTTAAGAGTGCTTAGATTGGATCCCTTGGTTTTCCCACATTTGTAAGAGTCTTTAAATCATGGGTTTACATTCCAAACCTTGATTTCCATTCTCATATCCTTTGTCATCCTTTTCATTTTTGTAAATTATATAACTAAATAGAAAGTAGGTAACTAACTATTTCATAAATTAATTAATTGTTAATTTATACTTATATAATAATCCATTACTAATTTATTTAATTATAGATTATTCATCAATAGTTCAAAATTAATGAGATTATTCATCGGTATACTAATTAACCAATTAATTTATATAAATTATCAAATAATAATTAACTAGTAATTAACTAATTAGCTAGTTAGTTATAATTTATTGATTAATAGTTCATAAAGAAATAACTAATATATATTAATCAATAAATATTAAATATTAACTATAAATACTAGCCATTAACCATTACTTATCAATTGATTAATAGGTAGTCTATGTTAGGTAGGTAGTTAACCTAGGTTAATATGTAAATAAGCATAAATAGATAGGTAAATAACTTAGGTAAGTTGACAAACATATGTAGGTAGGTAGGTAGGTAGGTAGTCAATTTGCCTAAATACAAACTCAATATAACTTTATATATATACCCATTATATCCTAATATAACAAGTAACAAAAGTACATATAACTTTCATATTTTTCTTAATATATCTATGTATACAACTAGGGGTTATGTTGAGACTTTAATGGTGCAACTAAGTTTGGTTTCATTTGCAACCAATGACACATATGGGCATGATTATGGATGAAAACAACCATAAAGTGTAGGATAAAAAAATCCTTAGTTGCAAATGTAGTTGTAGCATAATTGCAAGAATGGGCAAAGGTGAAAAATTATTGTAAAAATGATTAAAGCTAGTTGTAAATGACAATTAATTGCACTTAGTTGCAAATGCTTCAGTTGCATTTTGGGGGATTTTTTCTAATGCAATCCATAGATCCATTCCTTATTGGCCTCATTACCACCCCTCTCTCCCTAGATTATATGGCAATATATGGTGGTTGTATTCATAGGCAAGATATTTGTTTGTTTCTACTTGGTGTATATCATGGAGGAAAAATCTTACTATAGTATTGAGGTGGGTTCAACACACAAGTGCCAAATAGTTTATTTATTTAAAAATTTAAGATTTGACATGCAAGTTTTTTATCTTCGAATTTTCAACATATAAGGAATTTGCATATTAAATGTTGACTCAACTTCAAGGTTCTTTTATTGTCCTTGTGGTTAGTGTGTTTACAATTAATATGTTTATATGTATTAGCTCAGGTTCAATTTCAAATTCTTATGATCTAAATTTGTGGAATTTTCAATAACAAGAATAGCTATTAGTTTTTCAAAACTTTTGGCAAAATCAAAAATAATTTAATTTATGCCGAAGTTGCTCATGTACCATGGTATTTATTAGTTTGTGTGTTTTGATAATTATTTAATACTTTCTATCTTCGTTGTAATTTGAAACTTTCAAAACAAGAAGCCCATTAAGGAGGCCTTGGAGGAACCAAGGGGTGCCATTGCAAACAATAAAATGGGAATTGGCCCAACGTTTAAGTTGTTGGCTATGAATGAAGAAGGTGTAGGAAAAGAAGGTGTAGGAAAAGAAGGGTAGGTTAAACCCTTATAGGGCCATTGATTTCTATTTACAAAATTATGGAGCATGAAACTTTTTGTAATAAATAATCAATGAATCTAACATGCATTAACATTTGCAATTATGCAACATCAATGATGTTAAATTTTGGTTCCATGAATTATAAAGAAAACATTTTTCTTCATGGGTGATGTGGAACGTAATAACTTGAAAATCAAGAGCAACTTGAGTTTGTTTGTTAGTTATTATTCAAAATTGCACATTGCTAAATGATTAGATCAAGCAAGATGTAGTCAAATCATTAAAATTTAGATCCATTCATGTCTAGGATTGAAATTTTGAACATCATATTGCTTTCCTTTGGTGTGCAAATCCTTGGAGGCAATTCAAGCTTGTGATTTGGAAGGATTTGGTCAACTCCTTACCATGGCATTTTTGTTGATGTGAAGGGTGAAGCTTACTAACCCTTTAAGAAATAAGGTGTGAAGATTGAACCTATTAAAATGTGAAAGGTTCAACATTCAAATTGAATGAAAAGTTGGTGTTTTTTGGAAAGTGAAAGGTTCTTATTATTGGTTATTTCTCTAGTTTTACTTGGGGAAACTAATTTGCATTTTTTGAAGTTGAAAAGTATGAAAATGCATGTAAATTTAGCAAATAATGATGGCCACTGACTCTTGATTTGGGTAGTAGATTGTGGTTAGTTGAGTGTAATGGAAATTTTTTTAGCAAAAGGGGTAGAAATAAATGTGCATGTAGCACTCAAAAAGAAATTTTATGTGTGTAACCTTGATGTGGTTTGTGGTTTTGAATATTATGAGTCAAATTTGAGTCGAGAATTGCAATAGTAGTGACATTTTTTCTTGACCACAATGATATCATTAATGTATGGTGGATTGTTGATTTTCATGGAGGAAAAATAACATCATGAATTAAGTGAATATTAGAAAGCCCATTAGAAGAGACTTCAAGATTGAAGAAACAATTACCATCTTCAAAATTGTTGTTTGTGTTTTGTTGGACTCATTTGATTCCTCTTTGGAATCCAATGTAGGACATACATGGGCAGACAATATTACATTATTCCACAATTTGTGAGCAAGAGGTAGTGGCAAAATATTTTATCAAGCATGATATTGATGCCAACATTGTAGACAAGGAAAAAACTACCTTAAATATATAATTTTTTAATATGTTTATATATAGACATGTTGTAATTTATTGGACTATAGGTCCTTATTATGTTTTTTCTTTTCATGTGCATCCTCTTACATAGAGCTATTGTTTTGTAGGAGCCTTCATCAAAGCGCATAAACTAACTAAAGATTGTGTGGTTGTTATTAAAATTGGTTGAGAAGAATGAGTTGTCCTAACTGGCAAGTAAATTTTTTTAAGGTTATACATTCATTTACATTAGATAATATATATATGTAGTTAAAGATTTAATGTGTATGGATGCTGTAATGTATGGTTCAACATGAACTTCATCATATCCATGTGCATTGCAAAGACTAGTGATGATTCACATTATTTGTCATCTTTCATATGTTCTCACAATAACTTGAAGGTCAAGTATATTGACACTTGTGATGGTTTTCATGAATGAATGCAACTATGCATCAATGTTTTCTATGGATTTATATGCATCAGTGCATCATCCTAACAAGCACTTCCCTTGGTTAATAATTGTTTCATGCATTCCCCCAAAGAATCAACAATTTTTTGAAGTGTCCAGATGTGATTTTAGTCTAAATTGTAATTAAATATTATTAAAAAGGATGATGCAATAGTTGGGCACACTTTATACATGCAACCACATGTAGAACAATTTCATAGTGTCATAATTGACACACAACATTTTTTAAAGACGTTCATGATCCCCTTTTGCATTATAGATGGAACTTGGGTGTGGCTTCATGTAAGTGGGCAATGGAGTTCATGGGAACTTCATTTAAAAGGGCATAGGTCATACATCCATAAATTGACTATTTGTTTGTTCATTTCCAAGAAACCAACGTTGATGAAGCTATTGCATTGGGCATTCAAGTTGCTAACATTATGTTTCTAACCAACACATCACCTATGGTTTTAAATTTTGAATGAGTGAGGGATCTTTCAATTGGTGTTTCTTGTTTCATAGGTCATTTTAGCTTTTAATGTAATTTTTTCAACTTGCATGTTGAACATTGTGTTCATAAGTGGCAAGCTCACATAAACATAATGGGCTTATAATATGTTATTCATTTCTTTTCCACATGAACTATGGATGTGGCAAAGTTTATGTCCATTTCTTCTTATTTAGATCAATTGTAGTTACATGTAGGGGCTAGCTCACCAAATTACAAAATCATTGCAAGGCTTGTAGTTATGGCCATTAATAATCAAAAGAAGATTGGTGCTTCCATTATTGGGAAAGAAAGATGTGATAGACTTGTCAAAGAATAAATAATTTGGTATTAGCAAATTTTGGCAAGGACTTTTCATGTGTTAATAAAAGTTGTGGTTTTGTAACCCTCTTGTACCTTTTCCTTTTTGTTACACTACATTTTTTAAATTAAACCCTAACACTTATTAAGCCTAACCTTTAGTGAGTACCTACAAATTAAATTTGTGCCTTATACATGGAACTTAGGGCCATGCATGGTTTAATTTTTTTCATTAAACCTTGACTTTAATTCTAAACAAGAAAATCATAACGTTAATGCTTAAATCCTACGATAAATCACAACTTTACATGTGGTAGGTTCAAGGAAAAACCTTGCAAATAAAAATAAAATAAAATAATTAATTTCCATGTTCAAAATTCAAAATGGTGCCACAAGGTACAAAAATTGGCCATGTGTATAAATTAGAGACAATCAATAGTGGATGATGATGATAAGAATATTCATTTAAAATATTAAAATGAATGAAAATCATAATTTCTGTCTACATGGCATAAAACTATTTGGTAACATGTATTAATCAAAAACCATCAAAAGTTGACGATGGAAATTAAAATTTTAATATTTAAAATCAAATTATTTAATTTTCTTCAAACATTCCATGTGACCTTATTTCACTGGTCTTGATGGCAGTTGCATTTTAGTCACATATGTTATCACATACACCGACTAGAATGGCAAAAGGTATATGAACATTCATTGGATGATCCCAAATCCATTGATTGTATATTTCATCCAACAACCAACATGATGTCATGGTGACATCATCGTTTGGAGCTAATGTCAATTGCAACTTTTCCAATGTTAATAATGGGCAAATTAGCAATATATGTCACTTGTAACTAAAATCTAGTCACAAATTGAAGTAAAAAATCAACAATTTTCTTAAAGTACAACCAAACTCGCATATTAAACATGTGAATTACTTTCATTAGACCCTAAATTACACCCATAAGGGCATAAGTATATTTGGTTGAACCCACCATGAACATCACACTTGCATTTTATTGGACACGTTGAACTTTTTTAAATACGAGAAATATTTAATTAAGGTTTTTTTCATTATAATTTTTTGGTGAGTACATTAATTAGAACATATATATGTTCCTAATCATTGCATTTAAATCAATAATTCAAGAATATAACAATGTTCACTTTCCTCAAATTGTTTAGTTAGGAACACAAGTTTGCAAAATTCTAAAATAGTATTAGTTTGATTAAAAGTGGTGTTATATGAATAAATTCTTGTTGAATTCTAATCAAATTATTTATATAAATCACATGACTTGTATTTTTTAATATGCCAACATTCACTAGCATAGTATATATGAAACTTGTAAATGAATTCCATGACATTCATTATTGTATATCACTTGTATGAATTTTTGTTTCCAAACTTGCTATGATTGATTAGTAAGTTAAAATAACGATTCAAAATTTCATAGACAAAAAATAATAATGTAATGAACTTTTAAAAACTCCATAGTTGCAAGATTTTTGAAAGTCCTTAAATTGGAGAATGAATTTTTATAGTGTTTGGAACCTTATCATTTCATTAAGTTTTATATGATGTAAGGAAGATTAAGTTGGGTATAACATATTCCAAACTTGTCTCTAATGGTTGGAACTTGGAAGGTTGTAATTAAGTAGCAAAATTGAAAATAATGCAACATGCAATCATGGGTGTATTCAACATATTAAGAATATTTGTAAGTATAATCATTGCTTAACAATACATATTTTTATATGAGATAATAAGTTCAAGTTTGGAATGTTTCTTGTTTATGCATGTGTCTATTATGTTATGAAACATTTGGATAAATTTGAAATGAACTTAATGAATATAAAATACCTTAAAAACATTAAATAAATACATGTTAATAAGGTATTTATTGCTTTTATTAATCAATCAAGTCTTCAAATGACATACTCATGAACAATGATGAAAATACACTTTTATACTTTAAGAAATTGTAATTAAAAAACCAATAAGTATCAAATCATTTTTTGTGCAATATGAAACATGAATTTATAATCATTTGACTTAACTAACCCACTATTCTATCAAGACTTGCCATTGTGTAATGTTGGTTCCTTAGTTGTTGTTTTCATCATTATGGCCCTTTTTATGGGATATGTTTTGCCTCGGTGAAGCTTGGACATGTCAAACTTTGAAGACCATGAAACTTTTGGAAAAATATAATCCACTATTAATAATATATGTTGCTTGAATCCATTGGTAAGTAAATGGAATAAATGAGCTCAACATGAAGGATTTTTGTAGTGGAACACAATTGACCCCTATAACTCCATTAGAAAACAAAAGAAGAATGGAGCTCTCATAAGAAACAAAAAATCTAACCCAAACACAAGTTATCTTTATTGCCAAAGCCACCTTGACAACACAAAATGCTCAAGTAAGCCTACCTCAAGAACCTCACAATTCACAATGTATTGAAAGAAGCTAAACTATTATTGGATGCAAATTGACCCCATGAAATAAATACAACAAAAGCCGACACTAGCCAACAACTTCAAACAACATGACATAATAAGGCGCCCAATGCAAACTCTTAAACATCTACAGCTGAATGATGGACAACCATCAAAGGGCGTAAATATAGGAACTATTTTAGCTTGGAGAAATAAGTTAGGATTTATAAGAGAAGGCGCAATCAATTCTATAATGGTTTAAGATATCAACAGCACACTAGAGGACATAAGGTGGAGAGAGCTTTTAGGTCAAACTTTCAATAGGGGTGACACACTACTTGAGAACAAATGTTTAAAACATAAGCATTTCAAATAATGCTTAAAGGGACTTAAGCCCATATACATAGTTAGAAAATACATTAATCAAGGGGATGTTGACATCCTTAATCAACATAGGGAGGATAAAATTTCCCCCTATTTTTGTTAACTAAGGGCTTTACCTATTTTTCAAAACACCATCAAAACCCCCCAAGGGCCTATACATGAAAGGCCCTTTCAGCAAACAAGGCCTAAAGTCATGGTTTA
>Ga0209208_10013248_pt1 | contig 10322 bp, 12 predicted proteins | sample S1TSphfallax_3_FD_187694 | JGI IMG/M metagenome (GOLD analysis project Ga0209208, IMG submission 187694) | Host-associated microbial communities from peat moss isolated from Minnesota, USA - S1T2_Fd - Sphagnum fallax MG (SPAdes) (version 2) | ecosystem: Host-associated > Plants > Peat moss >... | reverse complement strand
AATTTTTTGTTCATAGGATTGTGCTTTCATCATCCACTATTCATAAAAGGTTTTCCCATAGTGAAATAATATTAGAGCAATGTGTCAAACAAAACATGTCCAATGAGTTAGAAAATCTTATATAGTGACATGAGAGGATTAACAAACAATAAGCACATCCTGCCCATTGGAGTAGTAATTGAATAATATTAAAATTTTCACAAATTAATCCATTAGCATATTAATAAAATTTCAAAGTTTCCAATTTTTTTATTAAATTTTTGGATTTGGCAAAAGATGGGTTGATCATGGATGTGCATTAGTTACAGTAACTGTTGATGTGCATGAAATGCACTACAACAAAAGGTGTTCTTGTACACCAAGTGATTTCATTGGATTTTGAGTGAATTCACTAACTGTAATGAATGGGAACCAATGAAAAAGCAATGAATTCACTAGTTTAGTGAACAAGGACTAGTGAACTACACCCACATTTTGTAGTAATGATGTCTTCCAACATTACCTTCTTGTTAAATTTTCAAACTTTAATTCAATAAGCGATGAAATTAATTCTAGGAATTAAATTCATCCTCCCCCAACTTTGCACCCTATAAGTGCAGTACCTAAAATCATATACATTGTAGAATATTTTTATAGTGAAACTGAATGCAAAATGAGCTTGAATAAATTTGTGTTCATATACATTGTAGAATATTTTTATAGTGAAACTGAATGCAAAATGAGCTTGAATAAATTTGTGTTGTAGCTCACTCGTATAAGGACACTCATGATGGCAACATCAGAGCTCCTAGATAGGGCGGACGATTGTAGGGTCAATTTTTCATCTTATCAAATTAATAGATTTTGTTTGGGTATTTTCTCAAAATGGAATAGAAAGGTGTTTTTTTTTTGTTTTTTTGGGAGCTGTTTAAAAATTTTCAACATTGGAAAGTCATGAATGATGGAAGTGACGAGCAGATTTTCAATACTTTTTGAACCAATTTTCATCCCACTTTTTCTTCAATTGAATTTGAATTTAATTCAGTCACATTGGGATTTAACTCAATTCCAATTAAATTTCAATAGAATTTGCGTTCAATTCAATGAAATCTGAGCTCAATTGAATTTGAATCGAATTCAAGTTATGTGCAATGTCATTCAATATTTTCATTCGAATGGAACTTAATTTCCACCTTTGTTTTTCTTTTTTTTCAATCATTTTGTCTGTCACTTGTAATGCACAAGAGCACAGAGCCTAAATAAATATCCATCATCATATAATGCCTGCAGCACTAGGCCTAGAGGGGTTTGGAGACTTGAAGATCTCAAGAAGAGAAGGAATTGCCAAGGGCATAGGCTATTATAATTACAGGCCCTAGCTAGGTTGTAGTATTCTGTTTTCTAATTTCTCTCAAGCAAGTTAGCAAGTCTGTAAGTTGAGATTACTTATGTTAATCTTCTTGCTGCAGGTTCTGCCTGAAATAATAATTAGTGTCAATGTTTGAGAAGAGTTGAGAATAAATGTCTGCTGCTGCAGTTTCTTGAGAGTCAAATCTTATGTATAATAAGATCATATGTGTACAGATTGGTTTAGGGTTTCTTGACAAAATATGATTTTCTTGACTAAACATCGAAGGACTAATCTTGATATGATCAGGACATAACTATTGTGAACCAAGATCCAGGCCGCCTGCTAGTTTCCTCTTTTCCAGCCTAGAGGCAAGAATGTTAATCTCATATTTCACTCACCCATCAATGGATCTAATGGAATTGAACATTCTGAATGAACACACACACACACACATACATACACACACACACAAGGCTAGAAGTAGATCCAGAAAATTCATTGATTAAATGCAGCTAGGGAATAAAATAATCTTTTATGACTTGCTTAAGCTCATCTCATCACAGTTATGCCACGATGTGAAGACACCAGAACTCAGTTGCAGCTAGAAATGACACTAGTGTAGCTAATTCCAAATGGAACAAAGCCCAACAACTAGCAGCAAAATAATTATATGATTTAGTATTCAACGAAACACAAAATAATATAACTGGTGCAACAGCTAGCCAGTAATAATTAAGGAAATATTCAAAGCAGCTAAGTTGGATATATATGATGATGATTAGCAGCAAATGCTAATGATCAAAAGCTACTAATTTATCTATGAACTTGTTATAGTAGAGTATAATATGATAGCTAATTATGATGGCTTCTTTGAAAGCACCCCTCTCCAGTAGCAAGCTAGGAGCTGTAGAATTTAGAACAAGTCGCTTATGAGTTCCATTCCAAATCAGTCACAAATTTGCAGCAAACCAAATCAAAAACTTGGTAGCTGCAATATAATTTGTCATCAAGGAAATCATGTTGTTGTGGAGCTTCCTGACCTGTACTCATGGGTTCAGGTTCTTGTACGAGTGGGTTCTCCTGAGGTAGTGCCATCTGAGGGCGTGAGAGCCCTAGGGTGTTTCCCAAACCTCAGGAGAGAATCCATGGACAGTACAGGAACCTGGCCGCACGTAAACAACTGTCTTTTGTATGGGAATGTGGGGAACATTTGAGGATCTTCCCCCCTTGGCAAAAGGCCCGAGGGTTCTTCTGCTGGGGGAGATCCCTCAAAGTACACAGAGAAATAAAAAAGACAGTCGTTTACAGTCATCCTCCACTCGATCTTCACCTAGGGATTGTGTAGCCTGCATTCGAAACAATCAAGCAATTTCACATTAGTATTGGAACTCACATGCACCTCAAAAAATATCATAGTTCTCCACAAGTTATAGTAGTCTGCAAAAGATATTGCAGTACATGAGATGTGATAATCGCTGCAGCCAAAGAATTTTTAAATTTCTCAGCTAGTAATTAGGTCTGTCCTTGCAAGAATTAGTAGCAGTGATGCAACACATGAATCTGGGCAAAAAAAAAAGAAGCAGAGAATTTTTTTAGAAGAGCCGGATCTTTTCGAGCTGCAAGAACTAGTACCTCCGCACTTGAAGCCGGCGAGATCATAACGTCCACACTTGTTGGGGAGTGTTAAGGCGTTCCGCACCATCTGAGGCGGATAGCTACCGGACAACAACGCATTGCACAAGCAGTTCTTGTCCACGACTCTCACCACGCTGCAACAGCTGCGGCTCGGAAAAGGAGGCCGCGTCCCTTGCACAGCACTATAGCATGGCCAAAGCCCATTCAAATTGCACTGAGGTCGACCTGCTGCTGCTACTGCTGCACTAGTTTCCTCCACTGCAGCTACAGCCAGCAGCAACAAACAATAGATACCCACAACACCATTAAAGTTCCCCGTCTTGTTGGTGGAGTACGCCATGATCCTTAAGAAAAATAAGCAACTTCAAATTTCCCGTCCTCTACAACAACAACAACAGATCCAAGACTACAAAATCACAAGAATATTGAAATACAAGTGGAACTAGCTAGTTACTACTCTTCTGCTGCAGCAAAACTGGTACTGGGAGACTTGATGGGATTGAGCTGAAGGCACAGCTAGCTACTTGTGAAGAGGATGCAGCAGGAGCTTGTTATATATATAGGGGAAATGTGGATCAGGAGCTTGCAGGCTAGTAGTACCTAGTGGAGCTGCCATGAAGATACAAGGAAGGAAGAAAGAAGCTGGTGCTACTGCAGACTAGAGTCTAGCTACATTTGCATTGATGACAGAAGTTTGAAAGAGGGTAGGCTAGTTAGTTGGAAGTGGGAATTGCACATGACTTCTTCATCTTCTTCCCCCTCCCTAAAAAATCTGGGCTGCACTGTTACTAACTTATTAATACCCCAAATCTTTTGAAGTATCTGCTCTTCATCATCATCTACAAGTTGCTAGCCTACCAACTATTGATTGGGTTTACCTACCTTTTCTTCAGTTGTTGATATGCTTCAAGGGACTGGTGGAGGTTTCTGTACTTAGATTTGAATTCAGTGCATTCTTTTTTTTGGGGTGGTTTAAATTTTTATTTAATTTTTCTGAAAATGAAAAGAGAAAGAATTTAAAAAAAAAAATTTACAGGTTTTTTCACCATTTTTTTTGAAATGAAAATAATTAAATTAGCCACTTCTAGATCTAGTTATTTCCTAGCTAGGTTGCCACTTGTAGTAGCACTTTAGTAAAAATTCCATTGCCCACCTATGCCCACCTAGGACAGTCACCATTTAATGCTAATTAATGTTGAAGATCCTTGCTAGTGCACCTACTTGAAGAATTTGAGAAAAAAAAAAGCTCTGATTTAGGGCAACTTTAGACAAAGGGGACAAGGACCAAAAGCCCAAGGACCAATTTGAACAAAATTGAATCTTGAATTGGACCATTCTTCACATTAAAAAAACACATTTTGTCTTATGGTACAACGATTGTGGCTAAAATGCTTGAGGTCCAATTTGAGTGTCCAATATAAAAAATGTTTGAGTGACATGTGAGAGGGTTAGATTAACTTTTGGTTCCCCCCTCCCCCCTCCCTTTCTTTCATGATTTCTTCTATTTTTTATTTAATTAAAAAAAAAATCTTATTACACAATGGATCTTCTTTTCAAGTTTTTCACCTTTTTCATTTTTCACCACAACAGCCTTTTCCTTGGAGATCCTTTGTTTGGAATCAAATCAATTTAGAGATTTAAAAAAAAATTCAAATTCCCTTTCACTTGTGAAAAGTGACACATCAACCCTTCATTTTCTACCCCCACCTTCCAATTGAACTTCATTTTGTGCACTTGGAAAGGCTGAAAATGCATTTTTAATAATCACCTTGTGAAGATTCACAAAACTAGCCATGTCAATTATAGAATTGGTAAAAAATGGGTGAGCTGGTATGTTCTCAATAGTGTCTTCAATCCATAACATGTTTTCAAAATTTGAACAACAAGGGTAAAAAAAAATAGTGGAAAAGAACAAAAAACAAATAAATTGGCAACCTTGGATATTAGCTTACACTTTGGTTTTCCAAACCATGAGCTCTCCTTTAAACTTTTTTTTTTTGGCTTAGACCAATTGGGTTGCCTTCCAAAATGGTGCCATGTAAGCTAAATCACTATTTGATTTGTATTGGTCCTGGACCCTTGTCTAAAGGCCTTGGGACCAATTTAAAGCTTTTAACAAATAAGAATGTTTGATTTCATTGGACCTTGTTCCTTGGACCTTTGTTTAAAGTGGTCTTTAAAGATTTTAATTTAGTCTAAATATGGGATATTTGTAATATTTAAAAATTATTTAAGTGGATTTTGGGTTTTTTATCATGGTACCAACGGGAGTGTTAGTGTAAATTAGAAATGTATTTAGTATTTTATTGTTAGGGCTTAAGGTGTGAATAAGGCAAGTTTTATTAATCTCTAAGTGTCAAAAACCATTGTTTGTTTCAATGTTTTATATCATTCAATTGAATGATTATTGATTTGTGGAGGAGAAATGGAGATGGAGTTGGTTGATGGAGGTGAGAAACTTCAAGGATTATGCTTTGAAGTTTGTGTTTGTTTTGTGTGTGGTTGTGGTCAACATTAGTGATGGAACAAAGTTTTTGGAAGATAAGAATAAAAGGGCTTTTGTGTTAAAGGTGTTGAGGATTTTTATGTGCATAATCTTAGTTCACAAAATTCACATTTGCATTTTTTGCATTGAATTATTGTTCTATTGCATGTTGTTCACACAAATGGTGTTCACCAAGGAGGTCTTGCACAAACAAAAATAAATTTACAAAAATTTGTTTTTCTTGTGTGTCAACCTTTGGTATTAGCAACACATATTTTCCATTGCCTTCAGCTTACAAATTTCATGTAAATTGGTGTGTTGATGATTTGTTTCCCCTTGAAACATTTCGATTGTGTTCAAATGTTCTTTGTGTTCTTTGTTGAATTGGTGAAGTAAGTGATACTTGTCACACTTTTCCATGGTCATCTCTTAAAATGAAGTGTGGTTTCTAGTTGTTTTGTAGTAGTTGATTTTCTTTTGTAGTCAAAATTGAATCTGTTTGATTTATCTTTGCACATTTTTTTGTTTGTAACGATTTGAACATGAATGAGTTCTTGTAAATTTTCTATGATCTTGTTCCATCATTGGATTCTTGGCACCATGTACATTTCAAATTTGTTAATTTTTTTTGCACAACATGTTTGTAATGCTTACATCAGATGAGTTCCAACACCTCATGTTGTTCTCAATTGCCATGCCACTATTAAGTTGCTTGACTTGCACCTTTGGACATTAATCTTTGCCTTACACCTTTGCATATGGCCACCAAAGTTCCTTACATATGTTAAATTGTTCATTGCAAATCAACTACAATGTGTATTGTGCGTGTTGTGTAGTGTTGAGATGATGGTCATGTGCAAATGTCATGTGTGTAATGTAGTGCAAGACAATGAACATGTGTTGTAATAGTGCAAGGTTTACAATAGACAATTTCTTGAAAGGGAAGTAGATTGTAGTTCAACAACTTATTCAACTTGTTTTCAATGTGATAACTTATTAACAATGATATTGTTAATTGACAATAGTTATGGTCATAGGCCAATAGATATCGTCACAACACAATTGTTACTGTCTTAATGTAGAATAATTAGAAATTAATTCTAAATTGGAATAAAAGGTTAACTTGTTAGTGGGGTAGATTTCTTAACCTAGTTAACTTAGTGGGCATCTTAGTAATTTCTTAGTTATTGATGGCAAGTTTTCACTTACCATCTCCTATTTATTAAAGGGATGAAGATAATTAGGTAGTTAGGTACATATGTGGTTGGTTTGTTGACCAGATTACCCAAGGGAGATTTGGGAAAAATAAAAATAAGATTTGAGTGATTGTCAGCCTTGTTTAGTCTTATGGAATAGATTAGGATAATGTGTGAAAATCTAAAAGGATAAGAGAAACCCTTGTGTGGTGACGATCACTTTTGGTTTTTTCTTCTCCATTGGGTTCATTTCATCACTCTTAACTTTTTTATTCTTTTGGTTCATTTTCAATGATACATTTTTGTGTTGTTTTGGAGGAACAAAGAAAAAATATTTTGATGTGAAAAGGAGTGTGCTTTTGTGTGAAGGTCTTAGAACCTAAGAGTAGGTTTTCTTTTTGTTTTTTCTTTGTTTTCATTACTTCTTAATGTTGATAGTAGGTTTAGTTAGTTTGATGTACAAAAGTTAGAACTTTGATGCTAATTTTTTAGTTTTTTTCTTTCATCTTTGTTCTTTGAACAAATTTTTGGAACATAACAATAGTTATTGCAAGATGGTAGCAATAGAATAGAGTTGTAGACAGATTAAGAAAGGGCAACAACTTTATCAAAATGGAGATTCTAACCATAGGAAGGTAGCCTACCTTTCAAACTCTCCTTTCATTTTGGTGTGTTTTTGGCATTTTTGGAGTAGTTTAGCTTTTATGGATAAAAAACAGATTTGCCTTCTGAAGGATAGCCCATGAGCCATTTGCCTTCTCACCTTGAAATTTATCTATTTTCCTACCCAATAGTAGATTGGCTTCATCATAAGAAGGCTACCAAGTCCATGGTCATACATATATGCACAAAAATCTTCAACTCTAATAGATTTTTCATTATGTAATTAAACCTATAAGCAAGCTTACCTTTTTGTGATAGCCACATTGATAATGTGCCATGTAGACATGCAATGTAATGCCATGTAGGCTATTTATCTTCAAAAGAAATTTACAATATGAACAAAAGTAACAAATAATGCCATTAACATGGACAATATCTCCATGTGTGAACGATGCATGTGATGAATAACTCATCTTGAGAAAATGATCAAGATTATTATTGCAAATACAGTTTTGGAAAACCTTGAAAATTTCAGTTTCAGGACAAGATTGTCTCTCAAGTTCTGGTTAAGGAGATGGGTAGAGCTAGCTTGCCTGATTATAAGAATGCCATAATAGTCTAGGTGACATGTTAAGCTATGAGGTGGTTGTTGACATTGCAGGAGTGAGTGGGCTTCATAAACCCACCCAAAAGGTGTCAAAAACCTACTTCATTGATGGGCAACTTGCCAATCCTTCATGAATTCCTTAGTAGCACAAGTCTCCAAGGAAGATTTTCCCCTCTGAAATTAAAAGAGTGGGTTGTGAATCACCCTTTTAAGTCAAAATATTCATCATCAATTCTCTTGGATCATAAGGGAAGGATGTATCTTTAGCCCAAGCATTTATGATAAGAACTCCCCGCCCATAAGACCTTTTTACTAGTGCAAAACAATGTACATGGAGGTGGTGGTATCAACAAACATCCATCAACAAAAGATTACCAAAAAAACAATTGAGTTTTTCCTTGAAGTCTAAGAACATGGTTCTATTACTTCCCCTTTGTAATAACTTGTACTATAGAGCCTAGTTGTTGTAGTTCAACTTGGGATTTTCTCTTAATAGAGTAGAGGTGAAGCAAAACCCAAATTCCTACCAAACCATTTTAAGGTGGTACTAATTGTCTATTTGGCTGCTAGTATCATTGCATATACCCTAGAGATTCTAGATGCCTGCAAAAGCTTAAACCAACAAGTTTACAACTACTCAAAAGATGGTCAATTGGGTGTTTTAATTTGAGTCTGCAATAATTTGGAAACAAAAGATAAGGGAAAAACTACAGAAGAACTATCAAACTGATTCAAGGGAAAAAAAAAACACCAATCTTGAGATTTGAACCCATTTCACACATGGAAGCTTATTTTTATTTAATAAAACCCTATTTTTGCCAAGAATAAAATAGAAATTGAAGACTTGTCAAAATACCCAAAATGACTCAGGGCTTAGGCTTTCACCCCTTATTCTTCTTCTTCTTCTTCTTCTTCCCTCAAACCCCCATATTGATAGAATTGGCCTTGGGCAATGGGTGTCCATCTTTGAAGTCTCAAAAACATCATGCAATTTAAATATTTTTTTTGTGCTATATGTGTTTGTAATGTGTGTTTCATGTGTGATTAATAGCTAAACCAAAAACCAAAAAGAACCAAGGGATGGATTGGGGTCCTAGGGATTTTTTTAATAAAAAAAATTCCAACTTTTTGATGTGGCCCAACTAGTGTGGATACAAGAAGATTTAGCCAAATTTTGCTATCAACCAGATATGAAATTTTTTCAATATCTAAGATTCCTTTTATGTTTTGGGTTCCTAGTAGAACCAACAACTTTTTTTTCAATTTTTAGGGTTCCAAATTTTGATGAAAATTTCCAAAATTCTAGAAAATTTAGTCAAATTTACACTAAAAAATTTGTTCAGTCACCAAGTGGCAAAACATTGCCCAAAAAACAAGCTGATTGGAACTTTTTGTAGAAATTTAGCAATTTAGAATTCAACACCCCTCCAAGTTTGGCAAATTAGCGCCATTTCTTTCACACAAAAACTCTTTTGTTCATGTTGAAATCATGAATTTTCAGGTCAAAAAATGCCAAATTTTGCCCCAACAAAAACATTGATTGTGGAGGGCAACTTATGAAGGGTGGGGGGGGGAGTTTGAGTTGTGGATATAGTCAAGACCATTGTTCAATTTTTGACAAGTTCCTTTAATGATTCTAATAATGAATAATGTTCCTTTAATTAACCAACCTATGAGAAGGCAATAGAGTGGGTCACAAGACATTATATATCAAACATAAACTTACTTGGTAGTTGGTTAGTCATAAACCAGGCCACTACTTGTCCCTACATTGAAGGGAAGCTGGCAAGCAATGTGTTGATGAAAGCTTGGAAGATGTGAGGATATATATAGGCTCCATTGACAAAGGGTCATCACACCCACATTATGAGGAAGGTCATTGTGTTGACTTGTTGAGGTTTTCTTTAGTTCAATTACCCCACAACAACCCCCAACAACCCCCTCCAACCTCATAAAACCCTAATACATAGACTATTCTCCAACCTCATACACTAAACCCTAAACCATAGACTAGATGGACTAGACTCCAACCTCATACCCTAAACCCTAAACCATAGACTACATGGACTATATTTAATCCTTTATTTTAATCAAAATTGATATACCTGATGAAGATCATATCTTGCGGAGGTTTGCTTTAACTATGAATATTTGTCATCCATCTCCTTGCAAGGGATGCTTTAATCTATGAACCAGCACCCACCAGCGCACCATGAAGGATGAATGGTAAGTGGTCAGAAAATAGATTAGGGGGGGCGAGAACGGCCAGTTTCGGCATACTAGGGCATCAAATGCGTAAACTGGGAATGAAATTTTACAAAACGAAATAACTGGGACCCAAACTAGTTTTTCCACCAATTTTGGTGGTAAAGTAAGTTTCATCGCCTCTTTCCTTTTGCCTGAGCGCCTCCACCGTTGCTACATATATATATATATATATATTTTTTTTTTTTTTAAATTTTTTTT
>Ga0209208_10013247_pt1 | contig 10322 bp, 4 predicted proteins | sample S1TSphfallax_3_FD_187694 | JGI IMG/M metagenome (GOLD analysis project Ga0209208, IMG submission 187694) | Host-associated microbial communities from peat moss isolated from Minnesota, USA - S1T2_Fd - Sphagnum fallax MG (SPAdes) (version 2) | ecosystem: Host-associated > Plants > Peat moss >... | reverse complement strand
AGAGATAAGAAGTGGGGATTGGAGGAGGTCCCTAAAAGGAAGGTGGAAGTCGAGACCTTAGCCACACGCCCAGTAGACAAAAACCACCAAAAGAACCTCTCAGGTGGTCTGGTGGTCTTTGCAAGGCAGGTTCAGATCAATATTCCATTTTTTGCAATGCCAAGGCATGCATGGTTTTTGCAAGACAGATTCTGATTGGTAATGTGACCTCTAGATACATCAAAAGAAAATGCATGTGTTTACACATTTGAACAAGAGTTCTCAACTTCTCTCTTGCACATGAGGCCAACTGGATTCAAGTCTTCAGCTTATTACACTGACATGTAGAACAAGACTTGGTCACCAGATTTAAGCCTTTTCCTGTGTACTATATATTTCATGGTGCAAAATAGCCTTTGCCTAAATGTTGGACTTCGGTAAGGGTTTGTAAGTTAGTTATATATGTGGAAAATCAAATATCAGTGTGAGTTGATTCACAAGTTAAAATATTTCAGGAAATATCTTGTTGTCAGGCACTTACCCTGTAGCGGCATCAAGCCCCTTGCAACATGTAATTCATTAAACAAGACCCAATGTACGGTAGGTATGTGCTTTGGTGGACAAGAATTGTAATTCATTACACAAGACCCAATGTACAATAGGTATGTGCTTTGGTGGTCAAGAATTGTCGATTTTAGTTTTGGCTAGTAACAACTGAATCTGAACTGAGTCTGATATTTGGAGTCTGAAATTTTTTGCCGAAGTCTAGGCCAAACAAATTAGGGGAAAATCTCCCCACATTTCAACTGGCCTTTTAGTTTTGGGGTAGTTTTTAACAGTTTAGCCAGCTCTCTACAAACTTTTTCTCAATTGATGGTAAAATCTTGCCTTTTAAATAAAAGTACACCAATTATGTGTTTTTGTAGCCACTTGAAAATGTGATTGGTTAATGAAGAATAACTAGTTGTGACTCTTCAAAATGTTACAAGTAAAGTAGCCTTATGTTTTGCTTTGGCTTCTTGAGGAAGGAGGTGATGTTCAAACAATTGGGAGATCATTTATCCTTGTTTTTTACATTCAATTTTTCAAGGTTCATGTTAGTATTGTTTTTCAATGTGCTTTAGCCTTTGCCATAGAGAGGAAGATTGCATTGGCAAGTGATGCATGTTCTAGACCTCCTATTAGTATTAAATCTCATGATTTGCATGCAAGCTACATTAGAGGGGCCGTGGATGAGACAACTTCCTACCATGAGAGGCACTAGTTCTATATCTATGGATCTTTTGGCCTTTCCTTTTGTCTCCCTTGTGATCGTTCCAACCATTGATCTTTTTTTTTTAAAATTATGATGGTCAAACTAACACTTATTTTTTTCTAAGTCTAGTGTGTTGGAAATTGACAATGGAAGTATGAAAGAATAAAGATGAATAAAAGCACACTTTCACCCAACCTTAGGATCACACTAGTGGTTACAAATTTTATAATTACTCCTAATAGGAGTATCATATGCAAAATATAAAAATCATTTGTTTTCTTATTGAAAAATTGTCAAAAGGTGACACTCATTCCAAATTTTGGAGAATTTGTTTTTTTCATAAAAAAATTGCAAAAATATTCTTTGTGGGCAAAGTGTTACCATAGTTATGTTTATTGGATATTCTTTTAATGGTCATGTACAAAAAGCTCACTAATGGGGTTGATATTTGTTTCGAGATGCTCTTGTTGTGATTATATTACAAAATTTGAAAAAAAAGAATGATCTTCACCAACTTTACCTATACCCCCTATTTGGGCTTCCAACATTATTTATCACATTTAAGGTATTATGTCAATTTTTTCTTATTTTTCATTCATAAACATGAAAAAATGAAATAATACTTAGTATATGGGCTAATTTGAAAATAATCATATTATTTTCAGAAATGTTGATTTTTCTTTTAAAATCAGAAAAAAAATTCTAAAGGAAATTAAAATATTTAATGAAATATTTAAGGATATATCATTTGTCAAAATTTCAAATTTCAAATTTAATTAATTATTTGACAAACATGTGTCAAAGTTGTCAAGGTAAGCTACTACAATATAAGATGAAAGACCTGTTAAAATGTAACCATAGGAGACAATGATAATAACTAACCAATCAAAAATCATCATTTTGGCCTATAATGATTTTCACAAGCATCAAATCTTATGCACATTTATTGATGTCACTAGCTTTCTTAAACATAAAACAGTTGCATTTCATCAAAAATACATTACATATTAACCCAATTTATTGCTATTGGTGTATCATATTTGGTTAGACATTTGCTTTAATCACCATTTGGTAGATACGTTTGGATCATTAGAGGAGATAATCTAGTTCATTAGTTTACAATTATTAATGATATCACATCTAATCTTGCAATGTAACACCTTTATCTTATTGAGTAATGTTCAATTTTGTTTTTCATTTTTGGCTTGTGTAGGTGGCAAAACAAGTTAGTGATTAAATACATGTGGTGAACACAAAAGATCCGACTCCAAAATTTGTTAGTTGTTTCCATTCAAATCATAATGCCTTTTTGCAATTGAATTACAATAGATAATTCATGATGGTGACAATTCCTTTTGCATTATTAACATGATTTGGCTACATAAGGTCCCTTTTTATTGCCTTGTGGTTATGAAGTTTAAGCATATGCTAAAAATTTGACAACAATGCTAACTTGTTAAGTTGATGTAGGGCTATTTACCAAGCTATTAACATGACCTCTTCCTCCAAAACTTGGCCACCTCCAAAACTTGCCAAGCCAAGGAAACATTGGGCCCATAAATAGTTTCATAGATCAACCATATTGGCCCCAACCATGTGCTACTTGGACATTTGACCAAGAATCATAGGCAATTTGGTATGGAAAGTTGTCAAATGTGAAAAACTTTTGTGCACCTCCTAACAACAAGCTACAAATGAAAGTTTAAGTAATTGCACTATTTGTTTTTCAAGAGGGAAATTGAATTGAAACATTGTTCATTTTCCACAAAACCAACATGCACCATGGCAATCTTGGTCAACTTTAAAAACTTTAAGAAAAAATGAAACACTAGCAATTGTGCATTGAAGATTCATTAGATATGTGTGAAGGGATTAACAATGATTGAATTTGCCTTATTAAATGCAAAGGTTCACATTTTAACCATGGTTTGAGAAGCATTGAACTTCACAGTCAATTTAAAAAGACCTTGTTAAAGATGTAAATCCCACATCAAAAGAATGATAGGAACCATAGGAGCATATTTGTTCTTTTTAACTTGTTCACATGGATGTGGGGTGCAATAAAAACCTTTTAAGACCTTTAAATGTTGAGGAAAGGTAAAATTTGCATGTGCTTGTAACCAATATTAAGGATAAAAAATCATTGGATGGGATTAACACTAGTTTTGAAAATTGAACATGATAAGTTTTTCAATAGCCTTTGTCATACAATACATTACACAAGCATCAAATGATATACATAAAAAAACAAATGCAAAGGAGGAAACTTACCATGCACCATAAAACATTGTGCATTTGCAATTTAAGTTTAAGTTTGTTACTTTTGCCATCCAACAAACATAACAACATTCGATATAATAACTTGAGGCAAATTTTCCATTATTGCAATGTGGCGAATTTGATTAAAAAAATGAAAAACAAAGGGAAATATGCCACATCAAAATAAAAAATAACACAAAATAAATTCATTCAAACCATGTAAGGAGGTTTGTCATAATCCAAGCACAAACATATGAACATCATATTTTATTTGTAAACAATACAAATGATATAATTCTAAGGGGGTGAAGAACTTATGCTTGCATTCAACTTTCATTAATTCCATGATGAGTGCAAATGATGTTTCTATGACAAGAAGCTTATTGTACTTATTTTAAAGTAAATTGCACCCCAAGGATTTCATGTTTTTTCACCATTTCAACCAAATGCAAGATGTTGAGTGGAATTTGTGTTGTAGTCAATCACTCACATCCTATGGATTTATTGATGGTCCTATTGTAACAACCCATGAAAGGACATGAATTCATCACCTTGGAAGGAAAAGGTGGTGTCACAATACAATGTATACAATTCACCTTGGTAGCCCTTCATTGTGACTATGAAGTTGCAACTGAAAGTATCATTTTTCTTAACAACTTTTAAGAAAGATTACACTCCAATAATGGCAACACACATGCAAGCCCCATTAGCAAGTGAATGTCACAAATAGCTTACCAATAAAATGATAAATCACAACAAACTAAAAAAACACACTAGAAAATATAAAAGCATCTGGAACATTTGCCTTTACCCTTGGGCAAAGAACTTGAAAAAATCAACAAAAGCAATACAATCTCTAAATTTTTCCATACAACAAATAATTCAAGCATGATGTTGGTTTTGCAATCAAATTCCTACATCTACCATATCACAAACAAATCGAACCAAATTCACAAATGTATCCAACTTTTCATGGGGCTTTTGCCATGGCCTCTACCAATTATTTAAACGATAAACCCACTTTACATTATAGTTTTTATATTTGCCACATCATAACCCAAAATAAATAAATAAAATGGTTTCAAGTTCTAAATGTGCCATGGACAACACAATTCAAAGAACTGACCAACTTTACATTACAATGTCCAAATTTGTCACATCACATCATAAACGATTCATAATAGTTGAAATAAAATGATTTCAATTTTGTTTACACCATGGACCAAAACATCCAAAAAAATTCTGCACTTTACATTCAAATTTCCAAATCTAACACATCACAAACCATTCACAAAAACTTATTGAAAATCATTCAAAAATTTGTGTCTACCATTTAGTAAACAAATCAAAGATTTTGAGAATTCTACATTCAAAATTTTAGAACTACCATTTCACAAACAACTCAAAGAAAAAATAAAATTAAGTGGTAAAGTGTTGTAATGTTCTCATCATCAAGTGGTTACTACCAATTTCACTATTTGTTATTAATAATTGTGTATTATAATTGTGAAACAGAATGTCAAGTTGACACTATGGGAAATGCACAGAAGGAGGCCATAACAAAAGAAACACATACAAGTGTGGTAACAACTTGAAACCATTAGATATTAGTACATTGTTAAGACTTTATGTAACCAACAAAGTAATTAATAATAAATCTATGACAAGTAGGGGCCCACTTTTTGTAGCATTTTATAAAGTGAAACAAAGTCATGAACTTTAAGCATAGGAAAATGTCATCATTGTGTGCACACTCATTGATTTCAACTTATAAAATAGAAAAACCCAAAACGATGAATTTCATTTTATTAACATTTTGCATTCAACTTTTCAAATTTGCCACATCGCAAACATCTCAAACCCTAAAGGTTTAAAAAAAACCATCCAAGATTTTCATTTGCCATTTGCCACACAAATCAAATATTTTGAACTTTTGCATTTAACTTTTCAAATTTGTTGCATCACAAACCACCCACAATGTTTTTTTTAAAATTCAATATTTGTCTTTGTCATTTACTAAACAAATCAAATATTTTGATCATTTGCATTCAAGATTCCAAATTTTCCATATCATCAACCACCTAAAATGTTCTTTTAATAACCATTCAATATATGCCTTTGCCATTTACCAAACAAATGAAAGATTTTCATTATGAAAAAATAGGCGTTTTGCAACTAGGCTTATACTTGGGTTTTAGTTGTAATTTAAACTTACAATAACCATTTGCATGCCACAACCATTTGTAATTCAACATATTTCTATAGCTTGAGTGCCATCAAATGAGTTGTAAAAATTGCAATAGCACAACTCATCATCTATGAACTTATTCATATAAAACCCAAGCAATTATGTTGCAACTACATCATTGCAACTATTATACCACTATGTTACAATTACTTTATCACTATGTTGTAATAATTATGTTGTTGCATTACAACTATCATGCCACTATGTTGTAACTACATAGACAACAATGTGTTGATGTGACAATGATCTATTAACAAATCATCAATGGACATGTGAGAATTTTAATTTTATTTTCATATTTAATATCTTTAATAATTTTAATGTATATCATTCAACTTAGGGCCACTGAAATATTGGCGTGTGGCACATTGGTTTATAGGTTTGTAGGCTTAAGAGAGGTAGGCATCACTTCCTACAATTCTTAGGCTAGGTAGGTAGGTCATTTGGGATAATCATATTTTTTTCGGGCTTAACTTTTAAGGCCAAACCTTATGCTATTGGCTTATTCCAAATGTCATTTTGTTTTTTAATACTCTTAATGCATTTAGTTATATATATTTTACAAACTTGAAAGGTAGGACAAATAATATGGGATTAAAAAATTAATTGCATCCTAGTTGCAACTCATTTACAATTATTACAAAACATGCCAATGAGTGAACGTTTAACCTTTTAGAGAGCTTCAAATCCTAATACATTGTCTCTTGCCTTTCAAATGCAAAAGGTTATTTTAAACCTTGATTTAGTGCACTTAAAATGGTTAAATAATTAAACAAAAAAACAAAAAACAAAAAAAACAAAAAATTGAAGAAAATGTGGTTGTCAAAAGTAAACGGGGTCAAGGTTTGGTCACTAACATAATTCACACTTTGAGATTCAAGACATTCATTTTCTTCATGACTCTTTTGTGTTATTTTTCTATTTTTGGAAGTCAAATAATATGTAGATCTTAATTTGGCACACCCATAACACTTTAGATTGTTAAAAATGGATAAGAAACAAGGAAAATATGAAATTTCAAAATAAATGGTCATTTAAAATATAAAAACACATTATGTGTTATTGATATGTTTTGTGTTTACTCTATGTTGTTATATTGCTTTTAGAGTTTAAATATATAATGTATAGTTTATTTTAACATTCCAATAATGCTTTGCATCACATAAAATAAATATAAATAAATAAAAGTCCAAAATCATTCAATCATCAACCAATAATGGGTGGTGGATGGTTCTACTTTAACATAATTTATCTACTAAGTATATTAACTATTAATTTAAAATCTAGATATTAATTTATAAAAATAATAATAATAATAATTATTATTATTATTATTGTAGATAGTAGTTGTAAATTATTTGCAAAGAAATTATTTCATTTATTCCAATTGTATTATAATCATCATATACGATTCTAGTGCAACTTGTGAACAAAGTCAAACATAATTAATCAAAACTATATACACAATACATACATTCATCCATATAAGGGTCCATCTTGTGACTAATATGCAATTACAATAGAACTCCATGAATTTTGACATGACATTTTATTTTTTAGTTCCCCATATTTTCATGGGAAAGTTAAAATGTAATTCCAAATTAGATTTTCAAAGCTTTAGTTGCAAGATAATGAGCTTTCCATGGACACAATTTTTCATAATGTTTGGGCATTATCCATCCAACTTTCGAAATGGACCACATCACAAATAATTCAAATTTTCTTTTAAAAAGACATTCAAAATTCACCTCTACCATTTACCAAACATATAAAATATTTTCAATATTTTTTATTTAATTTTCCAAATCTACCGCATCACAAACCACTCACAATGTTTTTAAAAAACAAATACACAATATGCCTCTACCATTTACCAACCAAATCAAATATTTTCAACATTTTGCATTCAACTTTTAAAATTTTCCACATCACAAAGCAATCACCATTTAAAAAATAAATCATTCAAGATATGCTTTTGGCATTTACAAAAACATTCAAATATTTTGAATAGTATATATTCAACTTTCCAAATTTGTCACATCACAAATGACTCACCATAATGTTTTAAAAGCCATTCAAGCTCTACCTTTGTTATTTCCCACACAATTCAAAGATTTTGGGCCTATGCATTCAACTTTCCAAATTTGTCACATCACAAACAACTTCAAATAAATTGAGAAAAACCAATTAAGTCATGTTTCACCTTGGCGACTTAAGGTTGAATTGCAATTAATTTGCATCATTGCAAACAATGGACAATATTATGTCATTATTTTCTTTAATGACTCCAACATCAACATACACCTTGTTTTAACATTCTTTTAAAAAAATTGTCATTGATTTCCAAAAATTTGAACTAGTATTCAAACTCCAAATGCTTTTTGGGTGAAAGGTTGAAATCACCATAAAGGTTCATGACGAAGATTTATCTTTATCCCAAGCAAGGATTGAATTGCCAAGTTATTCTTAACAACAAAATGAACGCCCATAAAAAATGATGCCCATGAATTTTTATTTTTTTAATTTTTATCTTCTATGACTCCTATTTTTCCCCTTTGAAATATCAAAACACTATCTACACCAAAACATAAAAGCTTATTAAATAGATCCTCCCTCATCATCCCCCCATAATTCAAAAATGCATTCATAATCATTTTAGTGAAGTTGTTTAAGCGTAATCTATCCACAACCCTTTCAATGCACACCAAGATAACTACCATGGTCCAAGATTTAACCACATATGCATGGACACAATCCAACATCGATTGTTGATTGTTGTAACTTTGTCATATGAACAAGCTATAAATTGAGTATATTATAACTTTAATAATAACAATATAAACTTCAATGTATATATATTCAAGAAGGATCCAACCAACAAAATCAAACTAGTGGATTGTTAGATTGTTTGGGACCCCTAAACTAACAAATAGGTGATACATGGTTTCATATCCCAACATTGGTCAACCATGGGCCAGAACATGAAACAATGTCTTTATTTGAACAATTTTTTGACTCCCTTCATTTATAGGTGTGGTTATTTGGACCAAAACCAAATGGGGACCATATTAAGTTTATAACCACATGTTTTTCAAGTGTGCACAATCTTTTGCAATGTATCCCCACCTTTTTTCACTTCAAACCCTAACAATATAATTTGGATGTTTTGTTAAAATATCCCATTTACAACCAACAACCTTGTCCTTGTTTTTAATTAAAGAATAGACCCTGCATTTCATGGTGTGGATAAACCCAACTCCTAACACACAACCCTTTGCCCCCAACAATTTTGTTATTTATCCAATTTGAAATTTTCTAGTTGCATCATAAGACTTTTTTGGCTTCTTCTCGTCCAAATGCTTTTTTGCCTCTTCAAAGCAAGGTCAAATCATAAGCCACACAATTCTACCATGTCTTCAAGGTTTATTGAATCAGGAAGGACTTCATGCATATCAAACTTGGAAGCATTTATGTTGTTTGCTACATTTTCAAACTCAAGGGAACAACTTATAGAATTACGAGAAGGATGGCATGTTCTATGAAGAGGTGACTTGGGCCCACTAAAAGAACTAAATGACCTTGGAAATATGGAGGAATGAGACACAAGGCCCAAAGGCATGGTGGGCTTTGGGCTTTTGAAGGAATTGAAATATTGAAAATTTTGAAGAAAACATGATGGAGTGCCCAAGCTATAAACAATGATAAAACCTCATAAAGAATATACCACCTTCAAAGAGCAAATTAAAAACTAGATAACTCACAAAGACCATATTGGACTTCAGAAAACACTACAAAAATTATAAATTCTGAAAACTTAAAACTTAAAAAATGCATACTTTGTGATTCTAGGATAATTTTTTTGTCTTTTGCATCTCTTCAAAGTTAAAGCCACCTATTCCATTAAATTTGCACAAATCCATTTATTACAAAATTCAACAAGCAACTTCATACTTGGAACAACATGAGCAACAAATCTTGTCAAAAATCCAGCAAATAAAACTTGAATTGGGAATGGCCATTTCAACTTTGAAGAACAACAAGCAAGATGTTTTTTCAACTTGCAAATGTTACAACTAACTAGTCACTTTGAATTGGATTCTAGCAATCTACACAACATCATGGTACACCTATTTGGTGAAAAACTTGCAGATCAACTATTAGCAAAGGAAACAATGGTGTGAGTGCAAAATGGCACCCATAATGTTTTTTTGTAATTGATCATGGGGATGGTGGTTAGGGTTTGAGGAGCAATGAGGCAAGGGGATGGATCTCATGTTCATTATACCTCACTTCATCCTAGCGAAGAGTATGGATGCCGTGGACGTATTTTGGCAACTAACAACCTCATCCAAGACAATATGTGATGAAATAAAATGGATTTCTTTTTTTTGCCTCCCTCGATGAAGGATGAAATTTTGCCCTAGTTTGCCCTAGTGATGGTAGGGAAGAAGACTCAACATTGGACAGCTAAGGTAGTACCTTTACCATTTTGGTATAAATTAAATATAAAAAAATTTGTCGAACTTTTGAAAAATTATTCATTATTTGTGTAGAAATTTTAATAAATTTAAAAGCTCAACT
>Ga0209208_10013245_pt1 | contig 10323 bp, 7 predicted proteins | sample S1TSphfallax_3_FD_187694 | JGI IMG/M metagenome (GOLD analysis project Ga0209208, IMG submission 187694) | Host-associated microbial communities from peat moss isolated from Minnesota, USA - S1T2_Fd - Sphagnum fallax MG (SPAdes) (version 2) | ecosystem: Host-associated > Plants > Peat moss >... | reverse complement strand
GAAGCATAATGGGAACATGAAAAGATCTTAAGGTGGTTTTAGGTACCTAATGCCCTTTTAATAACTACCCAAACCCTAACATTGAAGCTTTCGTGGTTCACATCAATATCTCTTGTAGACAAAATGGATGACAAAAGTTGCATGGGCGATCACGATGAACCATAATAAATGTCCCAAAGTTTTTAATGTGAAGTAGACCTTGAATGATGACAAAGTTTTCAAGTGTGCATTCATAATATTTAATTATCTAAACACAAGATCAAATTAAGAGTTTATGCATGTAGTTTTGAATGTGTTCAGATTGCAAATTAAAAACTTTATCTTTCTATAATAAGCCATGGTTATCCATTTGTATGCAATGTAGACACTAAGTCTCAGCTTGAGCTTTAACATTAGAGTGCAAATATAAGTCATTTACAATTTTTCCTTTTTGCAATTAGCCTGAGTCTTTGGGAATGGTGATGTTATATAATAAAGTTTTGTACTTGTGTGTATGTGTGTGCAAGATGAAATGAAGTGGTTTGTACAAATTGAATTTGAGTTGTCACAATGACATTCATAATTTTTCCATTTAGCCCTAATTTTTTTGAAATGATGAAAACATTTGGGTATTATTTTGCATGATTTCAAGGTCCTACTTGAGTGCAAAAGAACAAAATAAAATTTAGCTTGATTATTTAAATTCACAAAAATTTGAAGACATTTATGGGTCGTAAAATTAACATGTAGGTTTCCCAAGATGATGAAACATGTTTGGAATGATGTCACAACAAGGGTTTCAAATATCTATGAACAAGTAGGACCGAGTTGGGTGAGATTTGAGCCACTAAGGAATGCACATGAACAAGATGGAAGGGACCAAACCAATGGAAATGTTGCACATGATCATGATGCATCAACATATTTGCCTTGGACGATGAAAGATGTTTGGGGTCATGTTACAACAAAGATTTCAAGCTTGTATGAACGTGCAAGACCAAGTTCAAAAGGATTTGTGTTGCTTAGAAATGGGCATGAAGAGGATGGACTTATTGAAGATTTAAGAGAAAAATCCAATCAAATTGTTACACATAGTAGTGGGTCAGATCTGGAACTATCCAGTTCGCAAGGGCAACAACTAAACTCTATTAAAGAAGATGAAGGGACTTCTTCAAATGGTTTACAATACAAGGGAATATATGGAAGCAAAGTTGAAGATTCAAACCACTTGCTTAGCACAAAGCAACTTGTTGGCATCACCTTTTTTGTTGTTGCCGGTGTGAGATTTCAAAGAAACTTGAACAAACCTTGGTTTCCATGTTAAAGTCTTAGAAGATTAATGTCAAATGTAAAAGCCAAATGTAGCCACATATATAGTGGATTTATTTAGTGTAGTATTAAATTGGTGCACAGTTAAAAGCTACAAATTTATTTAGAAATTCAAACAATTTAGTTGTTAAAAGGTGTAATTAAGAATGTTATAACTATAATTATTTTACTCATATTATTAATTTAAAAATTTAAAATAATGTAGACATTTTGGTAATGTGGGTGGATGGGTAGCAGGGTCCATTTGGTTTTGAGGCAATATTGCAAACAGGGGGACCAAAATTGATGGTGGTAGGGTTATTCATGTTTCCAATTTTATGGTCAGTGCCACTAGCCATGTTGACAGCTGAAATGTCATGCATGATACCCGAGAGTGGGGGGCATGTCTTATGGGTATACCGCGCCTTTGGTCCATTTTGGGCATTTGTCAATAGTTGTTTTGCATTTGCTTGTGCTGTATTGGACAATGCCATGTACCCGGCCTTGTTTGTGGACTATTTATCTACCCTCATCTATGAAGGCAAGAATGCAATTTCTTATGGTTGGAGTGTTGTCCTCAAGGTTCTCTTAATACTTGTTGTCACAGCTCTCAATATCCTTGGTGTTAACATTGTTGGTATGTATGCTTCCATTCCCATTCCCAATTTCATGATTTTGTAAACAATCACAATTGCAAAGTAAGTGAATAATTATTTAATCCTCTAATTGTTGCACAACTATTGTTCAAGCTTACCAAATTTCTTGTGGAAGATTGAAAAAAAAAATGTTATTGTTTTTATAGGAAGTGCATCCATGGTGTTGGCATCCATGGTGTTGGCGCCATTTGCAATCATGTGTTTGATGGGGATCTTTCGTATGAACTTCAAATGGATCAAATCACCAATTCCAAATGGTTTCAATTGGGGCAAGTTCATTAGTGTACTAGTTTGGAATACTTCAGGGTCTCTTTCTTTCTTTCTATCTATTTCCATTGATTTCATCCTAAAACTACCTTCTTCATATTGCCACCTCCATATACTCAAGTTTGTAATGTGAATAAGGACACACACGGTCACTCAATGTATCTTTGTGAACTCTTGGAAAGTGTAGGGTAAAAGCATCATAGTGAGGACATTTCAAAAGAAAGGGTCTAGGACGAGTTGTAGTTAGTGAAGGACTCCTAACCCCACATTTTGGGAATGTCCCCGCACCCTTGGGCTTTAGTTTTTACCCATCATAAAGCATGAGAAGAAGTCTATCGTGACTTAAACATATGTAGTCAATGAGGCATGGGAGGGGGAGGGATAACATCCCCCCATTCTTACGAACTACATGGCATATCCATCTTCTTTTCTAGGAGGGATATTCAGGGATACATAAGGTGCCCCCCAAATGTACTTGGGAAATTTCTGCCCATGATTTTTAGTTATGTAAAACTATATTGGGATTATGTAGTCTATTGGGAAAGCATGTTACCTAGCATATTGTTCCTTTGGTTTTTGGAGATGTTTTGAAAAATGGAAGTTGGTCAAAGCAAGCATTTAAAAATTAAAAAAAACCCCTCCATCTTTTCCTTTTTTCTATGATACGTGGTGGGAATCACATGAAAAATAAAGAAAAAAAATGGCACAAAGTTTTACATATGGTAAGCCTCATAGCCTTAAGGCTTTATACTTGCCACAAAAAAACACTCTAATGTTTTGACATGTAAAATGGGACATATAATAAAGGAATGTGACACATGTATGGAAAGTAGCAACGTTTGGATGAATTTTTGAATGGCTTATGGGAAAAACAGTTTTGATGCAGCTGGGACATGTGCTTCTGAAGTGAGAAATCCAGGGGAGTCGTATCCTCGCGCAATGAGGATTAGTGTGATGTTGATTGTGGCTATGTATGGATTGCCTGCCTTGATAGGCTTTAGTGTCATTCCAGACCCAAGTAAATGGAAGAGTGGAAGTTACATGATGATTGCAAAAACAATTGGTGGTCACTTTTTGGAGGTCTCTTGCCCGAAGTTCAATTTGTGTTTTAATAAATTTATCGCAAAAGCTTTTGTATGAACTTGAACTTTGCAAGTTAGAAATGGGCCATGGTGAAGTTGGATGTATGTTTGAGATTATATGGCTGAGTTGTGGCTTTTGGTTGACAACTAATGTATGGAAGGTAGGGTGGTTTTATGTATGAATTATTTACAGGGATTGGTGGGTTTCTCGGCAGCACTTAGCGCATTGGGATTGTTGCTCACTCGCCTTTGCACAAATTCTCGCATTATTTATGGCATGGCTCAAGTTGAGATGGTGTGTTTGAATTTTAACAATCTCAACATTTTGTTTTATCCTTGTGTATATAAATAAGGTGGACTAACATTTAACATGATTTGATACCATGATATTGAACTCTTGCACATTATTGGACATGCAATTCAAAAGATGGAACAAATTGGAATTTAAAACTTCAATCTATTCCAAACATTCAACCATTATGATTTTTAAATTTAATTTTTTTTTTTTTCATGTTGACATGGTTTAGGTTCAAAAACATGTTTCACCCAAAAAAAAACATTAAAATGTGATTACATGAAAGGGGTCCTTGTAATGTAATTTGATCCTATAGACAAACATTTGTCAAATATGTACATGGTATGGAATGACAAATGAAATTGGGGCATGCAGATGCCACACATATTTACAAAACTACATCATGTTTATGCCACACCATGGGTAGCCATCTTGGGCACTTCTTTATGCACTCTTCTATTGTGTTTCTTCAATTTTTACAACCTTGTTGAGGTGTGGTGCTCCATTAAACTATTCCTTGTAAAATATTTTATATGCACCTTACATATTGTGAATGAATTTTGTTGAAATGGATGTGTAATATTTACCTAATAACAAGATTTTCAGATTTTGATAGATATAATATATGCATTTTGGAAAAAATATTCACATTTCCACTAATGTACTAATAAAATGAATTTTACTTCTTTTTGTTTGGGTTGAACATTATTCACTCCAAGGCGGACATGTTGTTTTATGGATTATCTACATTGCTCAAGTTCAGTTCATTAGTGCAACTACGATTCACTGAACCTGATGTTTTCCGCCCATATCAAGTGCCATTGGGGAATATAACTCTTTTAAGTAATTTAATATCTATTTTCCTATGTTTTATTTGTTCTCTTTTTACATGCAAAACTTTAAAATGGGTTTGTTGAGCATGGCTTAATTTATTTCAAATTATGGCATTTAAAAATATTGCTTTTGGTCAAATGTAACAACTATTACCCGTTTGCTATAAATCTAACCTACCATGATTCACATGTCATGGTTTGATGTGTTCCAATTGTCATTTGTTGATATGTCTAACACATATTAATGACAAGGTATTTTGTTGATAAATTGCAGTTGTGATTTGGGTGCCACTTCTCATGTGCATAATGATGATATATTTTGCATCGGATCATTCTCATGGGATTGGTCTCATAGGTCATCCATTTTCTTCAATATCATTGCAAAAATTAATTACATGATGTGTATAGATGATGATAGTGACAAGTTGACAATTGTTTGTGGACATCAATGTCAAGGTCATATGGAATGTTAAGATGATGGTAATGTAGTGAGATGTTACTTTTGATGATGTTATTGGGTGCATATTAGTATTGCATGTTGGGATAAGAAAAATAAAATGTGGAAACATCAATGCTATTGATTTATCTGTATTGCAAAAGAAATACCAAAAGTATTGTCTTATCAACTTACTTTGATAATCCTTAGAAGATATTAACTAAGTGCCTTGACAATGTGTTGACTTCACATTGTCTTTTCACACTTTCTTACAATTTTTTGATTATGTTTTCACCAACAACTTGGACTTAATATATAGTTTTAGTAAGAGGGGGTACTGAACTTTGTGTGGGAAAATCTATATATTTTTCATTTGTGAACCTACGAAATACTTACAAGCCAATTTATGGCAAGTGAAAATGGCACAAAGTCACCTACATTCTTACAAATGAGCATAATATAATGATTAATTTATAGATCATTTCGATAATTCTAATACATGCCACAGAAGATCATTCTAGTATATACATATATATCTTTACATTTTTTGAATATGAAAATCAACACGATAATGATAATATGTTTAAATGTTCCTTATAATTTACAAAAAACTTGTGTGAATTGGTATGGGGGAAATTGTGATCAGGAGCTACATTAGTAGTGTTAGGATATATATCAAAAGAACTATTTGCACAACATGGGTTAGAAGAAGCAATCCAACAACGAATGCAACAGGTGCAACAAAACCTTGACAAAATGCAAAATCGCATAAATGTGAAGATTGCCAAGGAACAACAAGGACCCTTGGAACAATTAAGCGAAACTATATCACATGATTAGCCAAATCAACTATAAGGAAAGAAGAGGAGTTGTTGAAAAAATTGGCATACTTTCAATTATAAGGAATTTCATTGGCATACTAAGCAAATAATTATTTAGACATTGTCCTTATTTATATATGGAGTCAATATGATTAAAAGCCATTTCTTGTGATATAGGATTACTACAATAATCTTGAATTTTTTTTGGTTGGGTTATATGTATAACACATATGCTCCAATGTGGACACTAGATCAAGGTGATATCAAGTTGATCTATTTGCAACAAATTTTTAATAGTACATGTGGATATAATCAAAATTGCTAACCATGATTATTATATATGATCATGAAATTTTAACCTTAGAAAATCATTTTTGATTTCATATCCACAATGGGATAACCAAATGATATATGACTTGTGGTTTTGTAGTATCAAATTAGATTGATACATTTTTTTTTATAGATTGGAGAATACATTTAAAATATGCTATCAAGCTATGCCTTACATGCTTGTGGGCATAAGTATAATTTAATTTTAAACTTAACTTAGTGGTATTTGTCAAAGCATGTTTTGCATTTTGATTAGCATATGTGCATCATTTTGATATTTAGAATAAAATATAGGAATTTTCATTTGCAAAGTTTGAATGCATGGGTGTTAATATCCGCAATTATGCCATTGGGTGGTTTAGATTCATGTTGAGCACATGCAATTGACTTCAATAAATCATGTTTTGTTTATGCATGGTGATTGGTCAATTGATTGATATGCACACCATTGAAAATAGGTATATGTAAATTGTAAGCATCCATTGATATCTAGAAACATATTTTAATAGAATATCAACAATTACACCCCAAGCACAATGTTGGTGTTTTTTGCTTTTGGTTGAATGTAATAACTAATTTGGAATTTTAAAATTTTATTGACCTTGGTAGATTGCTTTAAGGTGATAGATGTTTTCATTCCAAATGGAACTTCACAATGATTATATAAATGAAATGATGTAAAGATAAGTTTAAAAGATTCAAATTGAAAATATCATTACAACCAAGAATTCATATAAAATATTTAGATCCAACCGTTACAAACCTAATTGCAAGATCAAGGAGTATTTTTGAAAATCTTAATACCAGAGCAACTAATGAACCTAATCAAAATTTTGTTGTTAGATTTTAGCAAGTTTAAGTTAGGTTATAGGGTTAGGTATTAGGGTTTGTGGACTAAAGGTTTGAAGTTTTCTTGAAATTATCATTGCAACTTAACTAGAGAATAACATGTTTTCTAAATTGAATTAAAACCTAAATCAAGGGTGTTGTCCATTTAAAAAAGGTTTAACTTCTCTATGTACGTAAGTACAATTTTATTTTTTATATAAATAAATTTCACCCTACACCTTACACAAATTATTGCATTTGATTGATTGTACATAATTAATATTACATAATCTTTATTTTGGTGTTTGTGCACTAGTTCAACAAACTAATTACACAAATTTTTTTTGAGGGTGGGGTGCTAGTTGTGTGTATTGGAGATGAAATTAAACGTTGTTTTAGACTGGACCAACTCTAAATTCTTTGTGGAAATGATTGAAATTGAAGGTTTTAATAATCCACAAAACCAGTTTCAAGACTAAACTGGAGGTTCTGTAAAAAAACAAAAGACAAAAAAGAAACCGAAATTGAAGATTCTTTTTGAAATAAAAAATTGACATTGGTACACTCCTCAATTTTACACTTGTTTAATGTAAGGCAAGGTGTTATTAAAAGACTCAAATGGCAAGTGAAACTGAAGAAATTCTATTTTAATTTTTACAACCTTGACAAAGTGAATGCCACGACAATATGTAACAACTATTTTCAATCTATGCATCTCTATATGCAAACATGGTCTGTTGACACGGGAATCAGTTTCTCACATCATCTATGAATGTGATCATATATGATGTTCTCATATCATTGGTATGCAGCCTATAGTGTTTTGACAATCTCTTCATGTGGGATCTCCATACTTGAACTGTCAAAGTACTGAAAGGAAAGAAAAAAAGCTTCCAAGTTCTTTCCCAATGACTTACAATACACATCTAAGTTGGATGCATCCAACTGAAAAAGCTGTATAAAAAAAGAAAATGAAAAAGAAAATAAGGGGGAGGGGGTGGTTCATGTACCTTCTTCACCTTCTTGGGTGAGGCCTCTTGGTCCATTCACACTTGGTGTTAGGGACTCTAATTGTTGAGTCCCTTAACACTATACTAATCATTTAAGACTTAAACTTACTTATCATGAAGATTATATGTTTTTGAAGGACCAGAACTGTTGTAGCTTATTTTTAAAATCAGAATCCAAGGTTTATTCATAAAAGTAAAAGAGCCACCCAACACTGGTTTTTCCCATGTGAAGAGTGTAGGTGCTGGTGTTTGCCCAACTTGTCCAAAAATACTTCAACCTTTTAAATTAGTTTGAAGTTAAACCAAGTATTCTATTAGGAAAGCAAGAAAGAACATCTAATTTTTGTCCACAAAGTCCAAGCTACTTCTAGTGGTAAGGTGTTGTAAACCCAATAATTCCATCAAAGTCATGTGTGTCCCCAACAACTTAAACTGACAGGAGCTGTTCATAATGCATAATTTCATCAAAGTTGAGTCTGTCCTCAACAACTTGCCGACATGAGCTGTTCATATGCATTCCATCAAAGTTGAGTGTGTCCCCAACAACTTACCAACATGAGCTGTTCATATGATATTGTGATTTGTCACCTCATGCGGTTTTATAAACATCCTTACATCACATCTCCAATGGTTTTAAAACCGTTTTATCTGTGAAATCGCGTTACCTCATGGGGTCGATGATGAACCAGCACCCACCAGCATACCATGAAGGATGAATGGTAAGTGATCAGCAAACAGTTTTCTGTTGAGTTTCAGTTCTTTAGCTAACCATGGTCGTTAGCATAGTTGTTGTTGTTTTTGTTTTTGCGTAGCTTCTAACCCACAAGCAGATTGTTAGTAGGTAGGTAATAAAAACAGCCCTTACCTATGTATAAACCATCTACTTGTCTAGTAGTTACCTATTTTCCTACCTACCTATGAGACCTATCTCCTACATAATTGGTTACCAAGGTGAAACTAAATATTGACTTAGTTGAGGTTCAAGGACCACTGAGTAATAACAGGCATCCAGTGGGTGGTGCACTGATGGATGCTGGTTCACCGTGGCCCCTGGTACGTACCTAACCCAAGCTTCGTTTGGGATTGGGCTGGGTTTTGAATTTTGGAGTTTTGTTTAATCCCCTTTTATAAATCTCTGGCAAACTACATTAAACAAAGCACCCAAGCAAAGAGTGGGGGAATAAAGGAACAAAGAGAGAGAACCCAAGTCCAAGTTAAAAGAATGGAACCCAAAGTGAGTCACAAAGAGCCACCCAAACAATCACAAGAAGCATATCCAAAAGAGAAAGGGATGGGAAACTTTGATGAACTCATTACCCTGATGTCAAAAAGCATCTGTCTGGAAATGAAGAATGGTAATGAATATATTTTATTTTTGTGGTACCTTGTTGCCAGTACAAGTGCAGACGTCTGTAATTAGAAAAAAGAGAAACATAATTAGTAAATTTTAAAACTATAAACACTTTTGACACATTTTTATAACTGTTAAACAAAGAGTTAAAACTATTTTAAAAAGTGATTGAAACTATTAAACAAAGACATTTAATAGATAATGTAGATGCGAATGAGGTGACTCAACATTCACTCAAGAGGGTTCATCTTTTTTCCTTTTGGCGAGGGGTGGGGGGGAAGTAGATTTTTTTTTTGGGTTCTCATCATGTTCTCAACCTGTTCCCACATGTTCTCCATGATGTTCCTCAATGGGTTTCTTGAGTTCTCAATGTCACCTCACTTTATCCCTATCCTTTGCCCAAAGTTCTCCCCTTCTCTCTCAGGTATGCACTCCATCCTCACATAGAAATTGTTATTCTAGGGAGCCTTCCAAGTTTGAGATTTTTTTTTTAATTGATAGGCCAATCAAAATGTCCTAACAAAATAAAAAAAACCAACAGAACTTATGAGGTAGCCCACCTAATGAATACTTAGGCGAGGAGAGGTGAAACTGGGGGTACTTAGTAACCTCTCCTTTTCACCTCTTGTATTAATTAGATGAGATGCCTCCCAAGTTCAATGAGACAATTTGATTGGCTCATCATTCGAAAAAAATGAAACTATGGAGACTCCTCCAAATAGAAGGTTCATTTATTTTGAAGTGTAGAGTTCCTCTCCTTTGCCCCACCTATATAAGTGAAAGGAGGACAACATTTGCCAAAGCATATGGGTGCTGGTTCACCGTGGCCCCTTGTACGTACCTAACACAAGCTTCGTTTGGGATTGGGCTGGGTTCCGAATTTTGAAGTTTTGCTCAAATCCCCTTTTATAAATCCCTGGCAAACTCCATTAAACAAAGCACCCAGCAAAGGGAGGGGATAAAGGAACAAAGAGAGATGACCCAAGTCCAAGTTAAAAGAACGGAACCCAAAGTGAGTCACAAAGAGCCACCCCAACAATCATGTTCCAGAACCCTAACAATCGCGAGAAGCATATTCAAAAGAGAAAGGGATGGGAAACTTTGATCAACTCATTAGCCGAATGTGA
>Ga0209208_10013244_pt1 | contig 10324 bp, 3 predicted proteins | sample S1TSphfallax_3_FD_187694 | JGI IMG/M metagenome (GOLD analysis project Ga0209208, IMG submission 187694) | Host-associated microbial communities from peat moss isolated from Minnesota, USA - S1T2_Fd - Sphagnum fallax MG (SPAdes) (version 2) | ecosystem: Host-associated > Plants > Peat moss >... | reverse complement strand
TGATTTGGATTTTGCAATGCAACACTCTTAGATAACAATTAACAAGGTCAAAATATGTTTATGCATTGCCACACTCAAATTGTTAGAAATTTACATTTGAGGTGAATCCTTTCTATTAAACATTTTAAGCCTTGAGTTGAATTTATTGCTTGTGATTTCAGAATCATTTAGCATTTTTAATTTTAATCATGTTTCCACATTTGCAAATTTCAAGTAATATTATTTCTTCGGTGGTTGAACCCTAGGAGAAGCCCTTGCACCTAATGATTATGTTTTTTGTGATATACCTAAATCCAATCATATAAGGGAACAAAAAAAAAGATTGTAAAACCCTAAATTGATCATTTCTCCACTTGATAATTTGAACATAATTTCTAAAATCTTTGAACCCTTTGAATACACTATTGTTGTTGGGGATGGGTGTGTTATTAATCCCAAAAAAAAGGGAATTTTTTTTTGATACTAATGTGAATTACAAGTTTCAATATGTATGGAATATAAAAATTGTCATGGGTAAGGTTTATTTTCAATGAAGTTAACTTAGTTACTTTAGTTAGATGTGATGATTATCTCAAATTGATATTAAAAAAAAGGTTTTGGTGGCAAAATGGGATTACACATATAAAGCATGTAAGCAAAAAGAAAGCTTTTATGGCAATTGGTATATGGATCCAAAATGTGGGCATGCAAAAAATGAAATTGTAATGTTGAATTATCACCAACAATTATCTTCTAACATTTTTAATCTTGGTCACACAATGGAAAACAAGCAAAAACTTGTTCAATTTGCCACTATTTTCAACCAATCACAAAGTATGACAATTTTCAACCTTTGTTTAAATTTTTTTAATTGTTATATCCCCCAAAACAGTAGTTTATGGGGCTAATTTGGAAATGACTGAACACATCAACAATGAGGTGAAAATACCTATTAAAGTTGTTTTCTCAAAAACCAAGTTTGTATCTTTAACTTGTGATGAAATCACATCCATGGATAATGCAAGTTAGGCAAATGTGCATGATTAAAAATTGTGAAAGATTGGTGTTAGATGCCTTTGTTATTAAATGTGCAAAAAGTCTTTTTTTGGATCTAAAGTTGATAATTTAACTTTGTTGATTGTGAATTTTTTTATGACACAAAGGGATTTGAAGGAAAAGGAGTTTGTTTCAAGGCCAATTTACTTTAATGTTGATGGGTTCAACACCTTCCAATGGCCTTAAATTTGGAGTTACAATGCATTAGTCTTTAATGGATCATTGATTTGAATATATGAATATGTCATTTGGCATTTGGGTTTATTGTGCAACACATCACAAATTTACAAAGCTTCATAGGTTTGTACAAATTTTGTGCAAAATTCAGTTTTCATAGGTTCATATAAAAACCACATGAATTTTATGTTATGGTTAATTTGAATGATATTTGTATGTATTCAATATCTTAAATACTCAAATATATGAAATTTTTTTTGAAATAACATACCCAAATATTCATATTTAATACAAAAAAATCACATAGTTATATTCAAAATTACATCACAACAATTACACAAATTTAATTATTTAAAAATATAAATCATATGTATTTCACATTAAAACATCACAAACAAAAAAGTCCCGTCATTTGTGTAAAAGTAATATATATGTTTTTCATATCATTTTTACACTTTGATCCACACGGATTTTGCATAAACATATTTTTTACAATTTTTGCACCAATTTTATTGAAATTTTGTGATATTGTAAGTTTGTAATGCATATTGGGCCACATTTGTATATTAAATGGGGGCATTTGGTTTTGTGACAAGACATGTATAGGTAAAGATTATGGAATTTATGAAATGAAAATGTGAAGAAGTTCTTAATCAACATATTATAAAGTTATAAGGTTGATTCCCAACCCAAAATTTGGTGAATGAATCTTGTATTGTGCACCCCAATATTGGCTATAATTAGGGTTTGAAACAAGATTTTTTGCTCACTTCAAAATTCTCAAAAATGCAATTTGTCTATTTAAAATGTTATGCCCTAATAATTATGGATTCTAAAACTATTTTCAATCATTATTTTTTACCTATATAGATTTATATTTTTCATTATCATGAAGCATAATGCAAAGTTAATGATGTAAAAAACCTTTGATACATGTGAGCTTATTTACCAAGCCATGGAAAATATTTTTTTCATGAATCATAAATTCTTGTAAAAAAATCCATATGTACATCAAGTTCGCTAGACTTGATGGTGTGCAAGTTATTGGTTTAATGGAGGATACTTTTATTTTTGTCTGCCTTCATGAAAATTAAACTATAAAATCAATTGACCATACATCTACTAAAGTTATTCATTTGTATGTTCAACCAAAAGTTTTTTACCTTCCAAAACTTTCCTTTTGGAATAATAATTCAAAAATGGAAAGATAAAAAATTTTAATATGGTGTGGAAATTTGAAGGTTGGACGTGGAATTTAAAATTTAGTTCATGGCATGGTTGCCCAAGTTTCACGTTTTTTCTCCTACTATATCTTGAACCTTAATTTCTTTTCAATAATATTGTTGGACAACATTTTGGCCAACAACAATGTGTGAAACTAATAGAAAATCACTTATTTCTATATCTTTGGGTACCACAACCATTTATTTTAGAAACCAAATTTTTGCATACCAAGTCCTTTCCTAAACCCCACAAAATGTAGCAATGGCTACCAAATGTAATGCACTTTCAACCCCCTTTGCTTCCAATAAGAACTTGTGCCTATTTTACAAATCCTTACAAAAGTGCACAATGTCTTCTTAAGTTTTATAAACTTAATTTCAAGTTACTTAGACAAATGCACACATTCAAAACCTTTCACCAAATGTAGAACTTGCAAGAAATGGAATAAATTGTAATTCTATAACATCTTGAGTATAGGTTTAATTTATTGTAATAGCTTGAAGCTTTTTGGTAGAACTCTTCTATATATGAAAAGTGACGGCATGTTATAATAGTTTGTTGTAGAAAATAAATATTTGCACTTTACAAATCCATGTAGGTTTCCTATCACTCCTTTCCAAACATATTTTTTTTAAATAATAAAAAGCTAGATTTGATAACTAGGATTCAAAATTGCATCAAGTGGTACGCAATAATAATATTTAGTTATTCCATTTTGGAAAGTTATAAAAATATTTAGAGAAAATCAACACCCTCTTCTGAAATCCCACATACAAATGTGTGCCTAAGCCAAGGGCCTTAGTTTACATGAGCTTGTACCACTTGGCCATTTTCAAGAATATAGGCCTTATTTGGCTTGTAATTATATAGACCAATCTAAATGTAACAAAGTGTCAATTGTTTGTGAAAGGAAGGAATAGCATTGAATGTCTTTTATTGCTATGTGTATGAGGCCCAATAGGCTTATGCTTAAAAAAAATTTGGATGCATCTATGTGCATCCATAATTTTTTAAACTTTTGTCATCAAAAGTGTGACACGAAAATATCCTTTGTAATTCTTAGTATGGACTTGTCCTCATGTGCCCAATAGTCTTTATGGGCTTCATTCTTTTGCTAGTCCTTTGCCAAAAGGTCAAAAACTACTTTATGCAAGAAATAAATAAAGGAAAAATAAGGGGTATTTTTTTTAAAAAATTCCAAGGCCTTGCCCTTAAAAAACTATCCTAAAAGTACTAATAATTTCAACTTAAACGCCTTCTTATGAGCAATGGTATGCCCATAATTTTCAAATGGTCCCTCTAACCTTCACATGGTAAGAATTTTTATTTATTTATTAAAGTATACACAAACATTATAAATGTATGTATAGGTGCAACTATGATGCACATGTATATGTGTGTGTGCAAATATTATCTGTGAGTATAAGTATATATACACATGCTTATGTGTATGTCATTTGTACATGTGCATAGCAAGATAAAGGAGGAGAGAAGAGATCTAGAACCCCTTTTAGACCATTCAAAAGAACATTCAAAAAGAAGATTCCACATAGGAAAGTAGGGGTTGCCTTGTCCCCCTCTTGCAAGGGTCACTTGACCCTTAATTGGTAGTCCTTCAAAGGTCACCCTAAAACGTTTCCCATTAATCTAGTTAAGGTAGTTACCTCCTAAAATTACTCTTACCTTTTAGGTAGATGACTTATTAACCCCCACCTTCTAGAAGGTGTTGATTGATATTTCTACCTACCAACCTAAATCCTAACTAAATAGTGGGCATCACCTCCCAAGGGAGATAGTAATAAAAATTACTATTAGTAAAAGCTTTTGCCAGGCTACTCTTCTAATTAGACTAACACCTAGGCTAAGGCAAAATTAACCCTAGATTAACACACACACAGACATTTTTAACTTTCTTGAACTTATAGTTTTTTTATGACATATACACACAAGCTTTTATCAAGCTTTCTTGAATTTAAACTTTCATCTTTTTCAAGCTTTGTTATTTGAACCTCTTAGATATCCAACAAACATGAATTTCAACACACTAGCTTAAATTTTTTCCATCAAGTTTTCCTCTTCGATCCTTTTCAACTTTTTTCATCTTCAAGAAATTCTTCAAAGAAACAAGGTGTGTGGAAAACACAAGAGCACACATATGCACAATAGTTTTAATACACATAGGAGCTTGAGGTGGTGATAGAGACATTCTTCTAGCAAACCTTGAAATGCCCAAATTTGCAAAACCATTAGTTTTGACTAAATATATGCATTTTACATTTAAAAACACATTTTCAATTTCTTTGGAAAAACAATGACCTTTCACCAAAAAAAATCATTGGATCCCCAACCACTTTTGTTCAATATTTTAATTTTGCAATATGGAATTTTTTTGTTGTGGAAAAAAAAGATTTCCAAGTTTTTTTCAAACAAAATTCACAACAAAGAAATTCAATGGCTAGGAAATTCTAAAATTATTCCATTCAATATGATAAGGACCTAAACACTAATTAAAACACCTTTGAAGAACTTGGAAGGGATTCAAAGAAGAAGTAAACCAAACAAAAGATGGTTCTCCACACCACCCAAATGCACCCTTAAGGTTTGTATAGATAAACATCACAAGAATCAAACAAATTTCAAAGATTGCAATTGATAACAAACAACATGTTTTTTATTCAAAACTTGAACTTGAAGAAAAATCTCACATGGAAATAATTATGAGATATTTATTGTCAACAAAATTTGAAAATGAATTTCATGTATAAACAATAAAATAAACTACATAACATATCACATTAATTATATTGGACATCCATAATTATGTATGTGATCAATTCACGTTGGTTGTGACAAGTTTGGCAATGTTAAAAAAATTGTGAATGCTTATTCTTAATTTATCATTTTCACGTGTGTAGATCTTTTTAAGTGCACATGATTGGATCCTTTTAGGTGTATGTACAAGGATGTTAATGATTATAATTTTAAATGTCCTTAATAACTAGTTATAGTAGTTCAAAATTTGTGATCATGGTTAAAATAAAATTGTACATTTGATTATAATGTAAAGCTTAATGCATAATTTTTAATTTCTATTGTAATATGGGTCATATTTGGTCTCAATATCATATATATATATGCATTACAAAATATAAAAAAATGTTATTTAAATAAACCAATACGTGAAGATTACCTTAACTCTAAACCCCAAACTTGCCACCTTTGTGGCTACTTTTATTGTGATTGTACCCAACCTACCTACTACCTACCTACCTACCAAATGTAGCTACTTTTGTAATATAATCTACCTAAACTAACTAGTTATTTATTTTAATTATCCACCTACTTACCTAACTTACATAACCTACTTCTTTGGCTACCTACATAGTGGAGCTACTTTCATAGCCTAATCTACCTAGCCTAATTACCTACCTAATTACCTAGCCTACATAACTTACCTACATGACTACCAAGTTCACATAACCTACCTACTTAGTTGCCTAACCTACATACCTCTAATTTAGTTACATAACATGACTTAACATGCTTAACATAACTACCCATTTAGCTTGTCAATTTAGTTTAAGTACTTATCTAACTTACCTATTTATTGATTACTAAATCAAAATCTACTTATCATCCGCCTACCTATAAGCTACCAAACTATTTATCTATGCACTAATTACTAACCCCCTTAACACTTTATTTATCTATTCATCCAAATGGACAACTTAATCACAATAATTTGTAACTAAAAATTGACATGTAGGTTCAATAATACATAGAGTAGTTGCAAAAAAATTTAATTGTTTGTCATTTGTCATTGGATGTGATCAATCGTGGTTGACATGAACTCATCTCTCATTCACCTTTTCATCCAAAGTGCACAATAGTTGCAATAAGTAATCGGATTTGCAACTCCAAATTGGCATGTGCCAAAATTTAAATAAATTTACAACCTAAAGTGTATGTGACTTGGGTACATGTTTAAAATTGCAACAATTGCAATCACAAAATTAGGCAATTTTATGGTAGTTCACACTTGTAGGTAACAATCTTGAATGATAATTTGTCATTTTGCAAACACCATTCACATATGGAAACTTTTGATTTATGTAATTGACATGTGATGGTGAGTGGTATTTTGTTAATAAGTTCCCCATAGTGGATAATGTGAAATGATAAATCATCATTACATCAATCAAATATTTTGAAAATGTACATTTTGGTGCCTATCACCATTGGTAGTTCATCAATTTTGATTATAACATGACAATATACTAATCTACAACCTCATCCACCTTCTTTTATATTTCTATTCTTGTCTTGCTTTCATATGTCTTGAGCATAAGCATCATCTTCCTTTTAGATTTCTATTTTTTGTGTCATTCTATGTTGTACATATTTTTTGCAGTAAATATTTTCAATTACTATATATGTATACAACAAATCTGACATAACAATCATGGAAACTATTTAAATGGGAGTAACTTTTCCTCACAAAAACAAGAAAAAACAACAAGGAGAAGAAAGGAATGGATAGGTCAAAGATTACTTCATGTAGTGTTGAGGAATAATGTAATGTCAATTGGAATAACCATGTCAATAATAGTCAAGTTAGAGAAATTGTAGATGCCAACATAATTGGACCTTCATGCCAAAGGAACAATTGCGAATTTTGGAACCAAACTTTCATACCAAAAGCAAGCTTATTGGGATCACATTGAGGTCCTGACATTCATCAAATGCAAGAATTTGACATTAAATCTAACATTTCCACCATGTCCCTTTTTGTGTTCTACAATTGTTTCTTTTTCATGCATTGCATCAACACAAGTGTAATAAGTGTGATTCCCATGGGATGAGGCAATAAACTTTTAAAAAAACTTGGATTTGAAAGCCATGAATCATACATAAGCTCTGGTTTTTACATGAAAGTGCCATCATGTATGACTATTGATGTTGGTACAATCCCTAGAGACAAACATTCTATGGCTGTTTAAAACCTTCTTTATGCATTTAACATCGTCTCCATCATGGTGTTGCATCCTTTGTGGATGTCTCCTCATCCACAAATTGACATTTTTTCAAATGTATGTTGCTTAAACACATAATAAAACACGCAAAAAAAGAAGAATATACTTCACCATGAGCATCCTTTGCAACTCTTGAAAAATGGGTTGGTGATAAGTTGGCACGTCATATCGACCCTACCTATGAACTTTTAAAATGCCAAATTTATGAACAATAACAACCTACAATGATAAATATTGCCATTAAAATATACTAACTATGATTAATGCCCTAGTTTTTTAGGTTTTACTAACTTTTTTTTGTTTTTTTTCAATAGCCTACCTTTAAGTTTGAATTAACTTATAAACATTAATCTTAAATCAATAATCACAAATTGGAAGTTGGAATGAACAAGACTTTCATATAGTGAAATATTATTACAACTATAATGCTTTTTCTTAATGTTTATCCATTACATGAAAAAACATATGTGGCTTAAATTGTTCATTGGCATTAAAAGAAATGGGGATCAATACAATTTTGTTATCCTAATTGCAATGGCCTTTTTCACATTATTAAACTTAAAAAGTTGATAACTAGATTACACTTATTGCATTAAAAAAGTAATCCAATAAAATCTTGTCAAAGATATCTTTAGAAATATTAAAAAAAGAAAAGAAAACCAAAACATGTTGCAAACTTGTGTTCTTAATTAAATAGTTCAAAAAAAAAATTTGTTATACATTCTTAAAACGTTTTTAAAATACGATGATTAAGAATATCAAAATACAAAACATTATTGATGTCATTAAAATTTAAAAATCTATACAACTTAATAAATGTACTCACCAAATATTTTTAATGAAAATCCTTATTTAAATGTTTCATATATATTTAAAAAGTTTCATGGGCTCAATCAAATGAAAGGTGACATTCCTAATGGTACCACCCACTCAAGGACAAGCTCACTCATCACATCTATGTTCCAAAATTGTTAATGAACACAATAATAAACAAATCCAATAAATGTACTAAACATCTTGTTCACTAAACATTAAAGTCAAGGTTGCCAATAAGGATGTCTTGGTACATTCCTCTAACAAAGTTAATTTTTTTTTTCCTTGTAATGTTCTTGTTCTTTTTATTTAAACTAATTGTAATCACATTAATATGTAACCATGGAGCATTCAATTGAGAATATGTGGCATATGTACTTATTTCATATTTGAGTTGCCATGAACTAATAATATATATGTAGAGACATATGTTCCCACAAATTTGTAAAATTATAATCCAAATATTTAAATATGCTTGCATATGTTGAAATATTTCTGGATGATAATAACCAAATTCACATTAAAAACTAAGAAAATGAAGTAATTGGAACAGTCATTACTCATTTAACAATAAGGCTTGAAGAAGATTTGGTCTTTCAATCTCATAACTTGGACCATGATGCAAGCAACATTCCAATAGCTCAAGTAATTGGGATTCACTAGTCCAAGAGCGGGTAATGAATGGGTGCAGTTCTCAACATTGCCTAGTACTTTATATTGCCATTTTATAGTAGGGTTTCATTAAGCTCATCTTTCTGTTGGTAATAACAAAGTTGTTATATATTTGTGTGATTTGCATTTCAAGTATATTATTATCAATAAACAGGGGAAATCATTTTGAAGGTCTTTGAAAGTATGATGATTATCTACAATGTGACTTGGTACCCATCATCAATAGTTGCCATTGCAAAGTAATTCAATTGATGGAAAAGTATATTCAATCAAACTTGACTCTACAATTTCTTAAGGATTATCAAGACTACATGTGATTTAAAAATATGTGGGGAAATACCGATTGCAGCATTTACCATATAACTTCATACCCACATGTTCTACAAGGAAAGAATATGAATTTAACCATACTCATTTGGGAACCCAACTCTTGAACCTTAAGTGGACACTGGACATCCATGGGTAATTCTAATTCTCAACTCTCATTCATCCAGAGTTGTTGGATGACACCCATGCATCCATCCCCTTTCAGTAGTATCACACATGTGGATGTGGGCTCCAGAGAGATGTTGCACCATCATCTAGGAATCAGAGAGCACATATCAAAACCAAAAATTCCATCAACCTCAATGTTAGTAGACTAGGCTAGCTGACCCTATTTATTGCACATTGAAGAACAAGTTCTAAATACTCTCCCAGTCTGCCCATAGCCCCATTCATATTTTCTAAAAAACAAATTGGGTGATATACCTGGGCATGTTTTACCCTCATATCCTCTCATGTTATGAATGTTCCAAAGGGGGCACATAACATGGCATGTTACATACCCCTAATACCCATAACATGTCCAAAACATGCATTACATGGACCCAAAATGTGTTTTGATGTCACAAGGTGAAAACCAAACGGGGCCAAAAGGGCAGACTGGGGGTAAAAATGGCAGCAATTCTGCATTCAATTTCTTGGGTTGATTTCACGTCTTTGGTGAAATGTGGTATATACCCATGGAAAAACCTGGAATTGGGGGCATGTTACCAAAAGTAATAAGTAATAACTCTGCTGAGAGGAGGCACTTTCAATTTTTTTTGGGGGGCAAACATTTCATTTTTGAAATACCCGTGTTAATTTTTTTTGGTACTTTGTTTTTTTTATTGTGATACCCAGCAGGTACCAGAAGGATATCCAATGGGTATAAAAATTAATTTCTTAAAAACTATGGTACCCATCTGGTACCTGTTGGGTATCACAGTAAAATTATTAAAACTTTTTTACTGCAACAGTTTTTATGCTAGGCAACGTCCCAAGGCAGGGGTGGGGCCGGGGGCATTCTCAAAATAAACAGCTTGAGGCCTTGGGGGCCGCTTATTTTG
>Ga0209208_10013242_pt1 | contig 10327 bp, 8 predicted proteins | sample S1TSphfallax_3_FD_187694 | JGI IMG/M metagenome (GOLD analysis project Ga0209208, IMG submission 187694) | Host-associated microbial communities from peat moss isolated from Minnesota, USA - S1T2_Fd - Sphagnum fallax MG (SPAdes) (version 2) | ecosystem: Host-associated > Plants > Peat moss >... | reverse complement strand
CTCGTACCTGCCGTCGACTTCGAGGAAGTCGGCGAGCGTTCCAACCGGGGCCAACGCGCTCTGGCCCGGGACAGGCTTTGCGCGGAATAAATTCTTCACCGTGTCGGTGGAGTAGCTGTGCTCGCGGATCAGCCCCTCCAGCGAGTTCCTCCGTCCCATCAGCGCCGCCTGCTCGCCCCGCAACTGGTCGCCACGCCGCTTCGATTGCGCCTCCGCGCTCCTGCTGCCTTCAATCTCCAGCCGCAGCGCCGCAATCTCCGTCTCCAGCCGCTTCAGCCGTTCCGTCACAGACTCGAACGACATCCGCACCTGACCGCGCTCCAGCCCCAGTTGCGTCAGCTCCTGCTTCGCAATCTCCGACTCCGATAACAGCCGCTCTGCTTCGCGCTCCAGCCCGTTCAAGGCCGCCACCGCCTGTGCCTCTTCATTCCGCGTCTGCGAGGCGCGCTGGAGCAGCGTCATCGCGCTCCGCCGGTTGTTCTCCATCTGGTGCTCGGCCAGGGCCAGAGCCCGGATCGCCTCCTGTGCGGCCTGCTGCTTCGCCTGCGCCGCTGTACGCGATCCCGTCGACTCCGCCGTCGCCGTCTCCAGAAAGCTCCTGTGCTGCTCCTGCTCGCCCGCAAGCTGCGCCAGTTGCAGGCGAGCCCCCTCCAGCTCCTCGCCGCCGCTCGCGATCCGAGCCGTCAGTTCCGCAATCCGGTCCGCATTCGAGGCCGTACGCGCCGTAATCCGCTCCAGCTCTACTGCGGACTGGTTCGCCACCGTCCCCGCGTCGCGTATCTGCGAGTCCAGCGTGTACCCGTTCCGCACACCCTCTGTGTGCGCCGCGTCCATCGTCTCGAGCTCCGCTGCGTGGGTGTCGATCACCCCGCCCAGCCGCGCAATCTCCGCCGCCGCCGCCGCCGCTTCCGTATCGAGCTGCGCCATCCGGCTCGCCAGCACGACGCGCAGCCTCGTTCGCAGCTCGTCCCGCAGCGCGCCATACCGCTCCGCCTTCGCTGCCTGCCGCTTCAGCGTCGCTAGCTGCTTCGTAACCTCTTCAAAGATGTCATTCACACGAGAGAGGTTCTGCTTTGCCGACTCCAGCCGCAGCTCCGCCAGCCGCTTCTTCGTCTTGAACCGCGTGATCCCCGCCGCCTCTTCAATAATCCCCCGCCGGTCAAGCGGCTTCGAGCTCAGCAGTTGCCCAATCCGCTCCTGCCCGATGATCGCGTACGACTCACCTCCCAGCCCCGTTCCCATGAAGATGTCCTGGATATCGCGCAGCCGGCAGATCTTCCCATTCAGCAGATACTCGGAATCGCCTGTCCGAAACAGCCGCCGCGTAATCGTCAGCTCCCCGGCGCGCACGGGTGCCCGCCCGAACTTCCTGCGGCGGATCTTCAGCACCACGTTGTTCGGACTCGCCGCGTTCGCCGTCTCGGCGTCCGCCTCAGCCGTTGCGGCGATCGCCTCTCCCTCAATCACCGTCCCGGGCTGCGCCTCGGCCACCGCTTCCTCCGTCTCCGCCGCCCGCTGCTGACGCAGCGACGTCTCGTCCCAGTCGGAGATAGAGATCGGCGTATGCGCGCTGTCGATTGCGACTACATCGGCCTCGTCCGGCAGACCCGTGCCGTCATACACCTCAGGGTCTACCAGCGTCAGCGACACCTCCGCCATCCCCGTCGGCTTACGCTCGCGCGTTCCCGCGAAGATGACGTCTTCCATCTTGATTCCGCGCAGGCTCTTCGCGCTCTGCTCCCCCAGCACCCACGTAATCGCGTCCGAGATGTTCGACTTGCCGCACCCGTTCGGCCCCACGATCGCCGCGATGCCCTCACCTTCGAGCTGCACCTCGGTGCGGTCGCAGAACGACTTGAACCCCAGAATCTGGACCTTCTTCAGCTTCAGCATGGAACCTCGCACCTCCTACTTTATGGCCCGCGCCGGGCGAGATCAACGTCGATAACCCTACCTGTTGTGGATAAGAAGTCCCGAACCCCACAAATGGGCTCCGCTCCCGTCATTGGAAGATTCCGGGCACCCACGTCTCGCCTCTGAGACGTGGGATCCTCGACCCCACAAAGTAGGTGGGATGCCCCATCCATCGCGCTCCTGTCGTTGTGCAGCGAGCGGGATGTGCAGCTTCGACCCGCCCGCCTCGATTCCCCTCGCCGCTATGTCCTAAATTCCTTGTATTGTTGAGCAAAACGGCATTGACTTGCACGACGGCAGCCTCGTTTCTATAATCCGCATCACAGCGCCTGCGTCCGCATCGCACCGCTCGCATCCTTGAGTCGCCGCAGGGAGTCGCCGCAGGCCGCATCCGCCCGAGCCGCCGCTTTACGATACGATCAGCTACACCGAGTACCTTTACCTAGGAGCTTTGAATGAAGAAGGCAGTGATTGCGTCTCTCCTGATGGCCGCGACCTTTGCGCCCTGCGCCACACCGATCGCATCCGCTCAGGACTCCGGCCAGGTCCAGATGCCGGCCGCTGAATATGCCTCCTACAACGCCTGCGCCAGCGCCACCACCGCAGCCGCCAAGGCGCCAGCCTGCGAGGCTTACCTCACTGCGTACCCGCAGTCCGCTGTCAAGGCCGATGTCCTGCAGCAATTGATGATCGCCTACAGCCAGTTCGCCCCGGACAAAGCGCTCGACGCCGCCGATCGCCTCCTGAAGGTCGATCCCAACAACCTCCGCGGCCTGACCTTTGAGGTGATCCTCCGCAAGCAGGCCGCCGACACTGCAACTGACCCCGCCGCCAAGCAGGCGGGACTCGATGCCGCCGCCTCCTACGCCACCAGGGGACTCGCCGCAACCAAGCCCAAGGACATGTCCGACGCCGACTTCGACGCCCTCAAGAAGGGTGTTACGCCCAACTTCTATAGCGCCATCGCCACCGCTGCGCTCGCCAAGAAAGACTCACCCACCGCCATCGCCAACTACAAGTTGGAGCTCGCCTCGGTCCCCGTCGACCTCACCACCAAGCCCGGCGCAATTCTCCAGGACACCTACGAACTCGGCATCGCCTATTACCAGTCCACCCCGCCCGACTATATCGACTGCACCTGGTACACCTCCCGCGCTGCCGCCTTCGCACCGGAACCCTACAAGACCGAATTCCTCAAAGTCGCCACCTACTGCTACAAGAAGTACCACGGTAAGGCCGATGGCTACGACGCCGTCACCGCAGCCGTCGCGACCAATCTGAATCCGCCCGCCGGCTTCACCATCACTCCCGCCCCGTTGCCCGCAGACATCGTCAAGGAGGTCATAGCGACCACCCCCGACCTCTCCACCCTCGCCATCGGCGACAAGGAGTTCATCCTCGCCAACGGCAAGCCTGAAGACGCCGCCAAGGTCTGGGACACCCTCAAGGGTAAGTCCGTAGAGATCCCCGATGCGGTCGTCGTCTCCTCAACTGACGGCGTCATTACCGCCTCTGTCTCCGACGACTCTGTACAGGCCAAGACCGCCGACTTCACCTTCAAGCTCAAGCCCATCGAGGTCCCCGAGGTCCCCGAGACCGGAACCCCCGCCAAGAAGGCCGCTGCCAAGAAGGAAGCCGCCGAGGCACAGAAGAAGATCGACGAGATCAAGGCCGCCACCACAGTCGGTGCCAAGGTCAACATCGCCGGCACCTACGACTCCTTCACCGCAAACCCCCTCATGATCACCATGACAGACGCCGAGGTGATCCTCGCCAAGAAGGAGCCGGCCAAGAAGGCTCCCGTCCACCACGCCGCTCACAAGTAGGGTCGTTTGATCCTCAAGCTCGGGAGGCCCGGGTCTCGACTCTGAGACCCGGGTCTCCCTGCTGACGGCGAACTTTACTCACCCAGCATGATCCTCTGAATCTCCGTCGCCCGTCCCGTAGCTCCGTCGCACGCGATCAGCGCCGCGCACATCTTCGCATTCCCCTTCGCCGCCTCGAACTTTCCCGGCATCCCCGTCAGGAACTTTTTCAGCACCAGCTCTGTCTCCACCCCAATCACCGAGTCGTACGGCCCCGACATCCCCACATCCGTCTGGTAGGCCGTCCCGTTGTGAAGAATCCTCTGGTCGGCCGTCGGAATGTGCGTATGCGTTCCCAGCACCGCCGTCACCCGGCCATCCAGGTACCACCCCAGCGCCGCCTTCTCCGACGACGCCTCCCCGTGGATGTCCATAAGAATCACCTTCGCCGTAATCTTCGACAACAGCTCATCCGCCTTGCGGAACGGGTCGTCGCACGACGACATAAACACCCGTCCCTGCAGATTCATCACCGCGTACGTCTGTCCGGTCGGCAGCTCGCCCTCGTACACCCCGAAACCCGGCGTCCCCACCGCGTAGTTCGCGGGCCGCAGTATCCGCCGTCCGCGCCCATGAGAGTCTGCGGGCACGGCCATGTACTCGAAGATCTCCTTCTTGTCCCAGATGTGGTTGCCCGTCGTAATGACGTGCGCGCCCAGGTCGAAGAGCTCCTCCGCCAGCGACGGCGTGATCCCGAAGCCTCCGGCCGCGTTCTCGCCATTGATGACCAGCAGGTCGACGTTGTTGGTCTCGAGGACATGCGGCAGATGTTCCCGAACGATATGGCGGCCGGCCGACCCAAACACGTCGCCCACAAAAAGAATATTCACCTTGAGATGCTAGCAGAGCGGCTTGTCCCACTCATTCTTGTCATTCCCCAAGGGAATCCGCGTCTTCCGGCCTGTGCACCACAACGCAGCCATCGCGCACCACAGCTTCGTCATCCTGAGCGAAGTCTGGCGCGCACTTGCGCCAGACGGAGTCGAAGGACCCCGAGGCTGCCCATCCCACCACAACCGCACAACCCTTTGAGACCCAGGACCCCGCGTTACTCCGCCGTCTGTCCCTTCGCCTGCGGGCGCATCAGCGGAAACAGAATCACATCCCGAATTGACCGGCTGCCGGTGAGGATCATGGTGAGGCGGTCGATGCCGATCCCTTCGCCGCCCGTCGGAGGCAGCCCATACCCCAGCGCGCGGACGTAGTCCTCATCCATGCCGTGCGCCTCGTCGTCGCCGCGTTCCTTCTCGGCCATCTGCGCCTCGAAGCGGCGGCGCTGCTCGTCGGGATCGTTCAGCTCGGAGAAGGCGTTGCCCACCTCGAACCCGCCGATGTAGAACTCGAACCGCTCTACCCAGTCGGGCTCGTCGGGCTTCTGCTTGGAGAGGGGCGAGACGGCAAGAGGGAAGTCGTAGATGATCGTGGGCTGGATGAGGTGTTCTTCGGCGACGCTTTCGAAGACTTCAGCGATGACTTTGCCAAGCGGGTCGCCAACAGCAAGGTTCGAATTCGCGAAGTTCAGTTCATTGAGTATTCGCCCGAGTTCGTTACTACGCTCCAAGACCGCGCAGCTATATCCTGCATTCACAATCGTATTGAGAAAGCTGTGTAACGATTGCCTGTTCCCGAATGTGCTGGTGGTCGGTTGCTGAGCGAATTCTGGCGGGAAGAAACGTACGATGGCTTCCAACATCGAAAGCCTTGTCCACTTGTTTAGATCGATCTCGTTCCCATTGAAGTTACAAATGGTCGTCCCATTCACCTCCATCGCCACGAACTTCACCAGCTCCTCCGTCAAATCCATCAGATCGTGGTAGTTCGCATACGCCTGATAGAACTCGAGCATCGTGAACTCAGGATTGTGCTGCGTACTCACGCCTTCATTGCGGAAGTTCCGATTGATCTCATACACGCGGTCGAGCCCGCCCACCACCAGCCGCTTCAGATAAAGCTCCGGCGCGATGCGCAGAAAGAGGTCCATGTCCATCGTGTTGTGGTGCGTGATGAACGGCCGCGCCGCCGCTCCTCCGGCGATGGAGTGCATCATCGGCGTCTCCACCTCAAGATAGCCTCGCGAGTCGAAGAACTTGCGCAGGGCGCGGAGGATGGCGGCGCGCTTGACGAAGACCTCGCGGACGTTCGGCGGCCCTTCGGATTCGGTCGGCGGAAGAGTTTGAGCGGTGTCGGGAGCGTGGGCCGCGTCGGGGGCCTTCGACTCCGCGCTTCGCGCTTCGCTCAGGATGACGGAGTTTGGCGGAGCGGCCTTTGGCGCGTAGCCGGTGTTCATGAAGAGGTCGACATATCGCTGGCGGTAGCGCAGCTCCGTGTCTTCGAGGCCGTGGTACTTGTCCGGCAGCGCAAGCATCGCCTTCGCCAGGAACGTCAGTTCCGTCACATGCACGGTCAACTCGCCCGTCCGGGTGCGGAAGAGAAAGCCGCGAACCCCGATGTGGTCGCCCAGGTCAAGCAGCTTATACACCGCGAACGCCGCCTCGCCCACATCGTCCTTGCGGACGTAAATCTGAAGCCGGCGCCCATTTTGCTGCAACTGCGCAAACCCCGCCTTGCCCTGTACGCGGATCGCCATCAGCCGACCGGCAATCGCAACCTCAATCTTCTTCCCAGCGGCTAGGTCTGCCTCGAACTGCTCCGCCGTTACGTCCTCATACGCCGCCCAAATCTCCGGCACCGTCGTTGTAAACGCGTAGCTGTTGGGATACGCCTGCTGCCCAAGCGCCGCGATCTGCGCCAGTTTCTCCCGCCGCAGCTCATACAGATTCTTCTCAAACTCCGACTCGAACAAGGCACTCTTCCTTTACTGGAATCTCTCCTGCAGACACTCCAGTATAACGGTGCAGCCCGCGCGCCCAGCCGGCCCGGCAACCGTGATGTAATGAACTTCTATGGCGGATCAAGACAAAAAAGGCGGCGGCTTGAACACCTACGCCAAGTTGGAGACCATTCTTCAGATGGCCATTGCCGTCCCTGCGGGCAGCTTTATCGGTCTGCTCCTCGGGGGCTGGCTCGATCGCCGCTTTCACACCAAGTGGATCGCCGTCAGCCTGCTCCTCCTCGGTGCCGCCGGCGGCTTTATCCAGCTCTTCACCTATCTTTCCAGATCGTCCAGGCGAGGAGACGAATGACCGAAGATCGCAAACCACTCTCCGCCCCGCCCGACTACAGCAAGACCTCCACCGGCCTCACCGACGCCGATGTGCGCGAGACCATGCTGCGCTCCCTCCGGCTCGTGCTCGTTCTTTCGGCCATATCCGCGGGCCTCTTCTGGTGGAGATTCAACTGGCAGAGCGCCGTCCTCCTCGCTGTCGGGGCGGCCATCTGCTCCACCTCCTTGTGGGAGTGGCTGCGTCTCATGACGGCCATCAACGAGCGCATGGATGCGGGCGAAAACCCCCGCCCCATGGGCACGATTCTCTTCGGCTTCTTCACTCGTCTCAGCCTTACCGTCGTGGTCCTCTATGTTAGTCTTAAGTATCTCCACGGGACGGTTCTTGCACTCGCCGCGGGTTTGGGATTGGGCATCGTTTCGCTCAGCATCGAGGCTCTCCTTCTGCTCCGGCGCAGGCCCGTGTAGGGGCTGCTTCTTCCATTACATCGGACTTTGTCTTCACCCATATGCCAGTACAACTCTTCCTAACGCGCCTTCTGAACCACCACTTCGCCGTGCAGGTCGTCTCGCTGCTCCAGGCGCTTCACATCCATCCTGCGCATCCCTCCGCTCCCATCACCAATGCGTTCGCCATGGAGCTGCTGGTCTTCGCCATGCTTCTTGTCTACTTCGTGGCCGTGCGCCTGTCGCTCAGCGTGGAGACGCCCGGCGGCGTCCAGCACCTGGCCGAGATGACAGAGGAGTTCGTCAACGATCAGAGCGGCTCCATCATTGGCGACGGTTTCGAGCGCTTTACCCCCTACCTCATCACCCTCTTTCTCTTCATCCTCCTGGCCAACCTCATTGGCCTCGTCCCCGGCCTGGAGTCGCCCACTGGCAGCCCCGTCGTCCCGCTCGGCTTCGCCCTCGTGACGTTTTTCTATTACCACTACCACGGCATCCGGGCAAACGGCTTCGGCTACATCAAGCAGTTCCTCGGACCCGTCTGGTGGCTCTATCCGCTGATGTTGCCCATTGAGCTGATCTCGCACATGGCGCGCGTCCTCTCGCTCACCGTTCGTCTCTATGCGAATATGTTCGCCGGCGATCTGGTCACCATGGCATTCTTCTCCCTCATCCCCATCGGGGTGCCGCTTATCTTCCTCGGCCTGCACCTCGGCGTGGCCATCATCCAGGCGTATATCTTCATGATTCTCGCGACCGTGTATCTTTCGATGGCCGTATCGCACGATCACTAGCGCTTCGCGCCGCCCTCGAGCGGCTTGAAGCACACAGGTTTGCCAGCCGCGGGGCGCCCCCTCTCGGTCGGCTGCAACACTCGCCGCACAGCGTGAGGGTGCCAGCTCGGTGAGCATCAACCACCCACTGGCGGCGAACACTCTGACGGGGGCAAGGAGCTACATCATGGTTCGTGTCTTTCAATTCTCGAAGTTCTTCTTTATGACGATGTCGGCGCTCTGCCTTGCGGTGCCGGCCTTTGCGGAGGGCACTGCTGCCCCCACCAACCCCTACGGCGCACTCGCTGTCGGTATCGGTATGGGCATCGCGGCTGGACTCTGCGGTCTCGGACAGGGCCGCGCGACCGCGTCGGCTGCCGAAGCCCTCGCACGTAATCCAGGAGCACGCGCCGGCATTCAGCTCTTCCTGTTCATCGGCCTCGCATTTATCGAGTCTCTGACTCTCTTCACCTTCGCTCTGCTCTTCGTCCGCACCAGCTAACCTGCAACCCTCGCAGCGTAAGAAGCCCCCGCGAAGACGGGGGCTTTTTCGTGCTCCAGGCGCAACCACTCACCCTCCTCGCCCCTTTTGTAATCCCTCGCTGCTACGCATCACATCCTCACCGTGATCCGTGCCCGGGGAGGGGCCGCTCCTCCACCGCCTATACCCTTCCACCCTCCCCAAACATTAAAGCTTTCTAATAATCCGCCGATCTCTCTCTACGGAGCCTCTCCCCCAAAGTCTCTCCGCCTTCGCACCATCGTCCTTGCGTTTGTACTTGCTTTACCAAGAGAGGGAGCCATGTCGATTGCCGCCCTGTCCAGCGCCGGATTCTCCCAGTATGTTGCCGACTCCAGCAATGTCACCGCCACCCAGCAGGCACTCACCGCTCTCGAACAAAGCCTCGCCGAAGGCAACCTCACCGCCGCCCAGACCGCTCTCAACACCTATCAGAGCCTCAACCGCGACCTCGCCCAGGGCGGCAGCTCACCGACTACCGCCACCACCCAGCTTGCCACCGACCTCAACGCCCTCGGCACGGCCATCGACTCAGGCGATCTCAACGCCGCCCAATCGGCATTTACTACCGTCCAGACCGACCTCAAGTCCACCCCGCCCCAATCCGTCGTCACCGCCGCGGCTGCCGCCGCCCAGACCGTCTCCGAGATCGAAGAACTCCTCAGCGTCTTTCACTCCACCACCGCGTCCGCCGCGCCCGTCGACCCCCTCACCCAGATCCTCGACACCGCCTACGGCGTCAACTCTTCATCCAACGCGCCGCCGGTCGCATCTTCGCCGTCCGGCAACACCGTCGCCAGCGAGACCCAGCCCGCCCAGACCGTCGATCTCTACGCCTGAGCCAAGAGCAATACCTGACGGTCTTGTCATTCCCGGCGGAAGTCGGCGTCTCCAACCTCCTACACCAGAGGGCAAACCCGCCCCGTACTCCCCTACTTCGTCTCCACGGCCGGCATCGCCGCCTTCTCCACGGGAGCCAGCGAAGTTGCGCCCGCCCGCTGCGCCAGCCCCAGCACCCGCCCCGGCAGAATCCCCAGCACCAGAGTCGCCGCAGCCGCAAGCGTCAACCCGATCCCCGCCGGAACACTCAGGAAGCTCCGCGCCGGAACGATGTCCACGCCCTCCGCTGTCACGTCCTTCAGCGACTTCGTGTACAGCGAAGCGATCAGCCGCAGATAGTAGAAGCACGCCACGCCACTGTTCGCCAGCCCGATCACCGCGATCCAGATGTGGCCTGATTCAATCGCGGCAGAGAAGACATAAAACTTCCCGAAGAACCCGCCCGTGAAGGGAATCCCGATCAGCGACAGCAGGAAGAACGTCAGCAGCGCGGCCATCACCGGCCTCCGCAGTGCGAGGCCGGTAAAGTCCTCCGTCGAACGCGAGGTCTCGTCGTAGCCGCTTACCTGCGTGATCACCGCAAATGCCCCCACGTTCATCGCCGCATACGCCGTCGTGTAGAAGCACGCCGCCGCGATGCCATCCTGCGGGAACGCCGTGAACGCGACCAGCAGATAGCCGGCATGCGCGATGCTCGAATAGGCGAGCATGCGCTTTACATCCTTCTGCAGCAGCGCCCCCAGGTTGCCGATCGTCATCGACAGCACAGCAATCGCGCCGATCAGCACCGCCCAGCGCGGCTGCATCCCCAGGAACCCCGAGAACGTAATCCGCAGCAGCACTG
>Ga0209208_10013241_pt1 | contig 10328 bp, 9 predicted proteins | sample S1TSphfallax_3_FD_187694 | JGI IMG/M metagenome (GOLD analysis project Ga0209208, IMG submission 187694) | Host-associated microbial communities from peat moss isolated from Minnesota, USA - S1T2_Fd - Sphagnum fallax MG (SPAdes) (version 2) | ecosystem: Host-associated > Plants > Peat moss >... | reverse complement strand
AAGGGAATTTCTAGTCTTTTTATTTTTTCAATTAAGATAACACAAAGAACTGGAAGGGAGGTGTTGAAAAATATGGCAAATAATGCTAGAATAATGACAATATCACTAGAACAATAATAATAATGTCCAAGAGATGCCAAGACAATGCTAAGGATGCCAAGGACAATGTTGCAAAATGTTTCTCTTGTCACTTTAAAAACAATTTCTAATGTATTTCCTTGACTTCTCTTTTGACCTTTTGACTTGTTGATTACATTTTCAACATTTTCAAAAACTTTTTTTGTCATTCCCTTCTCTCAATGTTGTCCTTGGCACTTCAACAATAAACATAACAAAGGTAAAACCAAACCAAAAAATCATTTATTTTGTAAGTAATCAATAAAAAAAAATATCGAAATGAAAGACTAATGAGTTTTTGGTGTAATGCTTTGAATACTTTGAAATTCATAATTTTATTATTGATTTATTTATTATTTTTCAAATTCCTTGTTTTCTAAGAAGGCAGTTTCCAAGTTTTAAAGATTTTTACATGAAAAACTTTCGCCACATTTCATTTTAATTTTAATGTTGGGACAAATTGTTGTTAATTCTTTTAGAATTCTAATAATTTGTTACAAAAATGTTTCCAATTAATGTTACATATTTTTGGAATGATTGTTAATGATGTTACATTATAAAGCTAGAAAAAAAAAAGATTCATAAGGACATCTATTCTAGCAATGTTATTGTTAGGTAATATGCTACAACATGAAAATTTTGAAAAATCATTTTAAAAAAATTGTATATGAGACCAATAGGGTGTGAGAAATTTTTTTAAATAAATTAAATTGCCTTGGTAGCCCAAAACATTGGATGAAAATATATGTAAAATATTAACAAATTCCATTATGAAATTCTTGTACAATAGATTTTTTTGGACATTTTTTCACTTACATGCATTAATTTTCAAATTTTGCATATTTGTATTAACTTTTTGATAGGTTTTTGTAAATGTAGGTAGATATGAAATCTATTTTTTTCAATGTGAACTTTTGCTTCAAGTATGTGGCAAATATGTTTTGACAAAAATTAAATAATTATTTTTTATGATCTTCTTGAATGTAGATGATTTTTATATTTTAACTTAGTTCAATCCATTTTATAATGTAAAAGTAAGTTTGAACATCATATTATCAATTTCAAATGTCCTTGTTGCTTACTTTTCTTATATTAAAGTGTCTCAAATTGTGGTTTCAATTACCATAAACTCAATGGAGGGGAAAAAAAAATCATAATGAAACTCAAAGAGATTTTGAATTTATTTTCTTGTATTTATGCCAAATTTTGTTTCCGTTTGTTTATGGCACATTTTTCCTCATTGTGAAAGGGAGGCAATCATTTTGTAACAGTAATTTAATGTCCACAACTTTCAAAAATAGTTAATGTAGTATGGATGCTCAAATGATGGCAATAATCTAAGTAAACTTCACATTGCAAAAAATTTGAGTTGGATTGATCTATAATTGAAAAGCTTGAACAACTAGAAAAACATAAAAAATCCAATGTGAATGAGGAAATATTATGTTTTGCTAAGTTGATCAATTGACAATTAACATCAAGTTGAATTTTGCGAACAAAAATAGTTGGTGTGTTAAGGAATGTGAAATACTCGTACATAAACAAATGAATCATAAATGTTTCAACTTTAAACAAACCACTAGATCAAGCTTGTTGATAGTGTTGAATGTTTGCATTTTGCTAATGGTTCTATTGTTGATTGACATTCCTATATGGAACCTACAATTGGAGATGTTCAAACACTTAGCAAATAACATATGCTAAGTCCTTGAACCCAATAATTCACAATTGCTAACCCTTTCATCATCAAAGTCTTGCATAATCTAAGACATCTTGCAATGAGAAGGTTCCTCTTGACTCCACACTTCATTAAGACACATCTAGGTTATAGACATTTGTGCCTTATGCTTAGAGCTCATAACATTTTGTGGAAACTTGACACCTCTATGATAAGCAATAACACATTCATCAAGCACTACCAGATTGTGAACCATAGTTCACCATTCTCGAGCTTTATAATTTGTCTTCTCTTGACAAATCACAACACCTAACATCTAGACCATGTCAAGAATTTGAATTTGGCAACACTATCAATCCTAGAGCTCAACTTAGAAACTTCCATGCTAATTGTAACAACTACATTGGCATGTTCTAATAGTGCATCAACGTAATGAATCTTGTTGGAGAGTCACTATTGTCACAATGTCCACAAAACACAACTCCCAATGAGAGATGGGAGAACATGTCACATGAGATTCACATCAATAATCCTACTTTGAAGAATCACCATGAAGGAAAACAAAAAAACCTCGATAGAACATTAATCTTGAAATCAAACATTCATGGAAACAATGAGTGTGTGAGCAGCACAACATTGGTCAGTGTTAATGAAATGGAATGACAACAACATGATACTACAAATTGGAAATGCATCTCTTGACTCGTAGATATTACAAGGTCATCTCTAGCCTCCAAGTTAAGGTTTGGTTAGGGACATAATATGCAGATTTGACAATGCAACCACCTCAATTTGTGAATGTGAATAGATACCACATAGGATTGTTGCATACCTTTGTCTTACAAAATCCACATTCTCCATCTTATCCATTTTCATCGTCTTTCTCCTCATGATCATCAAGTTGGTCCAGAAAAGAATTTCGCCTATGCAAAACATGCACAACATCCAATTTACAACTTGAATGATGTACCTAGCTATATTTGAAGATGCCCACAAACCAAACATCTTTGTGTCACCATTGTGTTGTGGATGGGCGTACTTGGAGAAATTTCATAGTTTCATTAGAGGCCACTAAGTTTACCTGAGTGGGGGGGGTTACATGGGTCATTTGTGCAAACTTAACATGAAGGCCCAAAAACAAGATGGCTACGTAGGATGGAGAAAAACTCATTTTTGTTGAACGGGTTTAGGGTAGACTAATTTAGGTAGACTAATTTGCCTTATTGGAAGCATTCTCCTTGTAACAGAGACTGGTCTCTCCCTTGCAAAGCAAGGTATACCAGACTACTCCTCAAGTATACTTTGCAAGGATGATGCTCTTAACCATATTCAGAGAAAACTTCTAGAGTCTAACCATTTCTGCCCTTATCCAGAAGCTCAGGGTGAAACATGAGCTCATCCACTAGTAACACATTTTTGAGTTCTTGGTAAATAATTGCAGAGAATTGAAACACTCAAAACACACAATTGGATGGCACTTACCATTGATTGCAGGATCAGGAGGGCCATGAGGTTTTTCTAACATCCTCAAAGGATGAGATAATTCCATTCAGAGACTAAAAAAGAGCCCTCAGCATTCCATGCAACCACTTTTTCTGGGATCCCATCCTCTATTTTCTCTTCCCCTACATCCTCCTTGTGCCAACCCTGTGATGAAGAAAGATGGCAATGATTTGCAGAGAGATTACCACAGTTGGGTGCTTTCTGTCATTAAGGTGCACAAAATGGTCTCCAGGAACTTTGTCAGGAGCTCCAACACCCATATGTTTCACAGCTTGGATGACTAACGGCCCTCATGACCCCAAAAAAAGCTGCTGAACTGGCTGAAAAGGTTCCCTCCTACCCTGATCAATACCAGTTTTCTCTCAGAGAATGACCAGCTAAGATGGCCCCAAACTTACATGGCTATAGAGAAGCAATCTAGGATTTTTTCTTTGATTCCAAAGTGGAGTGTTTCCAATCAAAAACTGCCAATTGATTATGAAGGCTTTCATTGTCATCCATAAGCTGATTGTATTCAAGACGGAAGCCTTCTGTTTGTTTTTCAAGTGCCCTCATGCTCACTTTAAGGACCTTAACCTCTTTCTCTTTGGAATTGGCATCCAGTTGCAAACGCTCCAACTTGTTCTGCAAATCTGATACCACATCTTTAAGTGACTTGATCTCCATTGCAGCTGCCAGCTCCTCATCTTTTGATTTTTTGGAGTTTTGTTGTTCAGATTGCAGGCGAAGATACTCTTCTTGAGCACCTACAAAAACAATGAATCCATCCTCCACTTTACAGGTTGCAAAAGAAGTAGAAGAATGGAGTGTCTGCTAACACATCCTGTTTCCCTGACCTTACCAGGGTTACTATCTCCTGCACAACTGGCAACTCTGGTGCTCACATCTTCCCCTGATGACACAAAAATGTCTTAGGTTCTGACCCTTTTGCAGTATCGACTGAAGTAACCCTAATCTACCTGAGTTCACTAGTATGGGTGATAGCCAATATGCTATGAAAAGAAGACTGAACACACAGCAGCTCCTCACAAGACCCTTGATAACCACTTGACATTTCAGAAGGAAAAAAGTTGTACCTTTTGCTTGTTTTTTCAGAACATTGATATTCCGAGTTAGGGCATCCACTTGCTTCAGGAATGAATCTAAAATAGTCATCATCAGTCCAAGTAGAAGACAATACCCTGTATACACCCACAACAGCTAGAGACTCCTTAAGCAACAAAAGCCTTGCAGACTCATTCAATTGATGTTGGTAAAAGAAAGCCATCAGCCAGAAGCTGACCATCTACACTAAAATAAATCATTGAACAGGAACTAGAGAGTTCTGCATAAACAGAATAAGTCCAATAAAGCACTCTGAGAGATGATGCTTGTGATGATGTTATATGGTAGTGAAGTTATGAAACAGAGACTCAGAATTAGGGTTATGTGCTGCCTTTTTCACCCCTTCTGATGACTATACTGGATTGAACTATCAATCCCTGATTCTTGCTGGCAATTTTGCATGGGTCATATGTTCTTTGTTTTCTTCAATAGCTTAACCACTATGTGTATGGGTGGATTCTATGGTACATTCAATCCTTCCAGCCTGATTAGGGCAGTTGCATGCTCCAAGGAAACTTGAGCCAAAATCTTAATCCTCACAGAAGGAAGGTGAGATCCTGAGTCAAATGAGATCATTGAATTCAACAGGTTTTCCTTTAAAGATCATCATTGTACAGACAGGGAGCAGAACTGTAAAGCCTAAATGTAGTAACATCATATGGAGTGCAAAGTCCTGAAACCCAATTTACAGAAAGTTCAGTTTGACAGTGTTTTAGAAAATTGGCACCTGCAAGTGGTGAGCTTCTGATGTTTACAAATGGAAGAAAATCAATAGTTCCCTTCCTGTTGATTTCAGTCCCTGAACCGAATTTTTTTTTCAGGGTTTGCAATTTTGGGTTGAAAATTCCTTCCTCTTGATTTCAGTCCCTGAACTGAAAAAAAAAAAATCAGGGTTTGAAAGTTAGGATTTAAGATTCCTTGCTGTCGATTTTGGTCCCTGGACTGAAAAAACAATTCAGGGTTCAAGATTCCTTTCTCTTGAATTTTAGTCCTGGAACTGAGAAAAAATAATTCAGGGTTTGGAATTCAGGAGAATAGGAGATTGAAGGTGAAGGGGGAAAGGATTTGGGGTACCGATTAGTGTGATCTCGAGCAATTGCGATCTGATGATGGGTTGATCAGTTTGAGATGCACCAATTTTGGCAATGCGCTTTTCGACCCATTGCTCATATTGGATGCGAAAAGGACCACGAAAGCAGCAGAGACGGCTTTGGCTAGGGTGGAGCCCGTTCTGCTCTTGAGAAGTCCCAGTGCCGCACGTCCAATCGCCACCAGTGGCTCTATCCCACTCGGAAGCAAAAAAACCAAAACAGATTCCAACACAGCCATCAAACCCAATAAAATCAACATCTTGTTTGCGCCAACCTCCTATTCTGCTACTAATACAAGAAATGGGAATGCTGAAGAATCGTTGGATCTTCTTCATTTCCAATAATGGCACCCAACACACAATGACAGCAGCAATCCGTGGACGTTTTTGGTGCCCAAAGGCCAGAAACCAAGAGTGGTGCATCTCGATGTCAACGGCATCTCTTTTGACATATCCGAAGAAGCTAAAAACGAAAATCAAACTCCAACTCTCTGGTTTCACAAGATGTGCTAAAATCTAGACTTGAAATCTCTTGCTCGAATAGAAAAATTCTGAGTACCCTTTTCACTTAAGCATGTGATTGTGGTGCTTGAATGGTTGCTTCCTCTCATCAATCAAATACCGACAGTTTGTATAAAACCGTACACCCAACTGGATGCTGTTATATGAGTCAGTTGTGAATGAACCTCACCTGAGTTAATGTCTGGTTTCACCATGGTTACCCATTCACGAAGAAGTAGGTTATATAGGTACTAGATAGATAGGAAAATAGGTGACTACCAGGTATGTAGATGGTTTGTACATAGATAGGTAAGGGCTGTTTTTACAGGTGTTGGTCAATTATGGTTTTTTGACCTGAGTAATGGGCTCGGCCTGGGCCGGGTATCAATACTCTACCAGCTGGGTACTGAGGTTTTTTGAAATCCAATAAATAACCTACTCACCTGTTATTATTGAATTTATAATCTACTCACATGACTATACATTCAGGTAGATTGTCAAAAGAAGGAACACCTGCTCCCCTGGAGAGTTTCATTTTTTGAAAGGAGCAACAAGCATCCCATTTTTTGAAATGCCCTCCCATTTGTTTTCTGTTTGTTCTCATGATATCCATTGGGATCATGGAAAAACAGAAAACAAATCAGAGCAGGTCTTTAGGCACAGTAAAGCCTGCACAACCTTGGGCTTTACTCTACACCAAGGGCAACTTTAGATGAGGGTCCAAGGTCCAGGGTCCAATGAATTCAAGTAATGTTATTGGTTGAAAAATTTTAATTGGTCCCAAGGCCTTTAGAGGACGGTTGAGGACCAAAAAGTGGCAAATTGAGCCTAAGCCTCCATGGCACCTGCTTTGGAGGGAAATCAATTGGTTAGGACAAAAAACAGTGCTAAAACGAGAGCTCCTGATTTGGAGAACCAAGAATAAGGCTAGGGACCACGGTACAGCCCAACTCCAACTCCAGGATTCAATTTGCTTCAAATCAGTGCAAATTGGTTCCTAGGAAATTGGACCCTGGACCCTCATTTAAAGTCGGCCTAAGGCACTTCAAGGGACCTGTTTAAGTATTTGGAGGGCACTTTATTTGTCTCAACATTCTACTTCCAAAAGAAAAGTGGTATTGCATCAACTGCTTAAGAGCTGGAGGGATCATGTGCTTCCTCAATAGGTTTATACAGGGTAAGGATTGAGCATGAGTATGTTGTGGGAACATGGGCCTCATGTACAAGGTAAGAGCTGATTGCATGACCCAAAGTCCCATAACAACCCCATGGCCACACTCAGCTACTGCCTTGTCCTAAGCCCTTATTTTATGAAGCCCCTCCCCCCCCCCAACCCAACTCATTGTGTTCAATATTTTGAATATTATTAGATTTTAAGAAGACGTTTTAATTGAAATGAACACCAAGTTTTTACATCTGTTAATACACCATATTTTAAACCTGAAATTTTTTTATTTTTAATCCCAAATATATAATTTAGGTCATATATTTCCACAATCATATTTCATATTGACATCTGTTTTCAATGTTCATTTTGGAGGAATGATCATTGGAAAATGACAAATTGGAAATGTTGTTCATTCATTAAAAATGTAATCAAATGGACCTTTACACTATAATACCTTGGCAACTTTGACACATGTTTGACAAGTAATTAATTAATTTTGAAATTTTCATTTTGACAAATGGAATATTCTTGAAGATTTTATTATTTTCCTTTACAAAATTTATTAACTTTAATTATTTTCTAAGATTTCAACATTTCCGAAAATAATATAATTAGTGTGGAAGCTGCCAAGGTAGAATTCTTTTAAAGAATTGGAACCAGCGGTTCTTTGTGCAGGGTAACACCCAAGCGCTGGGTGTTCCTGAAATAACAGGTCCCCAAGGCTAGAGGCTGAGGGCCGGTAATTTTGTGAACACCCCTGCCCAAGGGTATTGCATTATGTAAAGCCTGCTGGTCATTCATTTATTTATTCATTTATGATCATTATTATTTTCCCATGATACCCAGCTGGTACCCACTGGTATCACACGAAAAAAACAACCATGGGTGTTTGAAAATACAGTGCTTGCCTCTACAAGCATTACATTCTTTTCAATTTTGCTGCTCTATAAAGATATTTGCAAATACCCATTAGGAGAATGCCAAGGTCTCAAATGGTTAGGTTTGAGGGTTTTACCATGGACAATTTTTTGTTAATAAAAAAGAAGTACCTAACAAATTGAAATGTAAAAATATTATGCATATGGTGCCATTTTCTAAGGTGGGCAGCCTCTAAAACTAATAGGAAGTTGATTGATCCAATTCCATCATGTAAGGTGCCATCCAACGGTGGACAGCTTTGTCAATTCTTGTATGTGAATTGATCAGGCCAAGGCAAATATGAATTCCCACCCCACACGCCCCCCCAAAAAAAAATCAGCCATGTATGTAAGTTGCAAAAATATTTACAAAATGGGTAAGAGTAGGTTATAGGTAGAGAGGCTGGTGACCAAACATTTAAGGTAGGGTTGCTTGTCGTTTTGGCAGGAGGGCCCATTGTTTATGGTGTCCAAATAGAGGATGGAACCCTCCTCTTGGCGTATCTATTGCACAAAATCAGCAAAAATGGACTAGAGGTGAGAAAGTTACAGCCCCTCAAAGTAGGGGGGTTGTTTTTTTAAAAATTATCAATCGAACAGCTCATAACTCTAATCATATTATGTTCAGAAATGTTGAAATTTTCAAAAATGACTTGTTTTCAGGGAAAAAATAAATTCCGAAGGAAAATATAGAATCTGATGCAATAGTTGAGAATGTACCATTTGTTGAAATGGCATCCTCAGAATTAATTAATTAATTAATTATTCGACAAACATGTGTCACAGTGGCCAAGGTACTATGGTATTATTATAGCATCTCCACCAAGGCCCAGTATCTGGCACTGCAAAATGGTTTCTGGCACCCAAAGTTTTAGTCACTAAATTTATTTCCAACGCCACCCATAAAATTGGAACTAGGGGGACTGCCAGTTGGTGGGAGACTACTAATAACAACCCACTTGGACCAATGAAACTATCTACCCAATCAGAAACAGGCAACAACAGTCAATAAATACGATTTGAGTACATCTTTTACTTCGCAAGTTAGCACTGACGGGTATTGGGTTCGGATGATGGGTATCTGAAATATACCCTCCGGTTGTCAATAGAAAGCGCTGTCTCTGTGCGAGGGAGAAATAGAGAGTGTTTTTTCTTGGGGAGCTTGTGTTGGTGTGGCGATGGAGGAGCAGTTTGTGGAATTCTGTGTGGAACTGGACGCGACAGGAAGCGTGTATGAGCAGCTGCATATCATAGCTGCCAACCTTGACTCCTTCATATGTCTTATGCAAGCGGCACTGATGCCTATCCACCACCACTCCTTCCATGTAACAATTTATTTTCTTTCTTTCATTTTTTTGTATTTCCCTACTCCCTCCTATATATATATATAAATCAACAATTCCTTTTGAAAATCAATTCTTCTATGACAAAGGAATTGGTTCTATAACATGTTACAACTTTCATGTTTTCCATTTTTTCATTATAGAAGTAAAGTATTATGTTGGTGTGAAGTAGTTTCTAATGCATTTGAAGTAAGTAGTATTTGAAAATAGTTTGCCCCCGATATTCATACCCCTACCTTTTTATGCTTGCATGTAATTCCTTCCTCATATAGGTTTTTAATCCGTAGAAAAAAAAAAAAAAATTGTACTAGAAAATGTTGGCACATTAAAAGATTTGCAAGATTAATGAAAAACCTTGGCAGTGGCTTTTGTCATTTTGTGTTGCTAGGGTTTGAAATTGTAGCAAATCCATCTCAACTAATCCTCAGATGATTTTGCAAATTTGTCTTAATTAATGTCACAACCTTAACCTTGGGCTTACAACCAAAGCAAAGGGGTTACAAGGTTGTGGGCCAAGAGGAAGCCTAGAAGTCACGTCGCATGTTCCCGAAGTGTAGGAAAGTGTGAGGGAGTGAACCTTCACACTCCCAAGGTAACTCCCACTTGGGAAATGGAATCCCAATGGATTCCAAAATCTTCAAAGGACGATTGCATGGGCCAAAATTCAATGGCTTGAAACGTTTTTTATATCATTGAAAATCTCTTGGAACTTAGATGTCTAAAATGGGCTCAGATTGCTCATTTGGACATCATAAACAAAAGTTATGGCCAAAAGAAGGGTCAGGAGTCAAATTGGCAATTTGACTTTCGGCCATTAAAATTCAAGAATCAACTGGATTTACTTACCTATAGATGGCGTGCAACATATCGTTGGAAAGCTCCCAACAATAGCTACAACTTTGCTTTA
>Ga0209208_10013240_pt1 | contig 10328 bp, 8 predicted proteins | sample S1TSphfallax_3_FD_187694 | JGI IMG/M metagenome (GOLD analysis project Ga0209208, IMG submission 187694) | Host-associated microbial communities from peat moss isolated from Minnesota, USA - S1T2_Fd - Sphagnum fallax MG (SPAdes) (version 2) | ecosystem: Host-associated > Plants > Peat moss >... | reverse complement strand
TTTTTGTTTTTTTTTTTTTTTTGGGTTGTCACTTGCCTTTTTATATCACCAAGTCTCATATCACTATGAAATGTAAAAACAATCATATGACTAATTTTTAGAATGAAATTTGTTTGATAAACATACAAATAATTAGCTTCAATTCCTTTAAATCTTATTAAAATGAGATTCTTAAAAAATAGATTGGAAAATTTATGCAAGAATTGATTAAAATAAAACACATCAATTTTTAAATAAATTATACTTTTTATATAAGTTTTTTTGAAATATAAATGTCTTTTAATAAATTTGAGTTATTTTAATAACTTCAATAAGGCTTTGATGAAGATTTAATAACAAAAATCATAATGAAATTAAATTTTAATTGATTAATTTGTTTATATCGTTGTTACTTTTTAATGTTATACAAATTTATTATTGCCCTAAGATAGTAGAGAAGCATGTATGATTTTAACTTTTACCAAGCATGTATGGGGCACACACAACTAGTTCCATTTGGTTGATTTGTCAAAAATAATATGTCAATTAAACATTTTAAAAATAAATATCATATAGTTTGAAAGCAACCTCCACTTTTAAACCCACAATGTATACACATAATACTAAAAACAACAAACACAATCAGTGTTATAACTCATTTGTTTAAAAAAATCTTAAATTTCTAGAAAAAATCATTGTTTGGTTAGATGAGACAAGGCAAAAATATTGCCCAATGTACATTATTACATTGATTGACACAATAAACACACAATACATGCATTGATAAAAATGCAAAGTTCTAAACCACAACAAGATGAAACTATTCAAACTACTATCATATGCAAGATGGCTAAAACAAAAATTTCACGAGAAGAAATAGTGGGTAAAGGTTGGTTATATGCACTTTAACCAATGGCTCTTTGAGAGTTCAAATAACTTGTATTATTGAAATGGTAAGTAATAATTCCTAATGCTTGGTTAAGTTCTTTGAACAAATTCACAAACATTTATACAAATATAAATTTACATGCAAATTGACTGCACATTAAACAATAAATACGAATTTTTAAAAAGAGAATGTTGTAAATATAAATAGTGATGAGACCAATATTAGTGATATTGAACATGAATATTGGTATTTGAAAAACACCCATAATGTCATAAAATTCTCTTTGTTGTAACTTTCCAGTCAAAGACAACAAATAATCATTCAAAATGAAAAACTAATTATTAACTACATTGGGATCCACTACACATTTCTTAAATTATTTGTTGTATATTGTTTTCAATAGCAAATTGAGGATCAAGATTTACTTATAATGTACATAACCATTATTATCAAGAACATATATACCAACCCCTTCATTGTGCAAAAGGAAGTTTCTTACATAGTTACAAAAAAATTGATGGTAAATTTTTTGAAAACCAATAAATTTGACAATTTATATGTTTATCTTCAAAAAAAAAAAAACTAAATGATTGATAATTAATAAAAAATAATGTACTACAAATTCTATTTTTTCATATTTGTCACTCATGACTCTTGCCCTCACTTCTTCTAATGTAAGCACATTTTGAAGTGTGTGAGATTTCACATGACATGTTGACTAAATTTCCAGAAGTTTTTGATTCCCATCAATTGAAGGTGTTGAACTGCAGAAGAAAAAAATAATTTCATATTTCAATGTTGAATATGTCCACCTTGTATGATACCCTCATTTCTAATTCATTATAACCTTGCAAAGGAAAAGGGCAATAAAATTTCAAGTTAATTTGTACCACATCCCGATATCAATTGGACCTTAATTTTTAAATTTTTGGGTTGATGATGTACAAATTTCTAAAGTTATGATGAAATGTCAAAATGTGATTCATATATGTGTATTCAATATTATTATTATTTCTTATCACATCGTCATGATTATTCTTATTTATGTAAATCATGAATATACAATGTCTAAAATGAGATTTGAAATGTAATTCATTTATTTATTTCATAATCACATTGAAATTTGGAATTCTTAAAACTTCTAGAATGTAAAAGGGTATTACAATTTTATTTTGAAACTGTAAGTCCTTTATCACAAAATTTTAGTATCCCGATTTGTGCCATATATTCAAATATAATTCATATTTTCATATTTTATTTAAATTTCAAAAAAAAATTGAAATTGAAAGAAATTACATTAGTTCAAAACCTATTCCAACAATTTCAATGTAGTGTTATTTATTATTATACTAAAATAATTATGTAAATTCCATATGTGAAATATAATATCACAATCTGAAAAAAAATAAGAATAATACTACTAAAAGTTAAAAAAATAAAGTGTCAATCTTTAAGGTGAAGTTTGGTTTGGAGATATATGACTTTTTGTTAGATTTTGAACTTCAACTAAGCAAGGTTTTTCTTGCATGAATATTTCAAATTTCACATGTACATTAGTTATATATATATGGTCTTTGTATTCCAAAGTTATGGTTATGGCAAGAATGATGATGACAAGCAAGAGGCGTTTGATTTGGTGTGGTATACATACTTAATGGGTAAGGTTGGTTATATGCACTTTAACCAATGGCTCTTTCAGAGTTCAAATAACCCATATTATTGAAATGGTAAGTAATAATTCCTAATGTTTGGTTAGGTTCTTTGAAAAAATTCACAAAAGCTTATACAAATATAAATTTACATGCAAATTGACTACACTTACAGTAAATATGAATTTTTTGGAAGAGAATGATATAAATCTAAATAGTGATGAGACCAATATTAGTGATATTGAACATGAATATAGGTATTTGAAAAACACCCATTATGTCATAAAATGCTTTCCATTTTAACTTTCAAGTCAAAGACAACAAATAATCATTCAAAATGAAAAAATAATTGTGATCCATCGCACGTTTCCTAAATGATTTGTTGTATATTGTTCTCAATAACATATTGAGGACCAAAATTTACTTATAATGTACATAACCATTATTATCAAAACATATATACCAACCCCTTCATTGTGCAAAAGGAATTTTCTTAAATAGTTACAAAAACATTGATGCTAAAATTTTGAAAACCAATAAATTTGACAATTTATATGTTTAACTTCAAAAAAAATTAAATTTAAATGCTTGATAATTAATAAACAAAAATGTACTACAATTTTTATTTTTTTCATATTTTTCACTCCCTCCTCTCTTTCCCTCGCTCTTTCTAATGTAAGTACGTTTTGAAATTTGTGGGATTTCACATGACATGCTGATTAAGTTTCCAAAAAGTTTTGATTCCCATCAATTGAAGGTGTTGAACTGCACATGAAAAAAATAATTCCATAATACAATGTTGAATATGTCCACCTCATATAATACCTTCACTTTTAATTCATTATAACCTTGCAAAAGAAAAAGGGTAATAAAATTTGAAGCTAATTTGTACCACATCCCCATATCAATTTGACTTTAATTTTTAAATTTTTGGGTTGACTATGTATAAATTGTTAACGTTATGATGAAATGTCAAAATGTGATTCATATATGTGTCTATTCAATATTATTATTATTTTTTATCACAACATCATGATTATTCTTATTTATGTAAATCATGAATATACAATGTCCAAAATGAGATTTTTAATGTAATTTATTTATTTGTTTCATAATCACATTGAAATTTGGAATTTTAAAAAAATATAAAATATAAAATGGTATTACAATTTTAATTAAAAATTTTAAGTCCTTAATTACAAAATTTTAGTATCCCAATTTGTGCCATATATTCAAATATAATTCATAATTTCAAATTTTATTTAAATTTTTATTGGTTTCAACTTGAAATTGAAAGAACTTATAGTTGTTCAAAATGTATTCCAACATTTTCAATGCAATTATTTACTATTATATTAAAATAATTATGTAAATTTCATATGTGAAATATAGTATCACAATCTCAAAAAAATTGATACTACTTAAAGTAAAAATAAATAAAGTGTCAATCTTTAAGGTGAAGTTTGGTTTGGAGATATATGACTTTTTGTTAGAATTTGAACTTTAACTAAACAAGGTTTTTCTTACAAAATCGACTTTGAAAAAATGTTTTTGCAATGATTAGACAACTTAGACCTCCATTTTTTTTGTAACATTTACAACAAGTGTAAATAATTGGCCTATTCTTATAAAAAAAATAAGATTTACATATTGAATATGTTCAAAATCTTAATATATAAAATAAATATTTACTAAACATAAAAGATCTTGTTAAGAGTGACCCTTCCACTTATGTGTGTTATTATGAACATAGGTTGAATAGCTTTCAAAAACTTCTTTAAGATAATAATATTTTATTTGGCAAAATAAATGACTTTTTTAATAATAAAATTCCAATTCACAAGTTTAACCCATGATCATGGATTGTTATGGTCTAAAAATGCTCCTAGATTTGGAATTTCTACAAATGAAGAAATATAAAACTTTGTTGATAAATATTTAACAACTAATCAAAGTATTATTAACACATAAATTCGTAATAGTCAAATACATCAACATAAACAAACATGTCGAAAAACAATGCAACCAATTAGTCGATTTCAATATCCAAAACTACCAATGAGATGTACAAAAATGTTATCACTTTTAAATGAAAATGATAACAATTCAAATTTTCATGCAATAATTTTTCAATTTTTCAAAAATTTTGTTGATATATGAGATTATGTTTAAAATTTTCATTTTATCAAATTTACATTTAAATGAAAAGACTTATCTATTTGTTTCACAATGTACAATATGAAAACCAACATTATTTTTGAAACGTAAACCAAATGATATACAAAAAAAATGTTTTTAATACACATGTAAGACCATTGTGGGAAGCAAATACACATGCACAATTCATTTTAGACCCATATGTAGTAGCAGCTTATTACACTTTTTATTTAACAAAAATAGATAAATCTATCACACAAGAAATGTAAATCGTATTGGACAAATGTGAATGTGAAGGAATTAAAACATATCAATGAATTAAAAAATTAAGAAATGCATTTTTAAATGCACAACAAATGTCAATTCAACAAGCATTTCATATATGTTTATCCATCCCATTATATCATTCAATAAGATCATTATTGTCATAACCTTAACTTTGGACTCGCAACCAAGGCAAGGGCTTGCAAGGGTGCGAACTAAGAGGGAAGCTGGGAGTGTGAGAGAGTAAACCCTCACATTCCCAAGTGAGTTCCCATTTTGGGAGTTGGAGTCTCGATGGACTTTCAAATCTTCATAGAGCAATTGCAAGGGTCAAAACCCATTGGATTGAGGAGTCATTTATATCATTGAAAAGCTTTTGGAACCTAGATGTCTAAAATGGGCTTACAGGACCCATTTGAACACCTAAAACACAAATTATGGCCAAAAGAAGGACCGATAGTCAAATTGACAATTTGACTCTCGACCACTAAAAGTCAAAAATCGCCCCAATTTCCTTGCGTGCAAATGACGTGTGACATATCGTTGAAAAGCTTTCAACAAGGGTACAACGTTTTTTTAGACTTCATCTCAATCGGAGGTCTGCACACAAAATTATGGGCCCCCAAAGTTGTAAGAGTCCCAATTGTGGGAATTTCGCAACTCCCACTTGGGAGTCCCGAAACTAAACGACATTTGGGTGCTAGCCCCGTGGCCAGGCACAAAGTATACTATAAGGGGGAAGGTGGTGGCTTCCCCCAACTCTAGGCCGTGGTGAATTTTGTGAGTCTGTGTTTGCTCGTGGCTCGTCCCTGCACCAAAGTGCTACAACTATGCACTAACCAACTTGTTATTTGGTTTGTGCAAGTCCGTGTTAGTAAGTAAATTACTTCTCAATCTTCGTAGTCCCATCTTGGAGTTCCAGCACACCCCTCTACCCTCGAAGTGCTACAAGCCAAAGAGAGTGCCCAATTTTTTCTCCTTCATTCTTTTGACCTTTGGACTCACAATTCAATCCATTACGGAGCTTGGGGGTACGTCAATTCCAATTTATAAATACATGTGAAGAAAATAATAGGGCATTTCACTACAACAAAATGTGGGTGCAATTCGCTAGTCCACGTTTGCTACACTGATGAATTCACTCAAAATCCAATGAAATCACTTAACGTACAAGGACACCTTTTGTTATAGTGTTTGTTTTATTACCATAAAAAAAAATTAACAAATTATCTTGAATTTTAATAAACATCCATTGTAAATCATTGATTGAAAAATACAAAACATGGAATGAATCATTAAACTATATTTATTTAGTTGAATTTGTTGTTAATTTTGATAATAAATCATTTAAAAACACAAACTAATAAAATTATACATTGGGTTTCATTTAATCTTCAAAATGATTCAAAAAATTATTATAGATAATTGTTGCTTTTATTTATGCCTTTTCATTGATTAAAAAATAATTTTAAAAATCAACATCTTTCATGGAAATGTGAAAATTGACATTGAAAAAATTTAAGAAAACAATTTGTATTTAATTTCAATATTTAAAATGAGTATGGTGATGAATGGGATAATTTACAAAAATACACCCAAAAAGAAAACAATAAATGGATGGTAAAATATCATTATTAATGAAATAGATCTTCACGCAAGTAACTTGAAATTAAACATGTTTACAAATACAAAAGAAGTTGAATTATACAATTTAACATATGACTTTTCATCAACCTTAAAACTAAAAAAATAAAATTAAAATTAAAACACCAATACATCATCTTTCTCAACAAGTGGATGAACACATTTCATATGAAGAATTCTCAACAAATATGAATAAACTTAATGATGAACAAAGATTCATTGTAAATGATATTATATATAAAAAATCACAAATTTGGTTCAAAACTTTTACACATTTTCTTAAAAGGGGGTGTAGGAATAGGAAAAACAATGACTTTAATGTGTATCATACAAAACATGTTAAGATATTATAGAAAAAACATTCCTATTGTTGACCTTTTAAAACCAAAAGTCATGGCATTGACGTACATTGGAGAAGTTGCATTTAACATTAATGGTATGACCATTCATTTAGGACTTGTGATTGCTTTAGAAAAAAAATCAATCAACTAAAAGCATTAAGTGATGAAAAAATGATAATTTAATAAAAAATGATGATCAATTACATTTATTAATCGTAGATGAGATTTCATTAGTCGGCAACATAATGTTATCATCTATTGATTATAGATTAGGAATTATAAAACAAGTTCATAACCAATTTATGGGTGGTCTTGATGTAATAATAATAAGTGATTTTTATCAAACACCTTAATTTGAAATTCATGAATTTTTTCATCCAATAATATTGGATTTAATATTTTAACAACAAATTTTTGGCATGAAAATGTCAAATGTTATGAATTGCACAAAATTATGAGACAAAATTATGTTCATTTTATTAATATTTTAAATAGGTTTCGAATTGCTTCACAAACAAATGAAAGCATACATTTTATGAGCAATTTATGTTTAAAACCACCACTAATGGATAACACATCACCATATTTATTATACACAAACCTTAAAACCAATGCCCATAACAAAATTGTATATGACAAAACACTTGTTAAAACATTCAAATTTCTTGCAAAAGATATTCATTTTAAAGCATGTCTTCATTTCAAATTGTTTAATGTTATAACCATTTCCCACTAGTGGCCTCCATCATGAATTCTTGTTTTTTTTTAAATGTTAGTGAAATTGTGTGCTAGCAGGTATGCAAAATTATATCGTTTTGTGAATGGTGCAAATGGCACCTTTCAAGATTATATAGAAAAAATCCAAAACCATTGATTTGGATACATTTCCATAATCCATAAATTGGAATAAATACACGAACAAAAAACTTTCACATTTACGAACAATTTCCTACAATTGATAAGAAATGGATAACAATAAAACAAAAAAATTACATAAATACAAATTGATAGTAATCTTTTTTAAATCATCATAAAAATTCAATTTCCCATCCAATTAGTTGTAGCATGCACCATTATTTGAACATGAGGTTTAATTCTTAATTGTCTTGCATTTGATCCAACTGGTGTAACAAAACATGGTTCAACATATACTGAATTATTTCGAGTCCGTTTCAAAAAACATTTATATTTACTTTCTCCATTGTCAAACAAGAATTTTCAAACAAATACTTTAGTACAAGAAGAAATGCATCTTTTAAGAACAACTACACAATATGAAATAACAATTGCTTATTTAAAATCCTATCGTAACAAAAAAATCTTCATACAATCCTTAAATACTCGTTGTTTAAATTTACACTTTCAAGACATTCTTAATGATCCAAATCTATTTGCATAACATTTATTCTTTGTTTAAATGAGACAAAAATACAAGATATTCAAACACATCAAGAAATTTATAATGTTATTTTAAATAAATTCAAAATTCTTTCATGTTATGACCAACATGGGATGATGATACTTTATGATACTAATATGTTCTTATGACATACATTTTCAAAAACAAATTCAGGTGTTGAATTTTTCATTGTTTTTTTCTTTGAAAACATTTGACAAGCTTTATACATAATTGCAATTTACAAACCACCCCAAATGAACACAATTTTCTTCATTTCCATTTTAGAAAACATAGTTGCAAAAATTCCTACAAACTATCCAACCATAATAATCGGAATTTTAACATAAACATGTTGACAAATACAATTGAATCAATAACATTAAAAAACTACATGAAGACCCATGGTTTCCATATTACATTTATAAAAAACACAACACCTAGTAATACACAAATCGACCATATATGGACCAATGCCCCAATTCAACAATGTCATAGGGGATCAACACAAGCTTATTAAACATATCATAAGTTATAACCCTATATACTTTGCATTCAAATTACCTAAACATATTTCTCAATTTATTATATCATCCATTATTGAACTAACTTCAAACAAAAAATAAATCCAATCCGAATTAAATTACAAAAACTTCTAATTCATTATGACTTCTATTCTGTCAATGTTATATATGCACATGTATCATCAACATATATAAACACCTAAAATAAAATTAAAAATCTAAAAACTATACCAACATAAATATGACTTACTAAAGACTATTCATCACCATTTAACATCTTACAATGACATCTAGAACATTTAAATAAGCTTATTTTAATACTATGTTTTCTTCACTATAACACCAAATCATAATTTTTTTTTTGACATATTACGCTTTTATATTATATTTCATTATTTTTTCATACACATTCAAAAAACCCCTTATTTTTTCCCCCCCTTTTCATTATATCTTTTCATAAGTCGCCAATTAATTCTAAAGCTCAACATCTTGAATTCAATGTTGTCATAAAAAAAAGTATATTATTAATTTATAATCCTAATATTTCAAATAATATTAATGATTAATCGCTTAATTCACATTCCCAATTACCACTCTAAACCAAAAACCATTCAATGAATGGATGTTAAAATGTAATTTTTTTTCAAATACATTTTAAAAAAAATCCTCAATTTATTTTCCCATCCATTATTCAATTCATTCTCATCAAAAGGTTTCCAAAAATATCAATTTCCTTTTCAATTGTTTTGAATCAAGTCCTTGTGCTAGTTCCACCAAAAGGGTGTTGATTTCATTGGGGGCTACACGAACTACTTGAACCTTTAAGTTTAACATTTCCGAACCAAGAAAGATTCCAACACTGGTTGAAAGCAATTGATGTGGGTGGACAAAATACTAGGGTTTAGGGTTTAGGGTCTAGGAACGTGGATGATACATCTGAAAGAAACAAGAACAAGATGCAAAGTTTTGATGAGAAAAAGAGATGAGGAATACATGTACCCTAATGTAACCTGGAGTAGCGTTGCAAGAGTAACCGGAGTTGGGAGACCTGGGGTTAAGGGCATCGTTTGCCCTAGAGACCACGAACACTTGCTTCGTTGTGTTGCGAGGATTTCTGTCGTGCGTTCGATTGTCGTTGTTGTTTTCGCTTGTGTTTTGCGCTCTGCTGTTTCGCGAAACTCGCCAGTGACGAGCGTTGCTAGGAAGGCCAGAGAAAACTTGTCTTCGAATTTGGAGCTTTTGTTTTCGTTTTCTTTTTCAGTGTTTTTTTCTGACGCAATCGTGCGGAGATGGCCGAAGAAGGCGGGCCGTACGACGATGGAGACTCGCCTCCTCCTCCTACTACTCGCCATGGAGGAGATTATGGTGCACAGTCCGGCTTTGATGGTTACGCAGATCGGGAGAACGGAGACAGGAAACGTGAGGTGCAGTGTTGTTTGTTTGTTTTTCTGCTGTTCTTTGTGTGTTATTGATTGAGGTTTAGGT
>Ga0209208_10013239_pt1 | contig 10329 bp, 8 predicted proteins | sample S1TSphfallax_3_FD_187694 | JGI IMG/M metagenome (GOLD analysis project Ga0209208, IMG submission 187694) | Host-associated microbial communities from peat moss isolated from Minnesota, USA - S1T2_Fd - Sphagnum fallax MG (SPAdes) (version 2) | ecosystem: Host-associated > Plants > Peat moss >... | reverse complement strand
GTTACAAGACACCTAAACTTTGCTCCATGCACAAATAATCATAGAATCATTATGGGGTTGGTGTCAATTGAAATGGTTATCAAATATTTCTACCCTCTAATATTATTGTTAATTTTTGGGCAACAATTTGGAAATCAAATCACTCAAACCATTTTCTTTTTGTAGAGAATTTTAGACTGGATAAAATGCTACAATGAGTCTTCAGAAAGGCTCAGTATGCAACCCTGCACTGGAAATCTGGATGAGGTTCATCAATGAATCGGATGGAAACTGCTGGGACCCTGAAAACATCCACGACTTTCTGAGCCCGCCATAGAACAGTCCAATAAACACAGTCAAATCGCATTTATTGACTTCTCCTTGTTTCTGATTGGCTAGATAGTTTGATTGGTCCAAGCGGGTTGCTATTAGTAGTCTCCCAGGTACTTGCAGACCCAATCAGTTTCAATTTTATGGGTGGGTTTTAAAAAAGGTTAGTAACTAAAACTTGGATGTGAGAAAAAAAAATTTAAAGCTCCCATAGTGAGACTTAGTGGAGAGCATATGTAAACCTGCAAAAATTATTTTTCGCATCCAAGTTTAGTTATTTATCATTTTGCAACCCCACTTAGAGCATCTCCAACAGTGCTCAATACGTGACTCCAGACAGTAAAATTTATTGGGAAAAAGTCAAAATGTGCCGGTTTAGCTCAGGAAATTGGTTTTTCTGCACCAAATTCGTGCAGCTTGCCTGGCTGGTACAAGGCGCAACACAGTTGTGCACCTCCAAAAAAGAGTGTAATAAATTGGACCTAACTGGAGCTCAGTATTTCTGATTGGTCAATCAGAATGATTGGTCCAGGTGGTTTGCTATTAGTAGTCCCCACATATATGCAGTTCCAGTTTTATTGGTGCGTTGCCAAAGAAACACAGCTAAACTTAGACATTTAATTTTATTATCCAGAGTGACATAATGAGTACAGGTGGAGATGCTCTTATGGTATAAGATAGTACATACGCTATAGTAATGCACGAAAGAGGAAAAGGGGCACAGCAAAACAAAGGAGCATGTTACTATTGATGAGCAAAAATGAGCATTTCCCTTCGAATCGAATCTCCTCTCCGAGTCCCTTCCACACGCATTGAGTTGAATCTCCACAGAATTCTACTGGACTTGCACGCAAAAAAAGATGTTGTGAAGTTTGTTTAGCAATCCCAATATTTTTGGGTGAATATTTCCTTCGCAACAAGAATTTTTTTTTAATGCCAACAATTAAAACTTCACGGACAAACTTCATAATGATCACTGTCTGCTGACGAACGAGCTGCGAGCTGCGCAAACAAACTCATCACTCCCTCTGTGTGTGTGTGTGTGTGTGTTTTTCTGACACTCTCTTCTTGTTCTTCTTCTCCGACATTTTGCTTTTTGTCTTGTGCAAGTTCAACTACATTATTATGTTCTCTTCTCGACCCTCTTTCCCTTCTTCCTTTCCTCTCGCTGTTATTGTCATTGTTGGTGGTTTTGTTTTGTTTTCGTTTTCCTTGGCAGTATTAAAGAAGTGTACAGAGGCGAGGTACACGAGATCGGACAGTGGAAGCTGGAGAAGAATGAAGATGGTTGCAGGTTGTGCTACTGCAGCTACTTAATGATCATCAGAAGCTGTTGTGATTGTCAGCAAGTTAGTATTATTGGAAACTGTTGTCTGCTTTTGTTTGTTTGCTTGTATTGTCTAGCTTCTCTTGTTGTTGTTATTGTTGTTGTTGTTTTGTGGTGCTTTTGTCGTTGCTTAGTGTTGGGGGTGGACTAGGAAGAAAGGTTGCGAGGGTGCATTTTGCTGGAAGGTGAGCTTTGTGTGTGGAGATCTGAGGTAAGTACCTAGTAGGTAGGTTCGCATGTTCTTTTCTTGGAGTTGCTGAATATGATGGTGATGGTGATGATGATGATGAAGATGAAGATGATGACAACACAAAAGGGGAATTCAGCGCGGCGATGACTCTCTTCGGAGGAATCTCTTCAAAGGAACATCAGAGTTCTGGAGTACCTAGTTGTCACATAATACCAGCAGGCCACCTCCTCTGTCGTTGCAGAAACAAGAAACCTAAGAGGGAGGACACTAGTTCTACTGCGCTAGAAGCTGGCAGAAGAGGAAAGCAATTTGAAAGGAATGTGACCCGTGGGAGAAATTTTGTAGCTTGTTAGTAAGGCTGGGACTAGATCCATGAAGGAAAAATGACAAACATCACAGAGGCACGGCAAAGATTGGATAAGACTTTGACTTCCCATGAACTTTCGGATTGTGTGGCCATTCGAAAAATTGTACTGAAGCAACTGCAAAACTCCTTCACAGGTTCGTTTTCCTTGTCCAATCTTGAGGCTTTTTTCTCTCTGTTGAACTGTGATCAGCTTACTTGCAACTGGCTCAAAAGTTGGCTGTGGAGATGATCATCTATGTAGCTCCAAATCGATCATGTGGCTTGCAGAAATTTGTGGAGAAGAGAAGACCCATTTTATGATCATAGAATTCTCTTGTGGTAGATATCATTCCTGTTCTATGGAAGCCATGAAGTAGTCATTCCTTGTTCTGGCAGAAAGAGAAATCTTGAGTGAGTGAATCTCAAATAGCCAGTATTCACATCAACAAGAATCAGACCTTGAGCTACTTTGACATCTGTTCTGTGCACAGATGGAAAGGTGCCAAATGAAGGGGTGGTTGCTGGTGGCAAACAATCTGATCAACTCGTTGAGAAGAAGAGTAAGCAGCTGTTTGCCCTGTTGGAGGATCTAAGGAGTGCCAAGGGGGAACGGGGAAACAAGATTGTTGCTGGCGAATGGAAGGTAGAGACCCCTCCTCCTTGTCCCAGGACAGTTCCTCTGATCAAACTCTCATCTCAGTATTGGAATTTGAAGATGAATTTATGACTCTGGCTGAGAACACAAGTTTGATTGTCCTAGTAATTTTGATATGATCTGGAGAGAAAGAATGAATGCCCTTTAGAAAATGTTGTTGTACTGCAAGAACAGAAGCAGTGTGAGAGATATGGGGCAGCCTTTGTGCCATCTTTGTTGAGAAGACTGCTACATCTTGGACCTTATTGATTTTAGCTCTGAGTTCATATCCATGCCAGAACCTCTTCACAATGATTGTGTGCAAAGATCTCTGTCATTAGACTATCTTCACAACAGCAGTTCACATGCTTGATGGGTCAGTTCTGGGTGTAGTCTATCAAGTGAATTGTAGGAACCGCAGGAATTTGCAAGGAACTATCCTGCAATCAGTAGGTATGCAAACTTTGATATGGGCTTAGATTGAAATGTAAGAGTACACAGGTGTTTGTGCTTAGATGAGGTCTCAAAGATGAAGTCCCTAGGGAAATTTGATCATAGCAATCTTATGTTAAGAGTGGTTGCATGCAGATCCTTTTTGGTCGACTGATTTGCTGGTGAGATGCTTTGCAATTAGGGTTTGACCTTCTCATGTCTTCTTTGTTGGTTCAGCTGAAGCAAAATACACCTATCATGCGGGTTATGTATCGTGAAGGACCTGAAGGAGCTCCTTACCACTCTTTATGCTTAGATGGCCTCATTGATGGACCCATGGCCACTGGTGACTACTTGCCTCTCTGTGTTCCTCTTTCCTTCTTAGGGATTTTGCCATTCTTTCTTCCTCTGGCTAGTCCCTGTCTCTTGTCATGTGGAAGGTCTTTGAGTGAATTTGAAATCACCTCATTCAAGGGTAATCACCATCTAACCGTCCTGTGTGTTATCTTGGAATAGATATTCACTTTCCTAGATCCCATGCCTGAAGCAGCATTTCTCAGTCTAGGTGTGTACTTTTCTGGAGAGTTCAGTGCATAGCAGAGGACATTAGCTTGTGTTAGGCATCAGACTGTTGTTGAGAAACCTGGACTGTAGGTACATCCACCAGAATATAATGAATCCAGCTAATGTCATGGGAAGAGCTGCATGGATATTGGTGCACCTGGTGAAATGACAGGTATCTATGTCCTTGCAGTCTAATAGCATTGTGTGTGGTGGCTGATGTGCCTTCCCTTTGACAGCTTTATGTGTTGGGTGGGAGGCACCGCTGTACAAGCAATGGTCTGTAAGTCAATACTTCACTTTTAGATCCATAATGTTCAGTTTCAAAACTGTCAAGTTTTGGCTGGCAACTATATGTTAGAAGTGCACCCTTGGTAACCAGCCAATTCTCATTGTGCTAATTTGTGCTAGTAAATGTCTTAGGGAGATTTGGTCTACATCCAGATGGGGAGTCATCTCCAGATTCCTGCAAATGTAATCACCAATTAGTGGATTGGTATATTGCAAGCTCCCTTTTGTTGTCTAATGTAAATGTGCATTGTCAAGGTGGCCGCAATTTTCTGCCCCAACATTCAAGATGGTGGAATCCCACTGGCTTAAGAGAAATAGTGTTGGAGGAGACCTTTCACTCCTGAGGTAACTCCTCAGGGTCTCTGTATGACCTCTTGGACCCCTTTGGGACTCAAAAGTCAAACATCTATTTCTCATTTGCCACACATCTACTTCCTGCTTGGACTGCAATATGCCTACATAACCATGATCCACATGCTACATGTGACATCTGGAAAAGAAGTGGAGTAAATCAAAATAGGTCTTCTTGCAAGGTTTGTCTTAGAGTTACTATGTTTGTTCTAGGCATGCTTTCAGAACTTTTGGAGTGTTTAGTCAGGTGACCAATTCTTTCAAATATGGTGTTTGTGACATGCCCGAAATAGTTGGCTGTGGTGCTTGCCAAAAGTGGGTTGTGCACTGATAGGGCATCTTGTGCGGGGGCTGGTGGTGTAAGGATCAAAGTACCCTGGCCCTTGGCTATGCGTGAGGTTTTGCTGTCAGAATATGAGCTGGAATACTTTGAGGAGGACCTAATTGTTGTAATGTATGCTTCGGTATGTTTTGGAAGCCCCACACATTCATCAGTTTTGCAATACCATGTTTATGCTAGTGCATCCACAGCAACTTTTGATTGGGATGTCAAGTAAGGCATCAGTGCTTTTTACCACAAGCTTTCTACCTTTGAATTCAGATACCCTGTGGTTGATGAAATTGGATGTCAGGGATGAGAGCTTTATGGTTTAGACTTCAGACACAGTTATTGACTTGAGAAGTGGGATGACAAAGGCCATCTGGCTGTTGGACCATCGTTTTGTGAGACTCCTTGGATGTATTGATCTTGCATTCTAGTGAAAATTAGTTGATTGGGATTTCTTCCTATATTTCTGCTTGACTTCCTATATGTGTTGTTTATTGCAGTTTCCAGAGGAACCTGATGAGACACTAGATGGGATCAGTGCCACTGATGTGCCCAAGATAGAACCAAATGTAGTGCGAATGGACCTTGCTGGTGGCTTCGCAATGCAGAAAATTGGTCCCAACCGTATGTTCTTCCGGTATCAAGCTCTTTCATGGGAACCCTTAACTAGGCAACTTGTTGACAGGACCTTGACATGAAGCTATCTTTGTGGGGCCTGGTATAAAATGAGGGCAATGCCCAGTGATGGCAAGTGGGCAATCTGGTCTTACCACTTTCTTGATCTTGCAGGTTGATTTGTGATCTGGATATGAAGCTGGATTTTGTCCCTCCTTGGCTCATCAATTTCATAGCACGACAACTTGTAGGGCATGGACACAAGCTTTATCAGCAGGTACTCTTTGTTTCCTCTGTGCTCCAATTGTTTGTGGGATTAATTACATAATGAAGAGGCAGATGGAGAGCACTTTGGATCACAATATGGTGCTGTGCAAATGTCAGGTACATAATGATGTTGAACTAGCTCATATTGAAAAAAGTGAGTTCTTATGATGTCTGATTATATGAAGTGGCAGAATAATTTACTTTTTCATAAGATGGTTCGAACATGTGCAGGCGATATCATCAGTGAAGGGCAGTGCTTTTGAGGATCTGCTGGAAACTGAACCTATGTACGCACGGGTGAAGTGTGCTGTGGACATGAAAATACTGAATGGAGAAGCCCCACCAGTGAACCTTTTGCCTTCAAATAGTCCAAATTTTGCTGAGTGTTTCAGAGAAGAACTTGAACCGTTGGAGTTAGCACTTGAAAATCTCTCAGACAGTAGTTTGGAATCTATGCAAGTGGTGGTGGATACTGGAATGAGAACAGTGAATCCAATACAAAGGACTCAGCCAGATAGCAATGTCCAGACAAATGGGGAGCTGCATTACAGTTGGGCAACTTCACAACTGGAAGCTGCAGTGCCACTATATGAGGATCTTGCTTCCTTAAATACCCTCTCACATGAACTTGAAGAAGAGCTGAGACCAGATGCCGAGGCAGAAGATCCTGAGGTGGCCTGGGCTCTGCAGGTATTGGCCAAGCTTATCACTCATGTCAAAGAGCAGAATGCCTCCTCCGACAACAGGCAAGATGTTGAGTCCTTAAGAGATAGCACTACTGCACCTGATCAGATGCACTTGCAGAATGTGAACAATGAGGAATTCACAAGACCAGCCTCAGCTTTGGTGCAATTTATGAATGGGAGGCCAAGGCTGGAATCAGCAGCAGATTCAGAACATAAGAATGAAGAGGAAAACCCACAAAGTGTCGGAAGATTTGGAACAGGTTGGCACAAAGTTGGTGAGCAAGAAATGAATTCTCAGGAAATTGGGAAATACCACAAGGTTGTGAACAGCATTGGAAAAGATGATTTGAAATCTGTGGAGGCCGATCCTCCCTCCAATGCCAGGCATCAAGGATATCGTTTTTATGTCCCATTCTGGTCGAAGAGGAAACATTGCAATGATAGAAATGATGAAAAGCCCACATTGTATGGACCTCAAAATGGTGAGTCAAAGTCAAATCGCACTTATGAGTTGCTCTGAACTATTGTTTATCATGTTCGTCTGTAGCTGCCTACATGATCCTCTTGAGTCCTAGAGGATTGTTGTTCTGTACACTGGTGTCAGCATTCATGAAGGCTGGTGCAAACAACCTATAGTTAGTCACCTGTACTTTTGCTGTTCTGGAGACAGTAGATCTATATTTGCAAATAGCAGAGATCAGACATAGACACAATAGAAGCACTCTGATTCACTATCTGATTTAGATTCAGCATTGCAAAGAAAGAAACAGTAATCCTCCAGGTGAGATTTCAATTTGTACGGATAGTAGATAGGGAAGCAAAAGAAATCCTGCTTGTGTTCTGTAGAAGACACGGCAACTGCATCTGTTAATGTTCATTGACAGCTTTGAAATTTGAGGTGAACTGAATTCTTTTGGGATAGCCAATAATTGGCACCCTCCAATGTTGAACTCTCACCCTGATGTTGCACAAGATACTGCAAACAATTTTTGCTCTTCATAACAGATCAGTGAATGCCTGGGAGAATGCAAGAAAAACTTTGTTTTCGATTGAACAAAGCACCAAGAATTGCAGGAATCAAGGATTTGAGGAAGGATTTGTCTGATGGGTAGTCGCAAGGTGTTTCCTGCATTTTTGTTTACTTCTGGTTCAAACTGTGTGACTTTTGTTTTAGCCATTGGAAAAATGTAGCTGAAGGATGGTCTCTTTTCTTTGTGCAATAAGATGTTTGTGGAAGATTGTCATGCATATTACTTAATTGACCCCTTCCAATATTATAATGCTCAAACCATGTGTCATTTGTTCCCGAGTATGCTTTAGAATCTCATAACACCCTGTTATCATTCCTTAAAGATAACTTCAAAGTTCAAACATAAGAAAGTTGAAATTTTATTACATGCAACTTAATTCTGACAAAATGCAGATCTTTAAATATGTGTGTGTCCACATTTTAAGGAATGTTCAAAACGAATGGAACATTTCCTATTTTAACTCTTGCTGGTTTGAACTTTGAACTTGTCATTAGGGGCAAAACCATTGCACAGTAATGAGCTACTTGTTTTCTCCCAGTTTTGGGTGATTTGGTGGACTCAATGATGTACACAACAACAATGAAGAAATGCGAGCCGCATGAATGATCCACCCCAGTGTAAACACTGACTGACGCTCCTCATATTTGCACATCTAATTTGCTGCAAACCACTTGTGATGTATTTATTGATTCTGTTATTGGTCCTCAGTAGCAAAACTAAAGCTTGAGTGGATACCTGGATATTTCTGTGTGTTTTCATTTTCTCTCTCATTGCTTTGGAGTTGTTGTGTTGTAATAAAGCAATTAAGTTTGGCAGGTTTTAACCGAAATTTTAAGGACAAAATGTTCATCAAAATACTGGTCAGTTGGATACTAAAAGCCCAAAGTTGTACTACCAAACCGTGTTTTCTGTTATAATTAACCACCCATTTTGTTAAAAACCTGTTCAAACTGCAGAAAACTGGCTAAGAGTTGCCCCAAAACTAAAAACTGCATCCTATTGGGCCTCCTTTCTTCCCCTAACCGTATATCCACAAAAGTCACCCTGTCTTTGGGCCTCCTTTCACCCCCTAACCCCTCTTCTAGTGGTACCCCTAAAGTATGGAAATTTGATTAAATCTCGGTATGAAATGCTGAAACTCAGTACGAAATGCTGAATCTCAGAATTTAATGCACAAGGTTCGAGAGGAATTATACTAGCTGTACACGTAACAGCAGTGAAAATCTATGTAGGAGCCGCTCAGGGGAAAAAGAAAGACAGGGTGAAACTCAGGAACCATCAAAATTGATGGTTTTCGAAGTTTCAAAAGAAGACTAAGGAACCCATTAGCCTTGATATTAGCGGTGGATTGGATAGAGCCAGTGTCATGAAGCTGCAAATGGTTGAAAGTGAGCTCCTTTCTCATGGCATCTTCTTCAAAAATAGGTTTCAACTGAGAGATACTAATATGAACCATCATGGACAAACAAAGATAATTTTTCCAACCCTATTACCAGTTGGTGCCTTTTTGGTGCCTTTCATAATTGCAGATGCCATAAACAACACATTCATGTTGACTTCTGTTACTGCTACAGGGTTTCTTTTTATGTTTTTAATTTGTAACATGAGTGGCTAAGGGCATGTATCAAGGCAGTGCCTGTACCCATATAGCTACTTGCTTTACAAAATAGTGTGATGTATGTGGCTAAACTCCAAGCACAGAAGTGACAATTTGACAAAGACTTATGAATTGGCAAAGGCACCTTGTGGCTCCCACTCACACATCTCAGTGCAAAAAAATAGGCTCCAAGCTTGAAGAGGTGCCCAGGTTTTAGGCTTCCAATATAAAAGTCCGCTATGCAATTAGGCAACATGCAACATTTGTAAGTAGGATTTACAATTTAAATGTGACCACTAATTCAAAAGACCTTGTGTGGGATTTGAATGCCAATCACAAGGACCCTACCCATTGCAACACAAGGTGCTTGAAGCATCCAACTTCAATTAGTATCATAACATCAATCACATCAAATTTCAAACATGTAATACTATGAGAAACAAACAATCATTCATTGACTCCTACTTTGACATTGTTTCCATCATTCCAATATAAAACAACACTTGAAAATGAAAATGTCCTTAGTGAAAAAAACTTGAACAAACACATGTATATCACTATGTAGATGCCTTTGCTATTGATTTCAAAGCTTGAACTTTGTGACCATCAATATGGAAAAGGTTCTCTCATCCTCAACACTACCAATGATTTGGACAATGATCATTTGAACAAGTTGCATGAACTCAAATAGACAAGCAACTAATAAATTATTTGTGACAAGTTGATGCACAAGTTAGTGATTAGATTTTCATTTCTAGGCTTTTCCATATCTTAGAAGCTTGATTTTTCATGGTTAACTTGAAAAGAGATGTTTATAAATCCAAATTTTCAGTTAAAGTTGCTTTAAAACCTATGAGCCAAATGTACCAAGTTTCTTGGGTGTATAGTAATGTTGTCGCAACCCTAGCCTTGGGCTCGCGACCAAGGCAAGGGTGCACACCAAGAGGGAAGGAAGCTCAAAAGTCACATCTCATGCTCCTAGGAATGTAGGAGAGTGAGGGAATGAACCATCACATTCCCAAGTGAGCTCCCACTTTGGGAGTTAGAGTCCAGATGGACTCCCGAATCTTCAGAAAACAATTGTAGGGATCAAAACCAATTAGATTATCGAAATCTTTAAATCATTGAAAAGCTCTTGGAATGTAGATGTCTAAAATGGGCTCGCATGACTTATTTGAATGATTAAAACACAAGTTATAACCAATGAAGGGCCGAAAGTCAAATTGCCAATTTGACTTCCGACCACTAAAAGACAGGAATTGCCCTAACATTCTTGTATTCAGGTAACATGCCACATACCATTGGAAAGCTCTTGATAAAGGCTACAAATTTTTTTTAATTTCACCTCAATTGGAGGTCTACAC
>Ga0209208_10013238_pt1 | contig 10329 bp, 5 predicted proteins | sample S1TSphfallax_3_FD_187694 | JGI IMG/M metagenome (GOLD analysis project Ga0209208, IMG submission 187694) | Host-associated microbial communities from peat moss isolated from Minnesota, USA - S1T2_Fd - Sphagnum fallax MG (SPAdes) (version 2) | ecosystem: Host-associated > Plants > Peat moss >... | reverse complement strand
TGGCAATGGATTTTTTTTTAAAAAAATTCTTTAGTTTGTATATTTTTTTAATAGCAACACAACCACTTTTTTCATGTAGGGCAAATTAGGATGATTCACATGGTCAAATTGGGCCAATTGGGCCAAAATTTGAAAATTATTTCTTAAAATCATAAAATGAATATTGGTAGCAACAAAAGGTTTGTTTGTGTTTTCTAGTTTGATGCCCTTTGATCAACATTGCACATTGGATGTTGTCTAGTCCATGTCAACATTTTTTGTTGAACATCTTGTCATCGTTCATTTGTTGTTTGTCATGTTCAATTCTCCAACCTTCGCCTCTTTGGATCTTGTTGTCGAACTTGTTCACTATGTAGGACTTTGATTATGCATTGTCAAGTTGATGGGATTATGTACACATGCAAATCAACTCATTGAGTTGATGGGATTATGTACACATGCAAATAAACTCATTGAGCTAATGGGATTTTGTATGCATGCATTGGATCTGTTTTGTTTGAAGTGAATTTTTATTATTGAAAGAATATTGGTTTGAATCATCATGGTAATGGTTTTCTTATGGTTATGTTTGGCTTGAAAGTTCAATACATGTGCAAATGGCAAACATTACAGCACAACAACAAAAGGCCAAGTTTATTAAACCTAGGCCTAGAACACACTAGAATTTTTTGCATATTTTCAACCTCAATTTATGATTAATTTTTCGTCATAAATGACATTTGCAACTAAAATGACTTGTGGTTGCATTGAACAAATTGCATGCGACATTAGTTGCAAATGTTGATGTCATGATAATGTCATCACATAGACAATGGATGAAGTATATATTTAAGTTGACTATATTTTTCATTTATTGATTGTATAACACATGTGACTATCATGCACTAATGACCAATGTCATGTTGCCATGTGGCATATTCAAAGATTTTAAATAAATCAAATTTATTATCAAAATTTTAATCTCAACCATTTTTTAAGGTCTTTGATTCATACATGTGGGCAAATAGTTTTGTGCCATGTGGCAACATTTATGATTTTTGGAAGATCTAAAATTAAAATAGGTGGTAGGTAAAGAAACCTAAAATATGTAGGTAAGTAGGTAGGTAGGTAAGTAAGTTTAAGTAGGTAGATACCATAAGTCTTTTTTTTTTTAAATTTGGTTTTTTTTTTTTTTTTAGACTTTACCAAATTAAGGTTGAGCATTTTTTATTGGCTCATCCTATTCGGCAAATCTTGTGTATTTTAATGTTTATAATGCATCTAGTTATATAGTTGACACATTTGAAAGGGAAGTCAAACAATATGGGATAAAAATTCTAGTTGTAACCTAGTTGCAAACTATTCACAACTAGGTTGTGATTAGATTTTTTATCCCATACAATTTAGTTTTCTTTTCAATTGTGCCAATTCCATAAATAAGTAACTCACTACTTAACTAACTAATTCACTAATTTCCTATCTACCTACAACCTACTTATTACCTATTTACCTACTAATAATAATAGGTAATAACGACATCAAATATTAATTATTAATTAAATAATCAATTCATAGTAAAAATCAATTGATTGTAACTAAAATCATGATGTGGGTCACAAAAAAATTAACTTAATGTGTTTTTTTCACTTCAAGGCAGAAAATAGTCAAAAAGGTGTTCCAACATGAAATGATAGTTACACTTTTACCATAGTATTATCTAAGGCCCCATGAAGCAAAAGTATAATTGGCATTCCTAAAAAACTTTGGATCATAAGGTTTCATGAAAAGTTTGCATTCCAACAATGTATTAGTTCACAAAGGTGTGTTGTTGAACGCGATTGTTAACATGGATGCTTCTAATGACATATTTGTTGGCGTCAAAAGATTTTCATGATTGTTGGGGATTAAAAGAAAGAACATTCATCGTGCCTTAATGCAACAGTGGTCTTTGCACATTTTTAGCCTTTCACAATTTGACCTCTTAAGATGTACATCTATGTAGTCTATCTAAGGTCTAAACTACATTCAAGATAATATGTCTAATATGTGTGGTAGGATTTTTCTTGATGTACTTTTTTAGTCTGTGTTGGTTAAACTACATTTGAACTACATGTGTTGTATTGCAAGGTCTATGTACTATTATGTTGTATGTGGCCAAAAGTACATTAGCTATATATCTATGTGAAGTATCAACTACATTTGGATTAAACACACATGTTACAAGAAGGTTTTTAAAACTCTACATGTAGTACATTATGGCTAGATGTTTACTAATTCACGTAAGGTCTTCCACATGTAGTGCATTTGGATGTAAACTACATTTTGTACCTATGATTGTTCATGTTGAATCATATTGGCTGAATGGATGTTAGTTTGTGTGGGTTTTATACTTGAATTTCAAATGTTATGATTGTAGATGTTAGAATCCAATGATTGTTTGTTTATTATATGTGAACTATGTGTTTTCCCTTATGACAAATGTTTGTATCTTGTTGGGTATTTTTTGGACTATTACATGGTTTGGATTGTTGTATTATCACTTGTATTACTAGTCTTGTAATGTTATCAATTTGTAACTAATAAACAACACCATGTATTCATGTGAGGAGGCTTGATAACTTAGGTAATTGTTTTGAAAGATATGGATGATTGAAATTTGCCTTTTTTGAATGTCCACATGGTCATCACAAAAGGTGTTATGTGCTCCATCATCAACATGCACTACCTATTGAAAATTCAAGTTCAATTAGTTAGGTTTCATTAGTTACTAGAGTAGGAAAGTAACTAGGTTACTTTCACAAGGTTAAATTACTTTCTTTACTTATATTAGTTTGGTTATTTGTGGTTTGGTCTTGTAGTTAAATACCTTGGTGTTGATGGTTTGTTCCTCTTTTCTTCATTACACAAGTTTGTGTATTTCATGTGACAAGAACTTGAGGAGTTCTTGATATTATGTTTTATGTTGTGAACATCATGTTATAGTTTCCTTTCAATAAAGTTCTATGTTTGCACTTGAGTAAATCTCCTATTTGTTATCAATACCATGGTTAATGCTAGAGAAACTAACCAAGCAGGAGCACCACAAATTACAAAACCTTCTCCATAAATTATCTTGTCTCCTAATCCCAAGCGAGTAATTCAAAACAACCACATGTTCGGATTTCACATAGATATTAATCTCAGCTCCCTATAAATATAAATGGAACTCAACCTATTCCCAAAATGGTCTAAGCATGCTAAAATGAGCCAAGGATTGTGAAGTCACTAGTTTAAAATCTGGTCCATGATTTTGAAAAATGACTACATTAATTTTAATAATTGAAATAAAATGGAATTTTTTGTATATTGTTTATATACTTGTGAATTTCCACCTCCATGATTTTCATGTAATTTGAAGATGATGAACTTATTTTTAAATGATTTCAGAGTAGTGGGAACCTTGTAGTCGACAACTACTTTCATTACAACAAAAGGTGTCCCTATACACTAAGTGAATTCACTAATTGAAGTGAATTCACTAGTTGTAGTGAATAGGAACTAGTGAAGAAGCAATGAATTCATTGGTCTAGTGAATGAGGATAAATGAACTACACTCACATTTTCTAGTAGTGTTTCTATTTCAAACGTCTTTAATATTATGTGAAATTAAACCATTTTCTTTCAAAATTTTAAGGAAGCCATATAATTGTGATTATGAGAGCATGGGATTAACCAAATCTTAAAATTATGTCTAGATTTCATAATAAGTAAAAGTATTTTAAATGTGTTTTTAACCCCTTAAAGTATATACTTTAATCAATTTCTTTAAAGACTAAATGTTTATTCCTTTATAATGGAAAGCAAGGTTAAATTTCCTGACAAATTTGATGTGTTTGGCATATTTAGTTTTATTTGTGGGAAATATGTTTTGAAAAAATGGAACAATGTTATATGAGATAGGCAATGAACTTAATATCTAATACACCTTGAATGTCTAAAAAATGTATTGGACAACTCTACAAATATGAAAATATTTATAGAATTGAAGAGGATTATGCTAAAGATCATGGATTAAAAATTCATAGCATTGAACAATTAAAGTAATTTTTTGTTAAAAACATATATTTCAAGATGAAATTTTGTGGATGAAATTTATACCATCCTAAATTAGGATTTATAGTAGATGATTGTTTTTGTAGTGCTCAATGACACTTGAATCAAGGCAAGGTCTTAATGGGCAACATTCAAAGAAGCAAAGTTAAGGTTAATGGTGAGCTTTACATTGCATAACAATGGCTAATGTTGCTTGTAATCTTTTATTAAGCAAGCCCACCATGGATTGTCACCTGTTGAGATTTTCACATTCACATTAGGGTTTAGGCATGCACATTTCAAGCTTGAACTCCATCTCTAAGTAAAAACATGGTTAGGTGCCTCATGTTTGACATTTTGAAAAGTTCACATCTTATAATAGTTACAATTATTGCATTAAAAATAATTATCAAACTATAAATTCTATAATTATCCCCTATGGTTTTGGTCACAAACATTAATAGACCACCTTATAAATACCCCTAAACATGTGATTGGTCAAGAAATTTCTTAAAAAAATTTAAAGATTTCAATGTGAAATGGAATATCAATTGTAAAAAATGATGAAACTCATGACAAGTTAAATTTTTAAATATGATACATATATATATAGAAAAAATTTTAATGCATCTTACAATTAAAGTATTCATTTTATGGTGGCCTATTTTTCAATTTTAATTTTAATATTATTATGACATTTTTTGAGTCCACATTTTTCATTTTCTATGTGTGACAAACATAATGTCATCATTTCAAAAGTCCACAATGAGTCCATTCTTTTTTTTAAACTCATCCATAATTTTTGATAATATTTTCACTAAAGTCTATTGGAACATGGATAATGAAAAAATTGAAAATTTTAATGTTTGATATGATTTTACATTTTAAGTTCATTTATAATCCAGAAAAATTACAATTGTGACAGTCCAAACAATTCACCTAATTGTGTTTTCACCCTTCCATTACAAAGTCTTGCCATGGATTTGAAATTGTTTGTCAAATGTTTAACATGGTTGAAGCAAGCATTGGACCTTTAGCAAATGTTCACTATATAAATGTTTTTTTGATGTAATGTTTCAACTAGAAATTAGAGTCTTTTTTTGTTGTCATTGTTGTTTGAAACAGGGAATTGTAAAAATAAATTAAAGTTTTTTAATTGTCAGTTGTGTGAATTAGCAAAAAGATTGTAGAAACTGACAAATGTTAGGTCACCAAAAAAATTCCCAGATCTGCTAGGTCTATTGGTGAGGATGAGTAAGATGAGACATTTAATAATGAAGTTGAAAAAAAGGATCTTAAAGTAGTTGTAAGTAGAGAGCGAAGAAAAGAACATAAAGGAGAGTATTAACAAAAGAATAGGCTTCAACAGGTTTAATTGTTTGCTAAATAAGAGACACAACAAAAAATAGAGAATAGGTCTTTTCTGCAATGCATTGATGGGACCCCTTTTATCTTAATTAGTGATGTTGTAAGAAAGGTTCATAGGTCCACCACAAATGCTGCAAGGACCCTACCATGTTTATTACAAATTTCCTAAAAGGTTATGATATTACAATGTAATAGACCATTATGGAGAAGGTTGTATCACATGATATTCTTGTTGGGTCAATGCCACTGTATTTGCATGATACCAAGAAGTTGAAGCACAATAAACAATTGTTTAAAAATTTGTGATCTAGATTGGTTGGTCACTTGACAAGCACTAGTTCACAATGGCCAAAGACATTTTATGCACACTTGCAACCTTTCAATTAGTGGGAAGTAGTAGGAAAGTAGCAAAGCTTTTGGGAGTTAATAGGAGAAACATAAGGAAGGCCATTAACATAAACTTATCCCTGGACACATTAGGGAATGCCTTCTAGACAGACCATAGAAATGCGACATGAGTAGATGCTTTGTTTAAACATTTCACAAAACATGTGATAGCGTGGTGGACAATTCAAACTACTATCTTTCCAAATTAGAAAGATGTCACTAGGTTGAGGATCTTTTGCAATCAATTTGAAGTTCATCAAACTCATTATTTTCAAGTTTCTTAGGTTAATGTTCATTTCCATGCACCTTTAAACAATTTTGGATTCTTATCCTTATGATTCAATGGGTTGTCCCTTACATGTTCATTTTGATTTTGTTGCATTAGGGATTTAAACCTAGATGATATTATGATTATGTGCTTGTGTTTAAAAATCATTGATTCCTTGATATGAAATTAAACTAAACTGAATCTCTACTTCTAATCAACTATTAAATGTTCCAATAGGTGTTTGTCATATAGCTTTAGTGTAGAAATAGTTGAACCTTTTATATTAGTTACTATATCTATGGTAGTTAAAACAACCTCTAGAGCCATTTGTTAAGGGGTGAAATTGCAGCCCTTGATCATTATTGTTTTCCAAAAGGTAAGATTGAGGGGATGCGGTCAACACCTTATTATTCAACATAACCAAACTACCTTCTGCTACCTTACTTTATTACAACTACTCACATAATAAGAAAAAATCATACAAATAACAAAGGAAGAAGGTTAAGGTCTGTTGTCCATGACAAATCTATCGTTTTGTAAATAGCCAAATTCCAAGGAGGTAGAAGAGGAAGGTAGAGAAGGACAGTATGGGAAAAGAGTAATATGCAAGAGTGGCTACTCTCTTATGGTATGTCGTACCTTTTATGCTTCTAGATATTGTCTTGTTAGGGTTTACATAGCTGCTACAACTATTGTCCCCTTTCCATGATGCTTGCAGATCCTCTAATGGTTTTGCTTATCGCATGTAGCACTAGCAAAAGGTTCCCCCCTTCTTTTTATCATTCATAGCACTTTGCATTTCCTCAACTAATCTTTGTCGCATGTAGTAGTACCTTTCAGTTTGCAAACAACTATTTACTAGCGTTCTCCTTTTGCTTTCTACCATTAGTTATTGGTTGATATCTTCTTGTGGCAGCCAATACCTTATTTCTCCAAAGGTTACCAAGTGGTATGTCTCATTACACTATTCTAGGAAAAATGCAACAGTAACTTTTGAAGGCAATAGTTTATTTGTGCAAATTCAAATTAAATTCTACCTTCCACCCTTTCTAATAAAATAAAGATATAACCAAAACATCAAGTCCTTCAACCATCTTTCCATTAAAATCACACACAATACAACACATTCCTCCTTTTGCCATGAGTCTTCCATTTTTTTTCTCCAATTCCCTAGAATCTCCAATATCCTTTAAAAGTCCATTAACACTTCCTTTAATCTTTCTTCTTCACAAAACCACATAAGGCCCACATTGACACCTAAAAAATAGGGCCCTTATCCTAATCCCTTCCTATAAATCTCCTAGATGATTGGGTGGATTACCCCTTAACCATTCACTAACATGAATCATTTAATCCCACTAGCTTCACCCACTACACCAAAATGTGTCTTAATTCATTATAGGTTTCATTAGATTTTGAGTGAATTTGGACATTTTTACCATGGTGAAACTAGTCAACCCCCAAATGAATGGTGCCTATATATTTTATTGGTGGTTATTGGTGGTTATTATATTGGTGATTATTGATGGTTATTCTATTGGTGGCTATTGGTGGCTATTGGTGGTTATTATACTGGTGACTATTAATGGTTATTCTATTGGTGGTTATTATACTGGTGACTATTAATGGTTATTCTATTGGTGGTTATTATACTGGTGACTATTAATGGTTATTCTATTGGTGGTTATTATATTGGTGACTATTAATGGTTATTCTATTGGTGGTTATTATATTGGTGACTATTAATGGTTATTCTATTGGTGGTTATTATATTGGTGATTGTTAATGGTTATTCTATTGGTGGTTATTATATTGGTGATTGTTAATGGTTATTCTATTGGTGGTTATTGGTGGACATTTTATTAATGGTTATTTTATTGGTGCCTATTAATGGACATTTTTTATTATTATAAATTATTGTTAGATATTTTAGGTTATGTTATCATAGGTTATTGGTGGTTATTTTATTGTAGAATATCTTAAATTATTTTTCATAATCTATTAATTGTTATTATAGGTTATTTTACCTTAAATCATTATATTATATTTTAAATTATTTTAAATTGTTATGCTTAAGATAAAATAACTTATAATACCATAAAGTATAATGTCTTTAAATAACCTAAAGTATAATTTGAAATAACATATATTAACTTAAAATAAAACAATTTAAGGTATAACTTAAGGTTAGTTGAATAATTTAATTAAAAATAATTAAAAGTAAAAAAATTATAATAAATTAACTAAAATACTTCAAAGTATAATAACATATAATAATTTAGGGTATAATAACTTATAATAACTTAGGGTATAAATTAGAATAACTAAGATAACCTAAAATAATATATGGTATATCATAAAATAAAATAGGGTATTTAAAACAACATAAAAATAAACCTATTTATCACAATACATTATAATAGTGAATTATGTCAATTAGTAGTGAAACATAATGTTTACATAATGATATTATAATGAAATAACTTTAATCAAGGTGAAATCACTAAAGTGCAATGAACTTATTTCACATTTAAGGTCCCATAGTGATTTCAACTAATGACTACACCCCACATTTGTAGTAATGACCCCTTAGATAAGGGATGGTAAATCCACCACTAGTAATTATTAATTATTAAAAGGCTTATGTTATCAACTAGTCTAAATATTTCTATTTGTTACCATTATCCCCCTTCTAATTTGGATTACGTCCCTGTAATCTTTACTCCGTGGGTTGAAACTCTCAAGATGCACTATCACCTACCATCCTAAAAGGAGAACCATTACTTTCAAGGGTTCAAAATTCCTCCTTGAGACCCAAAAAGGTCCTTAATGTTTAGAGGGTGAGCTCCTAATGGGGATTACCCTTTGCACTATTGCCATCAAAGCTACTAGATGTGTTTTGAGCACCATTAATTTTGAAATTAAGGAAGGCCTGCACGTACATTGTCAATTGTTGACAATAGGTTGCTTCATCTACTAATGTAGGGAGAAAAAAATATTTATAATGGCATTGAACCCCTTTAGTTCATTCCACCTAGCCTCCTTCTTCCTTGTTTTCTACTATTAAACTACTACCTGCAACTTCAAAAGGGCATGCTCCTTGAAGAGGGTATCATACTTGGCCAACCTAGCATCTACCACCTTTGAAGTTCTATGCTTCCACTTCATCACTTGACCTTATAGCTCAAGCAATATCGTCCCATTGAGCATATCAATCTATGCTTACAAGTTGGATATTATTTCCTATGATAGTCATAATCGTTGTCACAAAACATTTTCTTTATGATCTTGCTTTATCCCTTGTATATCCTGCTAATGTTTGAGGGTAAAAGCCTTGTCACTCAATTCACTCAATCTATCCAAGAGCCTTTCTTTGTTTGCCTTCTCCATCTTCAAATGTTTTTTCAAGGTGGCAATTTTGTAGCTCTTGTTCAAGCCTTCTTTAATTTGGATGTCCACTACCTGTCGCAACCCTAGCCTTGGGCTTGTGACCAAGGCAAAGGGGTTGCAAGGTTGCAAGCCAAGAGGAAGCTTGGGAGTCACATCACATACTCTCGAGAGTGTAGGAAAGTGTGAGGGAGTGAACCCTCACACTCCCAAAGTAACTCTCACTTTGGGGGATGGAGTCCCGGTGGACTCCCAAAACTTCAGAGAGCAATTTCAGGGGTCAAAACTCAATGGCTTGTGGCGTTCTTTATATCATTGGAAAGCTCTTAGAATATAGATGTCTAAAATGGGCTTTCATTACTCATTAACATCTGAAACATAAGTTATGACCAAAAGCAGGGTCGAGAATCAAACTGCCAATTTGACTCACGACTATAAAAAGTCAAGAATCGACCTGATTTACTTAGCTTCAGACAACATGCAACATACCGTTGGAAAGCTCTTGACAAGGGCTACAACTTTTCTTTAGATAGCACCTCTATCCGAGGTCTGCTTGCAAAGTTATGGGGCTCCAAAGTCTCAAAAGTCCTAGTTGGCGCGATTTCGAGACTCCCATGTGGGAGTCCCGAGAGAGAAAAGCCATTTGGATGTGGGCCCCGTGGAGAGGTGCAGAGTATACTATAAGGGGGAAGGTGGTGGCGTCCCCCAAGTCCAGGCCGTGGTGAGTTTTGTGTGTCCGTGTTGCCCATGGCTCATCCTAGCACCAAAAGTGCTCCAACTATGCACTAACCACTTTGTGTGGGTTTTATGCAGGCCCGTGTGAGTGAGTGAAGCTTGTCAATTCGTCCTAGTCCCATCCCGGAGCTCCA
>Ga0209208_10013237_pt1 | contig 10331 bp, 3 predicted proteins | sample S1TSphfallax_3_FD_187694 | JGI IMG/M metagenome (GOLD analysis project Ga0209208, IMG submission 187694) | Host-associated microbial communities from peat moss isolated from Minnesota, USA - S1T2_Fd - Sphagnum fallax MG (SPAdes) (version 2) | ecosystem: Host-associated > Plants > Peat moss >... | reverse complement strand
TAACCTTCAATAGCCAAAAGTAACCAATAATAACCTAAGATGAAATAACTTAGAATAATAAAAAAATAATTTATAATAGTTGCAAATAGCCTGAAGTGAAATAATTTACAATAGCAAAAAAAAAAACCAAAGAAACCAAAAAAAAAACCAAAAAACCAAAAAACTTTTAATAGCTAAAAACATCTCAAGGTGAAATAGCCAAAAATAACCAAAAAATTTGAGAATAGCCATAAATAGCCATAAATAATGTAGGGTGAAATAATTTAAATTAATGAAAAATAACCATATGATAATTGAAAGTAACTTAGCATAGGTAATAATATTATATTAACAAAAAAATTATCCATTTATTAAAAAAAAATTCAAAAGAATGGTCATTGATATTCAACATTTTTTTTGTTTAAATGATTTTACTTTCAAAATGAAATAAATGTGATTATGTACATTATTGAATTTTAAAAAAAACATTCAAATCATTTCATTTGAACAAAATCTCAATAAGATATGAATTTTCAAAGTTTATGTTTTTGTAATGTTTAAAATGAAGTATTTGATCAATAAAATGTAATGTAAAATATTATCACAACGAGTGTGGTGGCTTGATGATAAGGGTGTTTACCTTCGTTCTAAAGGTTAAGGGATCAAACTTCATAAGTGGTGTTGTGTGTGGTCAACAATAATAAATTATTGAATATTTTCATATCTAGCTCCCTAAATAATGTGCTTAGGTTGATTACGTGGTTTACCTAAGGTTTTAAACTTAGCCTACGTAATGACACGTGTCAATAAATCATAGGCTAAAAATCATGAAATTATCAATAATATTATGTATTAAATAATTTAAATTTAATTAATTTCTATGTTAGTTAATTAATTAACTAGCAAATGAATGGCTTGATAAATGTATATTTCACTAGAAAACAACCTTGTTTCATTAGGTACTAATAAAGCAATTTATTAACCATAGCAACTGATCCATGTTCATTAAGGGGTTAATCAATTTCATCAGGTAAAAATGTTCAAATTCATTCAAAAACCTAGTGAAATCTAGAGTGAACTAATACACATTTTGATGTAATGAAATTAGTATGATTTTTTTTTATTCCCTATTAATCACCATTTTTGGCCTAGACTAATGGTAAGGAAATCAGTTTTGGGACATAGTCATCTGTCCTATTAATTAGATGAGATGCCTCCCAAGTTCTTTTTTTTTATTCTTTTTGGCAAGATGTTAATTTAATTGGCCCATCACTCAAAAAAAATGAAACTATGAAAACTCCCCATAATAGAAGGCTTTATTTTGAAATATATAATTCCTCCCCTTTGGCCCACCTATATAGGTGAAAGGAGGACACCATTTTCCAAGGCATATGGGATAAAAGTGAGGTGGTATGGAAAACATGTTGGGGAAAACATTGTGAAATTAGGGAACATATTGGGAACTTGAAGGGAACATAGTGTGAACACATTAGGAAGCTAGGAAATATGAAAAAAATCACCCCCCCCTAGCCCCCACCCCACAAAACACAAAAGGACAAAAAGCAAGGCACCTTGAGCACATGCCTGGGCCTTCCCATTGGCTGCATGAAATTTTTCTTCCCAAAAAACTAAATTTATGAACTAAATAGGAAAAAAATTGAGTTAATCATTACTAATAACTAGATAATTAAATCAATGAAATTTCAATTAAATTTTTTATAAGCTAAATTACTATTAATTAACTAATTATTAATATGCATTTACCATCAATTTTCTTAGTAAATATGAATTATAAGTTGAATTCTAATTGAGTTACTAATTGAAGTATTAATTAACTTTTAGTAAATTCTAAACTAATTAATAGAAATAGATTATTAATTATAAAATTATGAATTAAATATTAAATCAATCCAATTAATCATTAATACAAACTACATAATTGAATTTGTTAAAATTTAATTAATTAATTAATAATTAATAACTCATCTACTAGCTATTTATACTTTCTGGTTTGATTAATAGGTTGCAATGAAAAATTTATCAAATAAATTAACATATACTGAATATTGTATATTAGAATATTTAATTCGTTAAATAATCAGATTAATTTTAAATTTTTTTGTAAGAAACTATTAAATATAATTTATATTTGGTGAACTTATTTAAATTAATTTAAATTAATATTTCATAATATTCATTCGAATCAATTAATTATTATTTTAAGTGATCAATGATTATTAATTTAATAATCAATAGTTAATTATAAATATAAGATATTAATTCATCAAAATAATAATAAATCGATTTAATTAATTATTATTCCATATTTTACATTATCTAATCAATTTATTGATCATATTCTTTTATGAATAATGAATATTTGTTGGACATTAAGATTATTTCATTTTAATATGACCTCGTCACAATAATTTAATTATCCATTAAAATGAACATGTTATATTTGTAAACAAACCTTAATATAAAATCAAAATGAAATTGCCTATTTTAATATGCATTGAATATAGGTTAAATACTTTTAAGTATGTTAAATAAATTTTAATATATGCTTCATGAACCTTGACTAGATATTAAATATATTCTTAGTGTAGTCCAAAACACTTTAGTCTACATAAAATGTATATCCACATCACAAAAAAAAACCAACTTACAAATAAATTTACAATTAAATGAACATAAAGGCCTATTCTGAATGAAAAACCTAGTTAATCAATATGGAAAGATGTATAATTTAGTAGTTGCACCATAATCACAAAAATAATAATTTTTTTTAAAAAGATAGTTATTAGTTCTAAAAAATATAAAACATAATTAGAAATGACAAATAGTCACATATAATCACAAATTGAATGGTTACCTAATGCAAGATTTCTTGTAGTGATTTAATTCTATCAATGGAACATCATTTAAAGTTTTATTTTGTTGATGAATTCAATTGGAATTCATCCACACAAGTTTATGCATGAAAGTTTATATATTCTTCCAATGAAATTCATGGTTGAAATAAAATTTTAGATGATTTTTGATCGATGAAATAAAATTCATCTTCAAACATCATGAACAATTCTCCAATTATTTCATTCACCAACTAGGAATATTTTCACCTAGTTGGGTTATTTCTCATTCATCAAAATTAGTGTTCTTGTAGTTAGATGTGATTCATTCCAATTAATGGGGTTAGATTCATCCATCAAAATTAATTTCATTCATGATCATAGATTACTTGGGGTCATGTTTTATTTATCAACGAACATTACACTTTGTTAGTCAATTTCACCCATCATCCATTAACATGATGAGAATGGATGATGATTCAGCTTTCATCTCACCAAATGGGCCTAAATCTCACATCATTTGTAAAGATTAGACTTGAATGAAACATAAAATTTGAGTTTAAAAACTTTCCAAATTGCTCCCCATATGTCTTTTAACAAAAAAATTGGAGGCTAATTTGAAAGGTCTCCCTTGGGGCTTCAAAAGAGCAACCGAAAAGAAAAAGAAGTTGATCCCTTTCTCAATTAGGCAGCCCAGGAAAAAAAATCAAAAGTGGGCACTGCCTTGAGATCTCAATACAATTTTGGAGAAGGAAGGATTAAATCATCATCCCGTGGGAAGCTTGTAAGTGTTTCAGAATTCAGGCATTCCAGATGACAAAGTTGGGATGGTACCTAGCGTTGGTGAACGGGTAGAGTCAACATGGCTAAATAGCTCAGCAAATGGTATTCCATTATTTTATGGGCCTTGCCTACCAAGGTTAGGATATTGTGTTTAGATTCATTATAGAGCATAGTAACTTAAGGGATTTAAAGTGTTAACCCTCAAAGTAATCCTATTTCTCAAAAAGATTTAACCCCAGATTAATCTTATTTCCCAAAAGTATTAACCGTCGAATTAGTTCCCACTAGTAAGAATAAAATTTATGAACAGTAAACTTTTGGCACTTGGAGCGCAAAAGAGATTTCAAGGAGAGGGAGAGAGAGAAGAAAGAATCAGGTCTCAAGATCTCAAATTGGCAGGAGTGATGTGGCCTCACTATCCGGCCCTTGTTTTTCTTGTCTTCTTGCACATGTCTTTAGGCCATGCCATGCATGGTTCTGCATAGAACCAGACAGCATGGTTCTATGCGTTTTTTTCATTCTGCAAAACAACTTAGTAAATGTTCTTTTATTTCACCATCTTTTTTATTTTTTGCAGGAGCCCAGAGAAATCCAATTCTGAACTTAACAGGTATAGAATAAGCTTCAGAGCACTGGGATAGATTCAGGCGCTGAAAGAAGGATGCTTTCTTTTATGTTTGATTAACTTTCACAGTCAAAAAGTCAAACTCTGCGGCCGAACCACACGGTTCTCCGCAGGGCTGCACTGTCAGGACCAGAAGGGCGCCGGCCAGTGCTAGATGGGGGGGTATTTAGCCTCTCGCTTGCTCAAACACTGACTAACTTTTGACCGGGTCACTGACTCACTAATTTTTAATATGGACTGCGTCAGTAATGGGTTGGGCCGCAATTGATTCCCAATAACTTCGTACAGGTGAAAATGCCTTGCGTGTTGTGGCCACCAACGCCTGCTTTTTCAACACATCCACAAATTTCTCTTGTGTAAAGATGTGAGGCCCAGGAAGCGCTCATTATTTCATTGCCCCCCGCGTGTCACTCGTGTCTACCGATATCATCAGCAGTGTCTGGGGCAGATTTGATTTTTACAAATAACTGCTTGGTTTTTGAAACATTTCAGATGCGGAAAACCTCCGGTTCTGGATATGTCAACACATTAAAAGAACTGCCAGGTTTCAAAGAAGAACCGATGCTTATTTGACTAATTCAAATCGTTTTTGTGAACCATGGGTTACACAGTAAAAAGTGGGTATTTGATATTTCGGAGAATTATGATGATGGAACCTTCAAAACCGCCATGATACCCAGCAGGGCTTTGTGCAGTTTATAATGCCCGCCCAACAATGGTCTACATCCCTAGTGAGTCATAGATCTTCTCAGGACTCTCTACCCAGACATCATCGGTATATTTACCTCCAAATTGGTAGGGGGCCAACCTTGAAGATTCGCCTACAACCAAAGTTGAAATAATCAGGAATAGGCTTCTAATGCCGATAGCATCTACCCTCCTAATTATATACGAGATAGATTCACACATTTCAAACCCGGGGTCCCATGCCCGACCCACTCATGTAGTACAAGGGCGTGGGACCAAGGATAGTATGTTCCAAAATTTCCACGCTTTGTCTCAGTCGTTGGATCCAACATTTTTGTACAGCAACTCAATTTTCCTCGTCCTAGTTTTCCGCATCATTGCAACAAAAGACCATTAGGTACCTTATACATGGTACCAGTGTAGGTGCTGCGTTTACCATGGCCACCCACCTATGTATAACATTTCTACCTCTCTACAATATACTTTTTTCCACTCTGGATTTATTTGTTATGACCATCCATGTAGGTTCCTTCTCCCTCAAAGGCTCAAGCTACTGTAATCACAGTCACCCATGTCACCATGTAAAGATGACTTACCCAACATGATCTCTGCCATAGTGTTAAACACGGACACTGGGTCAAATCACGCAAACAGGAAACATCTGGATGGAAAACAAGAATCGTGACAATAATGGAGCCTGGACGGAACTGATAAAACACGTTCACCGATCAACCCTACATTGCCAACTCTATCCTCAATTATGAGATGGAAATCAACTACTTGTGTCCGAGACAGAGATGAATGAATGATTGAGTGCACACCGAATCGGTAAACGTGTACCTACCATCAGTCATGGCACAGTCTTTTTAGGAAGTTCTAGGGGAGGAGAAAACAAATAAGAAAGATCTGTGAAAGGAAGAGTTTATGACGAGATGGGAGGAAAGGAGTAAGAGAAGAGTGAAAATTTCAGGGAGATCATGAAGAGGAAAGGCATCAATATGTCCAGAGAGCTAGCAGAAAGATCAGGTTCTGCAAATGTGTGTTGGTGATGGAGAACTTTATAACATGTATGCTTTTGAGAGGGCAAAGGACTTCTAGCAGGTTTTAGGAGAGCAGAAAGGGCAGAGAAAACATATATGAGAGAGTTAATGAATGGAATTTGAGTAGTGGAAGGTATGGGAAATTCATGCTCTCACTGTAAGAGAAAAGGTGTTGATGGGCCACCAAAAGAAAGACAAGGAGATGTTATGCAGATCCATGGTGTGATCAACACACATCCGGTCTTGGGTGAAAATGCTCCTTCAAGCTCTAGACAAGGCACCCATGTGGTGCGTCCTCTTGATTTTATGATTGAACTTGTTTTGCACAACTCTTTTTCTTGGGTTTTCCGAAGTTAGATGTTGAAATTTGATATTAGTTTATGAGCTTCCTTTGCTGAATACCAATAATTTTGCTTGCTTTTTCGTTGCATCATTTAAATCAACCAATATGAAATGAAGTGATATAAAAACAAACTCTTACATTTGGGATTCATTTTGCTACAACAAGTAAAATTGGTGAAAGGAAAATTTGTCAATTGGCATTGACTTTATTCATATATAAAATTTGTAAGGATTGCAACTTTCAATATAGATTGTGAGTAACTCCAAAATGGTTTAAATCCAACAACATAATTATCTCTTAGACATAATTCTTGTGATTGTTTCCCAATTGCTTGATAATTGAAACCCTTGGTGGCTAGAATTTGTGGAAAAAGTAGTGAAATGAAAATGAATTAGATTAACCAGGTGGTTTTAATTAAGAACCCAAATTTTTCAATTTTCAATTCTTAGCATCAATCCTTAAATTTATTGGCGAATATTCCATCATACCATTATGTGATGATGGTCAATTATTGAATTATGTTTTGAAACTTACTTTGCGTGTAAATGATCTTCTTTTGTGACTCACTTGACTTTTTGAAAGAAAATTAACAAGCTTCAAAAAATTGCAAATATGGGAATAAAATCAAAATTTAAATTTAAATGATGTTGCAAGATGAATATGGTATTGTTTAATTCGTAGATTATTGTCTTGTTCTACTTTACATTTTCGATCAACTATATGTATTTTGTCAAATATTTTGATTGTACACTTCATGAATCTTGCATTTCTTTGATTTTATGTACAATCAAATTACTTTCAAGACTTATTTGATGAATCTTGTTCACACTTCTTTTTCTTTTTATTTTGCAGAGATACCCGGTGCATGATTTAAATCCTAATCACACTTCAAAGAACCCAAATTTGACCATAATTTTTTTCCATGGGATTGTTTATGGTATTGATGACAATTGGAAGCAAACATGGACAACACGCCCCATGGACAATAAAGAAGAATGCATATGTTGGCCACAAATGTGGATCCCAAAGGACTTGAATGACAATGTCAAAATTTTGTCACTATCATATGATTCTAATGTTGTGGCAAGTGTCCATAAGGATGTGACTGAAATTGGCCGAAACTTCATTCAAAGCTTGGTTATAAATTCAAGGTGTGACAATTTCCTTATTTATGGGCATTTTATTCATCGTTGTGTGTTTCAATTAAAGATAATTGATTACATTTTGACATCTTTGAATAAATTGTTCATGTGGAACATTATTGTGGTACACACCAAATCTTGAACACTTTGGAACTTTCAAATCCATTAAAGATAACATGAAATGGGGCTTTGGTGTTCATTCTCATGTTGAGATGAATTATTAACAAAATTTATGTTCATATTATCAAGCTATGGGAATCCAATTTGGTTGTAGTGACAATTTGTCACGGGAGTTTTTGAAGTTTCATCTTCAGCACTTGAACTAAATTCAATTACCTATATAATTTATTGAATTTGAATCAACTTTGTATTTATATTTAATTTCAAAACAAATATATCTTCCAATTTCCTACATTCTACTATTAGAATTAAATTGTCAATGTAACACATAAAAACTTATATGTACATTAACACTTGGAATTAAATCCCTACATGCTTTTGTATAATAATTTATTTACCCACATGTGATTGGAACATTTTATAGGTGAACTTTTAAAAGAAAATGAAAAATGAAAAAAAACTCACAAACAAATATGTTATGGATTTATGGCCTAGGTTGTTGTGTTAATTGACAAATTGCATCAAATACAATATATGATGTTGTGACTATTTGTACTTGTACATTACCATTAAAAATGTTGTTAATGCATTTTTGGTGTATTTTGAAATATTTTGTAGGTATGAAGCTCTTTGGGATGGACCGGTGGCAATGGTCGCTTATAGTTTTGGAGGTCTTGTCCTCAAAAGTTTGGTGGTTGAAATGCACAAACATGTGTATCAAAAGCAAATGGATGTTAAAGCACATATTTATTGTGAGAAATTTTTGAAAAATCTCAAAGGTGTGGTGTTTTATAGTGTACCACATGCCGGTGGTACTCAAGATCTATCAAAGTATTTCAAGTGGCAATGTCAACAAATTGCCAAGGATACAACCCCATCAAGTCTTTTGAAAAATATGGAATCTTTCAACCCAAAAATGGAACAACTTTCAATAGACTTTAACAAATCCATTTGCGAAAACATCAACATCTATGCATTTGTCGAAGGATTACCTATTGACAATGAGTGGGTAAGATTTTCATCTAAACATATTGACTATCCAACTAGGTTCTATAGTTGAACATTTTTTATGTTATAGAAACTTGTGTTGGTTTAACTTTTGAAACTACTAACGTTAGTTGTGAAATTGGTTTTCAGTTTGCCCTTTTTTGTCCATAAATCCATTGCAACATGTATTCATAGTAAAAATTGCAAATTCATTGTGTATAGAATGTTTATTGAAAGAAACACCTTTGTAGTTTTATTTTAAATTCATTAATGACAAGGTAAATGAGGTTACATTACAAATGTATTTGATTTATATAGTTTGAACATAAAATTTGAATTATTGTTCCAATCATCATTTGGTTACTACATTACATTTGATAACTTGCATATTAAAATAAATCCAATCACATCAAGGAGTTTCAATTAAAATAACTTTTGCACATGTATAGGGAATTTTAGTGCCAAGGGCTTCAGCTATTCGATTGTCAAACAATAACAATTACATAGTCGAAGATGCTAATCACTTGACAATTTGCAAGCCACCATCAAAGGACCATTTAAGCTATTCCAAACTATTGGAATGTTTGAAATTTTTTATGAAGGTAAGTAACATTGGTTTTAATTTTTGGAATTGTGTATGTTCATGTAATTTGACTACAAACAATACATCATTTCACTTGAATTGCATACCATATTTTTAAAGGTATTATCCATTATTTGATTTTAAATTTTTTTGGTGAACTTTGACAGGAAAAAAATACACCACCTATGCCACCTTTGCCATGTTATGAGGTGGCGTTGGAAGATAAAGCAAAGGCCATAAACAATTTGTTACAAAAGGAATCTATTGTTGCATTGGTTGGAATGGGTGGGATTGGGAAGACCACTTTGAGTAAAAAAATGTATCATTTGTTCCACAACCAATATGAAAAATCTAGTTTCTTGGAGGATGTGAAATCAAAACACATCAAAGACGTCCAAAAAAAACTTTTACAAGATTTATGTGATAGAAAATTACGTGAGGATGAAGATGTTGACGAATACCTTGATGAAATCAAACAATGCATGATAACAAAGAAAGTTTTGGTGGTTGTTGATGATGTTGATATGACGAACAACCTTGGAATCTTGCAACTTCCTATTCACAAGCATGCCAATAATGTAGATTGCAAGAGCAAAATACTCGTAAATTGTCGAAATTGGCAAGAATTAAAAAATCATGTAAAGGAGTCCGCAAAAGTAGACATGGCATTGTTGGAGGAAGAACAAGCAAGGGAACTTTTCATGTTCCATGCATTCAAAGATGCAAATCATGTGACAAATGATTTCAAAAGCATTTCTATGGAGATTATAAAAGTTTGCGGGGGCCTCCCTTTAAGCCTTGAAATATTGGGTTGTTATTTGTGTGATATTCATGATTTGGAAATATGGAAAGATGCATTGTGCGAATTGAAAGCCGGGTGAAATATAACAGGGGGCTCTGACAATGAGTTGCTTTGGAAAACTTTGAGAATTTCTTATGACCATTTGAATGAGGAACATCAAGACATGTTTTTGGATATTGCTTGTTTTTTCACTGGTTTCAAAAAAAAAACATTTTGTCGAATGTATTGGAATGTAGATGGTTCATCAAGCCCTATGCTTCGATTACAAAACTTGAAAGATAGATCTTTAATCAAATGGGCAGAAGATGGTAGCTTATACATGCATGAACAATTACGAGACATGGGTCGAAATATCGCAACGAAAGTTACAATGAGTCGATTTATATGG
>Ga0209208_10013236_pt1 | contig 10332 bp, 4 predicted proteins | sample S1TSphfallax_3_FD_187694 | JGI IMG/M metagenome (GOLD analysis project Ga0209208, IMG submission 187694) | Host-associated microbial communities from peat moss isolated from Minnesota, USA - S1T2_Fd - Sphagnum fallax MG (SPAdes) (version 2) | ecosystem: Host-associated > Plants > Peat moss >... | reverse complement strand
AATACAGAAGGAAAAAAAAAAAAAAAAACTGCGAGCAAATAAAAAAAGAACTAAGAACTTGAGCGACGAAAGACGTGCAGGAAGAAAGTGGAAGGCCCAGGAGACTCGGAGGTGATTCGTGCAGGGGAGTAATGGCAATGGATTTACTTGGTGGAGGGGACAGTGTAGGCCAGCTTTTTGTAGAGTACAGTTTTTGCTTTGTTTGGAAATTGCGCGAGTGCACATCGCTGTAGAGATAGCTGCAGCGTCATTGCAGCAAGCGTCATGAATGAATTGTGTGCGCAGGGAAGAGCGCAGCGTGTTGTTGGTGGACGAACGACGCGGTGAAGCAGGCAGACAGTAGGGACGAGAGCGAGCGAGCGAGCGAGCGCGCGGGCGGGCGGGCGGGAGAAGAGGCGACTGGGACGCCACAGCATTCATGGCATTACTCTGCAGCAAACCTAACCAAATCCCAACAGTGTGACCAATGGCAGTGCACCACAGTTAGGGATTTTTGTTTTGTAGCCGAATTGGGGTGATCATCCATAGGAAGATTTAGCCAAATATGGCTAAACTCAAATATAAACTAAATTCTTTTCATTATTTTTCTCTTTTTTTTGGCGACATACTTTCAAGCAAAATAATGATTTTTACCATTTTTTCCCTCACTTCATAGCAAAGGGTTTTTACTTTTTTTAAGAGTTTTGTTTTGTAGCCAAACTTTGGGGTGATCGTCCATTGGAAGATGATGTTGGGGAAAATGGGCAATCATCCTTAGGAAGATTTAGCCAAATATGATGACAAATCAAATATAAACTAAAATCTTTAAAGTATAAAAGGAGGGGTTGGGGGCTAGTGTGTTTTTTGTATACCTTTCACCTCAAGGATGATTTCAACCATAATTGATTGCTCTAGCAAAGTGCCTAATAATTTGGTTTTAGCAAGAAATTAAAATGCTTCATTTTTTGAACAATTCCAATTGAAAGTGTCTAACTTGTGCAATAATTAATCACTTCAATTAATAAAAACCCCCAAAGGTGCATAAAGACTTCACAAAATTATCAAGAAATTTTATTATGGTATGTTTCCTTGTAAGAATGACTTCACATTAGGAATGACTTCATATGATGAGTCACAAATCACATTGTTGGTGCAAAGATGATTACAAAATGACACCCTTTTCATTCATATTAGAAATCAAGAATCACATTGTTGGTGCTAAGATGATTATAAAATGACACCCTTTTAGAGGAGATACAAGCTTACCAAGCGTGTTATAAGGATGAAGACCCATTCAATCACACTTATATCATACTATAAGCATGATATTGATACACTAATCCTCCATCGAAGGACCTTTCCTTGTTTTGCTTTTTTTCCTAATAGATGACCAATTGAATTGCAATCATAAGATGTAAGCAACATTTTCGCCATCAAGATCTAAGCTTACATTATGGGTTGAAATAAATCATGGTGCCTAATAGCTAATGAGTAAACTCCCCCAAATTCTTTTCAAGTTTTTCAAATTTCTTTAGACTACAATGTGTACCATGTGGATTGTATAGTATGTAGTATGTACCATATTAGCCTTTTGGAAGGTAGGATAATTCACTTACATTTTGTGCATTAATATGCCTCTTTTCCCAACATTCATCAAGTTACCTTCTTTCTCATGGCTAGCAATTGGGGAGTTTCATATGAAGGCTAAATATGATGCCCATTCAAGCTTTTGTAAACAACGAAAATTAAATATTTATACCAAAATGTGAAGAACTCTTTCAGCTCTAGAGCAAGGATACTAAATATCTCACTTGAAATGGAAAAAAAAATCTCCCAATCAAGTTGTGAAGGGCCAAAACGAAAACGAATTTGTTGTTTTTTTAAATTTGGATTACAAGTGGAAGTTAGTTGGCACACATTTGTTAGAGAAACAAAAAAACATAGTAAATAAAAACCTTTTCATCGAAAGGCTATTACTCCTAGTTAGGGTCAATGTCAATCATTTCAATGAAATTTAAGCTCTTTTAGGGCAATTGTGAAGGGGATTGGGTAATGGGGGGAAAGAAAATAGTGGGACACTTTTGGGAGGGGGCAATGGCCATGTGAATTGGTGTTAAGAGGAATTTGAAATTCAAGTTTATGTTTATTGAGGATGATGATAGATAATGATTAAAAAAATTGAGTTTAAGTGTAGGTGGATTTGTAAAGTTTTGATGTGGGAAGGTGAGAAAGATATGTGCAAATGTTCTTTTCATCTTTTACAAGTGGTGAGAACAAGGAGAGGATCAACTAACCAAGGGATCAACGAACTACCTACTTGTGTGTTTGGGGTGACAAGTTTGTTGATATTTATATTATTTTGAGGATTTGAATGATGGGCACATTTGAAGGGAAGGTTTCACTATAAAGTTTTCATATAAAACATTTAATTTACATTGACTTTAGAGATTAGGGTAAACCCTAGACCCTCCCCATACCCCAATCTTTGCACCTTAGGCACTTAGTGGCAACATCCTTGTGTTTGGCCCTAGTTTGGGGAAATGCCATCGTCCATCCTTATGCATTTCCTTTTAAAGGTCTTCAAGTTTAGCATACCATAGAAATGTAACAATGGGGGATGCTTGATTATCTTGTTTTTAAAATTAATATTTTGAAAGTAAACTAAGTTTTCCTTGAATGATATGATATCAAATACCCAAAGTCTTATTGATTGATTAAATTTGTTAATTGATTGGTTCTTAAAATATTGATACTCAAGCATACAACTATTGTGTGTAACAATAAATCTTAATAATTGTCTTATATGGGCACAATAGAACATTATTTATGCCTTTATAAGGATCCATGTTGAGTACCTATCAACCATATAATGCCTTATGACAACAACGAGTTGCAAAAATGAGGATGGAAAAAAGATAATTTCAAACATATGACATTAAGAACATGGTCTATGAATGTGAAAGTTCATTATTGCTTCATAAACTATAATTTATGATGAACCCTCGTAAACTTCATCAAACAAAACACCTAGCAAAGGGGGAAAAGAAATATAAAAACAAAGGACCCAAGTCTAAATCAAAAGCACAAAAACCCAAAGGGGACAAAAGAACAAATTATGTTATAGAGCCCCCATTAGTCGTAAGAAGCATATTGTAAAAGGAAAGGGAAGGGAAACTTGAAAGTGCAATAAGCTTAAAAGATTCTTGCTTACAATGATGACACATTTCAAAATAGAGGTAGATTACATTCCCTACAAGGCTACTAACACTCTCTGGCTTATCCTTTGGAAAAGTTGGATTAAAAAATCATAGTTTTTAATTACATGCTCCTAATCATGATTTTTGAGGAGTAGGGTAAACATGCCCATCATCAAGCACAAGTTGGTGAGCAAACACCCAATAGGTGATTCAATTAACTAGATCTAACAAACATGACTAGATGTGTCATTGTCCAAAACTACAAGTCTTTATGAACATTTGGTTTTGCCATGTTGTGGTTGGTTATGGGTATAATTTAGGGCAACAAATTAAAAATTTTGAGTTTGGCTATGGGTGCACCTTAAGAAAATGAAAATAACCTAGGTGTTTAGAATGTGGCATTGGTGTTTGGTGGGATGAAGTGGGTTGTCACATTAATTTGGAGTCACCTACTTCGATATAAGGTGAAACCTTGTTGAGCCATTATAATTCACAAATTTGATCTAAATCATAGATCTCATTTTTGGACATTGCAATAAGGCACCTTAACTTGAAGAAAAACAAAATGTTCCTTTTTGGATATCCACAATGAATAGATTGATGAAGTGAGCAACCCCGACCATTTTTCCCCTAATGGGCATGACCAACATTGGTTGGTTGTTGAGTTTTGACCCAATTATCAATTTAGTTATTAATAACTTATCATTTGGTTTTTTTCAATATCTAGTTCATAACTGAATTGATTTGTATTAAAATTTCAAAATCTAATAACCTACTTAAAACTTTCCCAAATGACTTGGTTATCATCCAAATAGGTTACCAATCCTCAATTGCAACTAATCAATAATCCATGTTGCAAAGCAAATTAGGGGAGGGATGGTTGTTAAGGATTACAAGCTAGATGTTGTAATCAACAACTTGAAGAATGAAGGCATCCATTAGATGTATGTTGGTTAAAAACACACCACACACATAACAAAGTAACATCCTAGAAGGCTACAAGAAGGTGAGGACACTACATGTTTTTAACAAACCATATTACGAGTGAGCTTATGCTACATTGTTGTAGTTAGGCTTAGAAAAAAAATAGTTGACCTTTCAAGAGGAGTTAATGTGTGTTGAACGTGAATCATTTAGAAACAAATTCCCATAACAAGGGGACAAATGTTTTTCAAATAATGATGGAAAGTTAGAATTCAATGGTGGGGATTCAAATGTGGAATGGAATTCAAATTTTGATGAGTCTACTAGTGAAGTGGCCAAATGCATGGCAAGGCTACTCAAAGCATGATATTTTAAAAGTAGAATAGATGAACATGGTGTTTTGGAACATGTAAGAACAATAAGATCTAAAGAGGCTAAAGGTTCTAACAAATTAAATAGTTCAATTGATGAAGAAATTAGTTATAATGGCTCAAACAATGAAGATTAGGAATAATCCAATTGAAATAACTTGTCATATTTAGTAGCAATATTATATGGCAATAATTCCTTGAAGATATCAACAAAACACACCACAATTGTTTAATAACGGACTTTTTTACAAAATATCATGTGATTTTGTTGGATTTTTGTTGTGGGAAATATAATTATTTATGTTCTTAATTATGTGGGATTGCAAAAATTTCTTTTGGGGCCATGGGAAGTGCATTTGGGAAGAAATTAATAGTTTACATAAATTGGGTGGCAAGGTTTAAGGAGGCCACTGTAATAGTAACATAAACATAATAGCTTAAGGAAGATTAAGGTACCTTAATAATAGCCTAAAATAACCTAGAAGTAGCTTAAGGTAATTTAAGTACTATAAAATAGCAAAATATTACCCTAGGGTAGCCTACAATATTTTATAATAACTTAGGGTAGTTTAAATTAACCTTATAAACCTTTGAAGTAATTAATAACACTACTAAAAATCTTGTCATATACAAACATTATGTTTGCAATGGGGTTGTAACTAGTAGTCACACATGATTGTACTTGCAATTGCACATGATTATTGAACAATTTTTGGTTGTGTTTCGAATTATAATGTAACTAACACCACTTCCATCTTTAATTTGGATTCTTTTGTGAATAATAAAATATAAATACAAACTCGTATATACCCATAGAGGCATTGGTGACCAGGGTTTTGCAATTACCATTTTGTACCCACCTAAATACACATTGGCTTGAGTTGGACATGTTTTTGAGTGATTTTCCTAGGTAACATATTATAACATAATTCAATTACTTCATTTACAATAATCTAGGTAGGTACAATTATTTTAATTATTCAACATAATCATTCTAGCAATTATGACTATTTAAACTTAAGTAAGTAGCTAGGGTAAGCTACCAAGGTAGGTTTAAAGAAAATGTTCACAATAATATGATGCCAAAAGTTAAAATTTTATGAAAAAGTGGTGCAATGGTTAATGACTTGGTCTTTCAATGTGTAGGTGAGGGGTTCAAATAATCATACTTGTAACTTACATGCCTAGATGCCTAGCTTGCCATGTTAAATTACTTAGTTTAAATTAGTTGCATTTCTTGCTTTAATCAATACGTGTTAAAATTATTGTGTCCCTTGCATGCATTTGTTTACATTTTGTTGATGATGTAAGAGTTTGAACTATTGTAGAGTGGATATTCAAGCTAGGGGGACTACCCAAAGGTGGTTTTAATCTAATTCAAAAAAATTTAACTAGAATCAAAATTTGCTTAGGAGGGGCCATTTCTTAAAATTGGGTGAGAATCCACCCCCAAGTAATTATTGAAGGTAACCAAAATTTGATCCAAAATTTGATTTTAAATGATTTTGAAAATTGGAATAAGATCGAATTAAAAAATAAAATCTAGTTCCAATTCCAAGTGGGTAGTGGGGTTTAGTAAGATTTGAACCTTGCCCATCAAGCAAAGGGGTGAAAACATTTAACCACTAAATTGTCATTGTTTTTGAAATATAAATGTGCACCTTTTAGGGTAAATGCACATTACATTCACTTAAAAAAGGCGGATGAAACTCCATTTTTATAGTCCAAATCCAATGATTTTTCAAAAAAAACATTTAAATGATGTTAAAGTTCATATTTTTTTCCATTTTCAAGTTCATACCATGATTATTATTATTTTTAAATCTAAAAATATGGGCCTTGAAAAAATATATTTTGATATCAAAATGGACTTTACGAATTTGAAATTTTCATTTTAAATCTTAAAATTTTTTCTTGCTTGATTTTTTCATTTTAAGTGTTATGGTCAAGTTTTTTTTTGTGGTAAATTTTTGCCACCTGGCAACAAAAAAAAAGGTTGGCGAATCCAACAAAAATATTTTTGAAAATTAAAAAAAAATCACCATATCTCGAGAAAAAAAAATAGAAGTTGCCAAATTTAGACAATGTGTTTCATTAGGTCACTAGAATTAGGTAGGATTCCCAAAAAAATCTACTAGTCCACCAAGACAATTGTCATTTATTGTTAATTAATGTTGAGGAAACTCACCAATACACCTATTTGAGGAATTTGAAAAAAACCCGTGGTTATGGTGCCTCAATGTGTGGTGGTAAAAAGTTTTGGGTTTAGTTTCCAATTCCATTAAAAGAAAAAAATCCATAATGATAAGTTTTTTGGGGTAGTTTGGACTATGAGATTGGATGCACCATCCTTTGTAAAGTCCACTTTGAATTGAACATTTATCCATTTGATAATTTTTCTTGTTGGGTTTGAAAGATTAAAATGTAGGTTTCAATTTTGCATCTCACTTTTGTTAAGTTTTTCAAATAGATTTGAATACAAATGCAACAATACTTGATTCATTCAGAAAAAAACTACCATTGTGACTTCCAAAAAAATCCAGTGTAGTGCGTTTTTACCATTTAATATTATGTTAAACTATCTTGTCACCTAGTTTTTTTGGCATCCATAGTAGGTTTTTTTCACTTTTTTGAAGTAGGTGGTTTAGTGATGATCCAATAGAAGACCTATTTGGCTACTTGCCAAAAAGGAGAATAGGAAAAAATTGGGATTTCAAAAATAAAAGTTTGGGTTTTCAATTATTTCTTTTGATGTTTCTAATATTGGAACATCTAATGTAGGTTAGAATGAAGAAATATGCATACTAGACTTTAAACTAGAAATCATGGAATCAAAAACTAGGATTGGCTTAATTTGAAATTTAAAAAAAAATCAAAATCAAAATTGCCCCTTCAATTAAAAAATTGAAACTAAAATTGAGTCTTGTTTTTATAAGAAACAAAGAACCAAAATCAAACTCAAACTAATCCCTTGAAAATTTTAGAACATGGAATTGGATGTTCCTCTTACATTGTTTGAACCACGTGTACATTTTTCTTTGTACAAGATATGAAATTATGGCAAATTTATCTTTTACATTGTCATGTTCAACTTGCAAATCTCTCACTTTCAAAAAGCTTATCTTTCTTTCTTCTTTTTATTTTCTTCTTACACATTAAAAAATTTGGATAAATGTGTCACACTAGATTGCCCACTTAAACATAAACAAAATGCCCATTCCTGCCATGTGAAGTTCTTTAGATTGCATACTAGTTTCAACATGGTGAAAGATCAACCAAAGCCTCCATCAAATTGTGAAGGCAAGATCACAATGAGATTGTTTTGTCAAAATCCAAGATTGGTTGAGTTGGGTTTTATTGAAAACTCTCTTACATGTTTCATTCTCAATCCTTTTATTTTTGTTGATTAACACTAAGTTGACATCCATGTTCAAGGAGCTTGGGCACAATATCACACATCAAAGGAATCAAGTTTGAAAACCAAGTTTGTGACTAACTTACATATAACTCTTGTTGTATGTGTATTTTTGTTATGTTAGTATGATCAAGAAATTTCTTAGGACCATGTTGTTGCAAGGAAATGGGTGAAGGGGGTTGACATAAATTGGGTCGTATTCAATAGAAGTAAAAGGTGGCATATCAAACCAATCAATGGGGATAGATATTGGAAATTGGTTGTGTTTATGTGCAAATATTTCCTAATGCAACAAGTCTAATGTTGGTGATGTTTTACATGCATTGTAAGATATGAAGGTAATTGAATTGAAAAATTGATGGTTCAAGAATAATTTGAAGGCTAGTAATAATCTTCAAGCTTTTACCCAAGGCTTGTTTGACTTCCATTTTATCACATGAATAATATTCATATAATTTTATTTTTTTTGTCAAGTGTGACATATTCACATTGTTCCATGTATAGAAGAAAACCAATAATATTTTTTTCCATCCCTTTGTTAAAAATAAATAAATAATGGATATTTTTTGAAAAAGAAGACAAAGATTATATCTTGTGAAAGGGTCTTCCACAAGCGACCATGTAAAAAGGAATATTAACCTTAGACATATTCATTTGTGAAGACATACTAAACCTTAGAATAGGAAAATAAGACAACAATGACAACAAAATAGGAAAAAAAAAACAAACAGACTAATATTGTGACAAGATTGTTGACAATAAAGTAAGGATTGGAAAATAAGAAAAACAATTGGCTTTATAAGGAGAAGAAATTAAATGGGAATCCATAGCCATTACCTTTATTTGGCTTGCAATGTGTTCAAGTAAAGCCATAACCTAATGTAATCCCATGATTTGAAGTTGGCCACTAATGGACATTAAAATTACCAATTCACAAATCATGGAATTATCATGGAAACTTGAAAGCATCTACTTGAAGTTGGGTTCAGAAAGGGTGTTAAAGTTGTAAAAGTGCAACACCTCATGTGATATTAACTTAAAGATGTGAAGACTTGTCGCAACCTTAGCTTTGGGCTCATAACCAAAGCAAGGGCTTGCGAAGGTCTGGGCCAAGTGTGGAGGTTGGGAGTCACATTTCTTGCTTTTGGGAGTGTGGGAAAGTGTGAGAGAATGAAGTGAGCTCCCAATTTGGGAGTTAGAGTCTCAATGGACTTCCGAATCTTTAAAGAACAATTATAGGGGTCAAAACCCATTGGATTGAGGAATTTCTTATATCATTGGAAAGCTTTTGGAACGTAAATATCTAAAATGGGTTCGCATGACCCATTTAGACACTTCAAACACAAGTTATGGCCAAAAGAAGGGTCGGGAATCCATTGATAGTTTGACTCCCGACCATTAAAAGTCGGGAATCACCTCAATTTCCTTATGTGTAGGTGTCGTGCTACATACCATTGGAAAACTCTTGACAAGGGCTACAACTTTGCTTTAGACCTCATCTCGATTAGAAGTCTGCACAAAAAAAGTTATGGGCTTTCAAAGTTGTGGGGGTCCTAACTTTGGGAATTTCGAAACTCCCAAATGGGAGTTCTAGGACCAAATGACATTTTGGGTGTTGGTCCCGCAGCCATGCATAGAATATACTATAAGTAGTCTAGGCCGTGGTGAGTTTTGTGAATTCGTGTTTGCATGTGGCTCATCCGTGCATCAAAGTACTTCAATTAATTATGCACTAACCAATTTGTTGTTTGGTTTGTGTAGGTCCATGTGAGTAATTGAATTGCTTGTTAATCTTCTTAGTCCTTATTCCAAAGCTCCAGCAAAGTGCTGCAAGCTAGGGAACACGCCCCAACTCCTTCTCTTTTTGTTGTCTTCACCTTTGGATTCACAATCAAGCCCATCAAGGAGCTTGGGGGTGTGTCAAGACCACTATATCATGTGGAAACTTTAGAAGGCCACTAATCAGCCTTAGATCCTATGATTTGACAAAAGAATGACTTGATATCAATAAGTGCAGCCCATACATAAATCAAGATAATATACACTTTTAATTCATTCCCTTGCCATTAGCCTAGACCAAAAATGGCAAAGAACACTAGTAGGCAAGAATAAAATCTTCCAACCAATGAGGTGAGGCAACATGCACATGAGGTCCCAATTAATTTTTCTTTTGCCCCGGATTTTTGTCACTCCCCAAGTGTTCCCATGAAGTTCCCAATGGGTTCCCAACATGGTCCACAAGTTCCTGATGCAATCTTCAACAAGTTCCCAATAGTTCTCCACACTATTTCATATCCTTTGCCCTAAAGTTCTGCTCTTCCAACTAATACAAGGTACCGGAAGAAGGGCACACACTAAAAGCAATGCCCAGGGGCAACCATGCATGAGTATGCAGCACATCCAGTAGGCACTCTTGAATTTCTCTTCTCCCCCATCCACACCCATG
>Ga0209208_10013235_pt1 | contig 10335 bp, 6 predicted proteins | sample S1TSphfallax_3_FD_187694 | JGI IMG/M metagenome (GOLD analysis project Ga0209208, IMG submission 187694) | Host-associated microbial communities from peat moss isolated from Minnesota, USA - S1T2_Fd - Sphagnum fallax MG (SPAdes) (version 2) | ecosystem: Host-associated > Plants > Peat moss >... | reverse complement strand
CAGTTTCAGCCTGTCAAGTTGAAAATTTCCGGCCCATTAATGCTTGCACAACATTGAAAAGCAACAGCCTCATTTTGTGAAAACTACCCTTGTTTTGGACATGGTGAGTCTTGTGGGCGCGGGGAGAGGGGCAGGGGGGGGTCTTTTGAGTTTTGACCCAAAGTGACTTTGATTTCAAACTAGTTGAAAATACTTTTCGCCCCACACATAAAAGTGGGCGGGAGGGGGGGAAGTAAAGGGCCATTATTTGTGGGTAAGTAGAAATGTTCAAACTTGTTTTGATGGCCTTGATGTACATCTTTTCTACATAAAGCTATCTGAGAAATTTTCTAGTGTATTTGGAGGGCACCTATTTCCATGAGTTTTTCTCTCTCTTTAAAAAGAGCCGAAATAGGAGGGATCTTTATGGCCACTCCTTAAGAGTGGAAGTGAAATTATGCCTATTTCATAGGTCTAAGATTGCTTGCAGTCTTAACAAGTAAGTGTAAGAACCTTCCCCCTCTTACACCTCATACCTTTGTGCTTTACTAGGTAAAGCCCATTGGTAAGGGCCATCCCAAAAATGTGGGGCCAAACTGGACTATCGCCTCATATAGGCCCTTACTTTGGGAATGCCCCGTGCTGGGGATTTTACACTAGACACTCGTTAATTTCAAGAAGACTTGCTTCAGAAAATCAGTTAGCATTATACATATATAAAGTTACTCTTATTGTACCTACTCTTAAAACAAGAATGCACAAACCTTAAATGCCTAAACCCTAAGGTGATTTGACCACTTGAGAATTGAGCAAGTACCTAATAAATTCTTATAAATCTGCAAAAATATGGGGTTGATTTTTTTGGGTGCCAAGGCAGCTAATTATTGGTGCCTGAATTATGGGGAGTGGGAGTGTCATGCCAGTTAGTAGCCTGGAAAATCTTTGTTTTTTGTGTGTACACAAGCATCAAAACTCTATATAAGGACAATAATATGGCCTGCCTTCTTCCATTTGCTCAGCAACTGAACTGAACTGAACTGCTATTTTCTTCTAGAATTTTGATTTGCCTCTGTCATTTTTGAAAAATAATGGGGGCCTTGAAAATTGGGGGCATTATTAGGTACTTACGCCAATTTTGGTTCAAACTTCACTGTCAAATTTAGGTACTTTCCTGTGATTGGGGCATTTTGACAACTGGGGATATGATTTTGTTCAATTGTATATATCTCTTTTGCTCAGACTTCTTTTATTTTGGCAAACAAATTCTCACTCAACAACTTACCCAAAGGAACATTCAGGTGGAATTCCCAAATTCACCAAATAATACTCTTTCTTTTAAAATACAGGGCAGTCGCCATAAATGGCATGCATTGAAGGAGATACAGTTTTGGGTGCGGTTTTCAAGTATAGCCAGAACCCTCTTCCTTCAAGGAGGTGATCACTTTAATTCATAAGGGGGACATAACTTTGCCGACTGCCCATTCACTGGGGCTAGTTAGGTTGATGAGTCTCAGCACAATCTGCACACCAAGATCACCCTATCCTACTGTCAGACTTTCTACTGCATCTTGACCTTTCATACTTGTGATTTTACAATGGCACTCAACTTAGCATGGACTGCCTTCCAAGGGTAACTAACCCTAGCTTCATTTGCTTTCTTCCCTCTCCCAATTGCTATGGGAACCTAGTGTGATTCATTAGGAATCCTCCAGCGGTAGACCCATCAACAATTGTTGCGATGTTGTAGTGGAGTTAGCATGGTAATGGAGAGGATGGCTGATGAAGGGATGAACCTCAACATTCCATGAGTGTTGTAGATTGAATGACTTGTTGGATGGAGGTTTTCATTTCAATTTGAATGGTATATCTATATATTAACAAGCATTTGTTTGTTTGTGATCGGGTCATAACCTTCACAAATAGTGGGGCCTTCCTCCATTTTTTGTACCGTTAGAAAGCTCTTGACAAGGTGGTGTGAATGTTTGTTGTTTCACAATTTTCAAACTAATACAACAAAAGTTACTGAATTTAGAATGATTTTCATGTGTAAAAATAAAATTAAAATTAGTTTAACAAGGTCCATAAGAACTCTAAAGTTAAGCCCATTTCAACCAAAATAAAATTTGGATGGGTGGTCGACTTTAGTTGAGGTTCAAAAAATAAGCTTGGGCCAATGACACAAGCATATATGGACTTCAATTGGATACAACATGTCCTCATGTAATCCATTATTCTCTTGCTGTTCCTTCTCTCTTTGCCATCATGCCACTGTTGAAGCTTCCTCAATATTTTAGATGCAACAAATTGTTTAGGTCTAGGCTTTCTGCCCCTCCCCCAAAAGTCTGACCCCATGAAAGTTCCTGTGTTGTTGATAATGCTCCTTCCTCGAACAATCCTTTTAGTAAGGTCATAAGCTTGTATCAGGTGTCTGAGTTAGTTCCCAACCCCAGATTCAACACAAGACAATATGCGCTTAGTAGAAGATTTCAAGATGTGGCAGGTACCAGACCTGCGATGGGCATAATCAATCAAAGATTATCAGATAATACCATAAACATAATGGCATATGCCTGAAATATTGTCTTATAATGGCATATGTTTAAGGCATTATCCAATTGATGGAGGTTGAATTTTCAAATTCCTTGGTGACCATTTCTAGAAAAATAAAATTTGAGTGGTTTTTCTTTGGTAGAATACTTTCAAAATGACAAAAATTGTCCATTTTGGATATATTGCATTTTATTCATTGCTAGTTTGCCTTCACAACACCTTACATAATATTTTTATTTATAATACCTACATATGCCATTTGGCTTCCGTTGTTTGGTTTAAAACAACATGATGTAAAATATCCATCCATGTTTAAAAAACTTACTTACAGTAACTTAAGTTACCTGTATTATGAAGTATAAAACACTTTCTATGTCACATTTTTGACAAACTCAAACTTGCTAAAATGTCTATTTTTCTCATATAGAAAATGAGATAAAATCAACACATTATGATAAACTAATAATAAACACATTCAGTTTATCATTATGTGATGATATACATTTAAAGTATGAACACCAAGTATCATCAACTTTTGAGAGCATTATAAAGCAAGTTCAAGAAAAGATTCCATTTCCAAACTATTAGTTTACCTCAACAATCCCTTGACCCGCAATTCTTTATCTTTATCCTGCTTTTGTTTAGACAACATCCCCCAGCCAACCCTCCCAAAAAAATGATTTCAACTTGGCCAACATCCATGTGAATCTCCAACTTTTGGGAAATTGTTCACAGTGAACATCATCTATCCAAACAGCCTCACTATCTGTAAAAGAATTCCAGAATAATCAAGCTCGGAATGGAAACAAATTTTGTGAACAAAAGAGCAGTGAAAATTTCTTTATTAAACATTAAAACACTTGAACATATGAATTCACTCATGTGTGTGCCTTCAAAGTTCATAATTTGGAGCATCATAAGTGTAATCATGACAATGCCCAAACCAGCATTGGGCAGCTCTCAATTTTGAAATGCTGATCAGAGAACTCACACTGAACTGCTTGTTCTTTCATGAAAACTGCTGGTTCTTCAAAACTTTCACAAACCAAATCACAAGGTGGTAAACAAAATCAAAGAACTGCCCAATACCAGACTAAACCCAAATCCAAAAAAGAACAACTTCTGGCTAAATGACAACAACCAAACCCATTGTTTTAGTAAACTGTGATCTGTTTCAATGTGCTTATATTGCAGAATTTGGGGAGCAGACAAAATTGAATCACAAAGCCCAGTTGTTTGTTTACCTTGTAAGGCCCACATCCATCCTTTGTTAGGCAAGTTGGAACCATGATTCACACCTGGTCCCATACAAGCTTTGGCTTAGGACCTGACAGTCACAATAGTATGGTCCCAATTCCCTGTGGTACCATCATATACCAGGCATTGGAATGTACCCCAGTCTACAGCAAGCAATCCTCAACAATAAGCATTGAGTGTCAACACCAGATTTCGCATGTGCCTCCTCTTCTGGAGCTGTCCTCTTTCAGCTTGCAAAATGATGCATGGTCTGCTTTCTGATATGGAAGTTAGAGTGGGACATCATACATTCTGACAAATGTGCAAGCTGGGTCACCTCATAAATTACACCTGCAAACAAGAAAAAAGTGTAGCTGAACTCCTCCAGAATCTATGTAGTTGTTATCAGTGTTCAACCAGAACAGCATGCAAATTGCGTGTAAGAAGCTGAACTCCAAGACAGCTAGATCAGTCAAATGGTACCTCTACTATGCCTTTCCACCATCCTCCTCATCTGAGTCCCCTTTCTCCCGGAAACGAGGATTTTTTTCCTGCATAAGACAGAAACCGGTCAAGCAGTGCAACAGGTTACTGTGACCACGCAAAGTTTGAATAATTGCGAAGATTTGTCCTGATCTACTTACAAGCCTGTGATCTCTGTCAACCTCTCTCTTCACGCCATCAGCTGGTGGTGCATCGTCATCTCTATGCCGTTTCCGCCCACCATCTGTCATCAGAGCTCACAAAAAACCGTTTTGTCACATCATTCTGCACAACTCAGATCCTCAAGACAAACCTCAAAAACCCTAACCCTCCTTAATTACCTGCAAGGACCTCATTGAAAAACAGCTACACTTGCAGACAAACACCATGTAATGCACCAAGAACAGCAATTATATCTAAACAATGCATGCTTTCCTGTCCTGTAACATAGTAGTCATGCTTATAAGACTGCCCATGGAAATTGTGCATCAAGCACTATTTGTGATCAAGTCATTCAGAACCCACCTCTTCCTCTGTGACCACCTCCATAACCTTGTCCACCACCCTCTGCACAACAAGCCATGCATACACAGAGAGATTACAGTTAGCCCACATTAAGAGTTACGTGGTTCCACAAGTAAAGACCTCATAAACTTATCTCTGAGATTGCAGAGAAAACTCTGCAATAGCACTCTAGAGGTAACAATTGTGTCAGCTCCAGCTGAACCAAACCAAACAAAACAAGTATGACTATGGTCATCACCTTTTGTGTGTCACAAACAAAGTACCAAACTATCACCTTAATGGTAGTGACTAGCTGCCATCACTCCCCACTGTCTTCATCAGCTCCTGACTGTGGGTGTAGATAATTATTTACTAATCTGCTAAAACCTTTTGGCAAACAATTCTAGAAAAATCTGCATCCTGATTATCCTGCATTTCTGGAAGTAATGGAAAGACTCAGTCATGATGTCAGCAAGCACTCACAAAGCATAGCCTACAGTACTTATGAACTCTAGTGAATCCACACCAAGAAAAAGTAGTGGCATAGTGCCAAAGGGAGAAACACTCTTTGCAACAGTATCTTATCACAGGAATGATACTCACGTCTGAAATTGTTTGAAGGTACAGGAAAAGGAACCGGCCCCATGCCAACAGGGCTCTCATAGTCCACAAGCTGTCTCCGCACTTCCAATTCCTTCTGCACTAGTTTTCCATATCCTCCTCTTCGTGCACTACTTACATGTCAAGGCTACAAAGAGGTATATGAACGTGTCCCAACTTGAAATCAGACATGCTCTGCTTACTAGCAAACCATAGTGCAACACCAAGAGTGATGATTTTCAACAAAGAGGATATCAGGATCATAGTCTGTACGATATTCATCACGGACCTGCAACCACATCACATTACCCAAATTGAATTAGCAGCCTGTATGAAAAGCCTCCAAAATTGCTCCAAACAGCAAAACAATGTGTTTTCAGCTTCATATTTGAGAGAAAGAGAGAGAGGAGAAAAGGCAGCTACCTGGCCCCCACTCCTTCCACGACCCCATTGTCGACCTTCCTGGAAACCCCAGTCAAAGTCCACACGAATAGGTCGATCATCCAAAATTGTCCCACTGATGTACTTGACAGCTTCTTCAGCATCCTCCCTTGTATAGTATCTGCCCTCTCAAATCCCAATGCATGAAATCATTCATTTTCCATGGCTAAGTCAAGAGACAGTGATACCTATCATAATGCTTTGCTTTTTTTCACACCATTCTTTTGGGAGATTAGGGATCATACACAACAAAGCAGAAGCCGCATGGAGTCTTCGAGTTCTTATCCAGACCCATGATAATCTTCTTCAGCTCCCCAGTGCGTGAAAAGACCTCATAGATTTGCTCCTCTGTGGTATAGAATGATAGGTTTCCAACATACACCGTGACTGACGTGCGTAGCGCGTGCTCAAACTCCTCCTGCGTTCCCAGAAACCTGCGATCTCGATATGCAGAAAGCTGGTCTGGATTCTGCAATTCGCCATAATGCAGATGATATGAAAAATTGCCACAAGTTCACAAGAATGTTTCCAACGAAGCCGAAGAAAGAAAACCCTCGCACCATCCAATGCACGCATCTAACCCTAAAAACACGAATGTTGTTTAAACCCCCCCGGAGCAAAACAAAAAAGGGACCTTCAGAGCGTCGACACTCAGCGCCGTTTGTTTTATGATGGAGCGATATTTCCGACGAATACGCGAGAAAACGCGAGAAGCTTACGGTTTCTTCATGAAAGCCCAACAAATGCAATGATGTGTTTTCAACTTCTTGAACAAACCTAGGAGATCGGTAAAGCCGGAAAATTCTCAAGGAAAGAAGTGTAGAGGATACGGACCTTGAAAAGACGGGCCATGAAGCCTTTCCTTCTCCTTGCGTCCTTTCGGCCGTGCTCCACCCAAACTCAGAATTGCATCTTCTGCTCGCTCGTCTTCTTCCTTCAAGCTCTCTCTCTCTCTCTCGCAACGACACCAAACCCTAACCCTATTCTCCAAACCCCAGAAACCCCAAGTCATGGGCGCCAGGGTTTTCATTTTTTTTCAATTTTGTGATGTAGCCACACTGGCGATCATTCACAAGAGAAATTAGCCAAATTTGGCTACAGGTCAGAAAGGAAAGTAGATTTTTTTTTAGACTGCTGCTATATTTTGGCGACCAGCTAGAACCCAATTCAACCTATTCTCAAAATATGGCAATTTCGTAAATCTGAAACCTGACGGTCTTGGCATTTTTTTTCACAAAAATCCTTTGAATGAGTTGCACTGGTTTTTTTCTGGCAAATTTTTGCCCCAAAAAAAACACACACACACACTCATCATGGCCTTTGGCATTCTTACTTCTTTTCTTTTCTCTTTTTATTCCAAAATATCTGGACTCTGTTATTTTTCTTTTTCTTTTAATTAACAAATCATGTACTGATGGATGATATTAGGTTGCATTTCATGCATTTGTATGCCCATTCATTATACAAAGGTTCGGTCTTTTATTTGAAGAGTTTGTTTATGGTTAATATGAACCATGGTTGCTATTTCCAAACTTGTTCCAGAATTTGCTTACCGATTAAACAGCCTTCTCATGTCCCATAGTAAACACAAAATCATCAAGTTTCAATAATCAAAATATATGATGATGTAACCCTGCAAAACTTTATTTATAAACACATCGTAGATTTGGAAAATGTACAAAGGAATAAGAAAAAGGAAATGGGAGACATGATGTCAAGTTATTACAAATTAGATGTCAAAATGTCTCCATGTCAAAAATTGACCATCGTAGTAGGTCGGTCGTATTTCTCCATGTCAAAAATCGATCACTTGTAATAGGTCGATCATGGTGATGGGAGGTGCATCCTAAAGGGGTGGGAGTCGGGAAGTAGATAAGCTTACAACTATCACCCTACTTAAGATGGAAGAAGCTTGCATCCTTTGCAATGTGATTGAATTTTTTTAACAAAGGAAATAATCAGAATAGAGAGATGAGGGCCTTCCAACCCTTTCAAGCTCCAAATGGCATTGGCACAATCATGTAAAAACATATCAACTTGTTTGTGTAGATACCCAAATACCTCAATTGTTAAAAGGAGGAATTGATAAGTGGGGTGTTGGTTGCAATAGCTCTTTTTTTTTGCTTGAACTAGATCAGAGGTCGCCTACTTGCATTGAGTTGATTATGGTGTAAATGTCATATTTGGTGAGGATAATGTCAATTCATTGTCGAAAGGAATTGAACGCAGTTGAAGGAAGTGCATATAATTATTTTTCTCCCACATGGAAACCAACATGTCACACAATGGTAGCAAATGTGTCACAAACTACATCATGGGTTCCCATGTGTTTGTTGCCATGAACACAACGTAGGAGGTCGATACCCATAGGGTCGATTGGATGTTTGCACACACATTGAGGGATACTTGCAATAAAATGATGGGGTAGTCCAAGTTGCACACAAAACACTATGTAAAAAACCGGGGAAAATAATTGAAAGGCTAAGAAAACTAGTCAAATTGTAAGCCATGCCCCTGCCTTAAGGCTACAATATGATAAAATGCAACACAATGAGCTTCAAATATATTGTCGAAAAACGTGTTGGAAAGGGTATGATGGTGTAAACACTCCAAGATGGAATTTTAAAGTTAAAACATTTGTTGCCCAATGAATTGTTCAAATAAAAGAAAACATGCACAAGCTAGGTGGTAGAAGATCATCGGTCGCTTTGAGGTGTTGTTGGAAAAGAAAGGTGTTATTGTGGACTTGTGCTAAGGCTTCAAGAAGGAAGGGAAATTGATCAACAACAAATGTAGTATTTATGATTGAAGCTACCAAAGCCCAACTCCTTTAATAGGTCATTGGGGTGATGGTGGTTGTTGGTATGCACCCGATGCCACCAAAAGTAATTAAAAAGGAAGCTTGTTTACAGGCTAAATTCCATCAAGGTTGTCAAAGGATCCTGGACCCAAGAGGCACCCAAACATTTAAAGGAGGGATGAATCAAAGAAAGTAAAGGACTTTATGAAAGTAGAGGAAGGAGGTGTAAATCGTAAGAGGTATGATGGCCATTGCACAAAACAAGGAGTTAAAATTCCAAAGGCTACCTAAACATCACCCATTCTAGGGAAAAGGTCCACGTGATGAACATCCTCTACTAGGGCATTTTTTATGAAAGATAATTTGAATGATCATGTGCCCAATGGAACCTCCAAGACTCTAATTCCTTTTAATAAGGTGGTAAACTAGGATGGGGTGTTGAAATTAGGTGGCAGGCCAGAAGGTGACCATGTTACACATTTCTAAGGTTAGATAGAAAGACCTATCGCACGAAGTTTAATCTGAAAATGTTCATATGTAGATAATACAATTGAAGGGGGACCTATAATGTTAGTGTCATCTGTAATGGATGGAAATAAACAAGAAGGGAAAAAATTAACTATAGAATGTAATGCCCTCAAGTGGGCTAAAGCAAATAATGCCCCTCTTAAGGGATCACCTTGATGAAGCCCCATGGCATATGGGATCACTACAACAACATCAACTTCACGATTATGATGATTGTAAAATAATGGAAATTCAAATGCATAGAATGCATGTACAAAGGGGATAATTTGTATGATGTCACCACCTAATACACGAAGTTCTTGAAATATGACCCCTCTTAACACCAAATTAAAGGCATTTACCACGTTTAGTTGTAGAACAACCCAATTAGGGTGAAGGTCCAAGGTGCATATGATGCCATGGATTATTATTTCACAACCACCTTTGATTGCAACTTCAAATTGGTTTGCGTAGAAATGTGTTACAAAAGCGTCACGAAATTGAAGGCATAAAAAATGGCTTGTGAATCGATACAAGGTTTCCCCCATTGTAATATGATGAACTCCACCTAAAGGCTTGGTCATGGTTAAAAGGTGGGTTTCACCAAAAACATATGCAATTTGAGGTGGAATATGGTTTTATGCAATATGATAATAAAGTTGAAACAACTAAAGGAATCCATTTGTTGAATCTTCTAAATGAAAACAATCTCAAAAGTGTTTAGAAACCATCCCAGAAGGACCACTTGCTAATAAATGCAGCATGCATTGGAAAACCAGCTTGAAGGAATTAGAATAAAGTTTCAAGTCCTAATTTAGCTCGTAATCTTTTAGGAAAAGTAGAAAGAAGCCATTTAATTTGAAGTGCAATGCAGTGAGAAACAAGGTGGTGTAAGAGGATGTGGGTGTAAGGGAGAATGGTACCAAAATGTAGCTTGTATTAGAGTATTCCCCTGCATTTTCGAAAACTAAATTGCAAAGTATGTGTCATGAATTGGAGGATCATGGGGAAAAAACACTAAACTTGAACTTGTCATGAAAGCTTGGGCCCACAAAAAGAACTCCTCCTATAGGTTTTCCCAATCACCTGTTAAAAAACATTTGAGTCAAACCTACATTTCCTTATGCATGTTGCCTTGTCATGAGGGGCAAAGCGAGACACCATTGGGGTAACATGAGGAACAAGTGCCAACCTACCACATCATAGGGGTCATGTGCCAACCTATCCAATGGAAA
>Ga0209208_10013233_pt1 | contig 10335 bp, 13 predicted proteins | sample S1TSphfallax_3_FD_187694 | JGI IMG/M metagenome (GOLD analysis project Ga0209208, IMG submission 187694) | Host-associated microbial communities from peat moss isolated from Minnesota, USA - S1T2_Fd - Sphagnum fallax MG (SPAdes) (version 2) | ecosystem: Host-associated > Plants > Peat moss >... | reverse complement strand
CAATTTGTAAACGCCAAAAATAAGAAGATTATTAGTTAGAGCAGTTTTCCTTTGGTCTAGGTGTTCAGAGGTTACAAGTATATACCTTTGGACAAAGGATATGACTAACATAAGGTGTCCCGTGTGGTGCTATTGGGAACAACAGTTTGGGGAACCTATGGGAACATATTTAGCGCACCAGTGGTTGGTTTCAGAAACTGTTGTTGTGGACAAAAGAATATCAGTGTGGGGTGGGTATTTGATTTTTTGTAATACCCATATGTTCTGAATATTTGGAAAAAAAAAAAAACAGAATCAAATGGGTATTTGAAAAATTTCAAAATCAAAAGACTCACTGGGTTAGGGTATTTGAAAAAAATAAAATCAAAATCACAGAAGCACCAGTTCTGGGTATTTCAAAAACTTCAAAGAACTGCTGGGTTTCATGAAAGAACCGGCAAAGACCCAGCAGTTTTAGGTGCATGTTTGATTTATTTAAAAAAATCGAGAACTTTGGTTATATATAATAACCAGGTAATTTTATTTTTTGATAATTGTGGTTATATACATATATGTCAAGACCAGGTGTTTTATTTTTTGATAATCACAGTTATCAACTTGGCTACTGGGACTGATACCCGGTTGGGGTTTTCGGGTGCAATTTCTAATACCCGCCTCACTCTGATGAATACCCCTTCCTAAGAGGATAGGTACCTGGTAGTCTCTGTCCATCCTTTTGTTGACAGGAAGAGCCAACAAAAGGGATGAAAACTCTACCAGACTATTTCTGTTGCTGCTTCCTGTTTGATGGCATTTGGGTTTCCAGTGCGGATGATATGGATATTGCTAACAAATCTCTTTGCCAATCTTGTTGTTGTCATATAAAACCTGTTGTTTTTCACAATTTTTTTGTGTTTTGGGTGATTGGGTGTTGTCTAGAAATGAATCTTCTTTTGTTGTCATTTGGGTATTCTTAAATTACAGTTTTTTTTTTTTTCGGTTTGCTGCTGTTCAGACATTGCCAGCCAGCAGCAGGATGAGATTGATGATGCGCTGAAGATGGGTGTGCTCAGAAGCTCTGGACATTCCTATTTGTGGGTAAGGTTTAGGGTTTAGGGTTCTGAGGTTTCCTTCTTGAAATCCAATGAAAAAGAAGAAGAAGGCAGAAAAAAAAAGCTTCAAAAGTTGCATGAATTTTTGTGGGATTGGAACTCTCTGAACTTTATTTGCCTTCAAGGTTGTTTTTAAGACTATTTAATTTTTTCTCGATTTTTTCAATTCAATCTGAAGAAGATTATACGGATTAGTGCAATTAGTTCAGCATCGATTGATTGTCTGTATCAGTAGAAAACATTTTTCTGCCCAATTCAATAAAATTGCTTCTGTTGGCTTGTCCTAGTTTGCAATTATTCAGATTATAAAGGTTTTTGCAGCTGAGTGTTTTGCAATGAATTCTTACATTCATGTGAAAATTAGGGCAAGTTCTAAATGGCATTCTTTTTCACTGGGACAGATTTCCAAATCAAGTGGTCTTTAGATCATTAAAGAAGACCCATGTCTTGTTACAAGTGGATAACAGATTCCAAATCAAGTGATCTTTAGATCATCAAAGAAGACCCATCTCATTGCGAGCATGACAAACCTTAAACCTTAAACCCTTACACAGTGGGCTTAGGCTTGGAACCAAAAGGATTTTTCCAAATGTTATTATGAAGGGTTTGAAGGGTGGGACAAAAAAATTGCCAATCAGAGGAGAACTGAACTTTACTCACTTTTGTATGTATGTATAGAGGCTTCCAGAATGTGGGTGGGAATGTCAAACCATGAGGACTAGCTTGCTCTGGAGGCTGTCTTTCCAAAAACATTGTCAAGTTCCCAAGTCGATCGAGAGAGCAAGAGAGAGACAGAGAGGGTTTAGGGTTTAGGCAGGCCATCAGATGGGCAATTCACGGTCAGTGGAACTGGACAGTGGAACTGACAGCAGCAGCAGCAGCAGCAGCAGCTCAGGAGGGAGTCAGCTCTTTGTTTCACTCAGGTTGCACAGTAAGCCAGATGGTGAGACCTTGCCACTTGAATCTGTACCCTATGTCATGGGATCAATACCGATTGTTGGATTGTGGGAGATATCAAAAGCAGTAAGCTCTCTCATCCATACCCATAAACCCTAAACCCTTGTTTCTCTCTACTTGAGAAGAGTGTGCAATTTTTTCTACTTTGAAACTCTTCACAGCTCTTCACAGCCATTTGCGCTTCTAGTATATATTCTCCTACTTTGACAAGTTCAGCATTAAATGCACAGAAGGTGTAGGGTTTATTACAAAGGTTGAATAATACTGCCAATGCTTTTTTGCTTGCATTCAACAGGTTGCCATGGAGCGAGAGTCGGAAGGAGTTTGGGAGCTGAGTTTTGTCGTTCCTTCTGACCATGGTATGCACTCACATCATGTCTTCTGATTGATGATTTGCTAGGCAGATCTGTTGTTGTGTGTGATGAATTTTGTATGCTATGCAAGAGATTCTACATTCTCTTGAGGCTTTGTTGTGTTGAGTGGGTGGGTGGGTGGTGCTTGGGGGCTTGTTGATAGAATCCTTGGAGTTCAAGTTTGTTCTGAAACCGATGGATGACAATGAAGTACCAGTTATAATTGAGGAGGGTCCCAATAGGGTGCTGAAGGCTGGAAAAATGTTTGGAGGACCAGGTGGCTCCCATATTGCAAAGTTTGAGCTTCCCAAGGGATTTGGTGTGCAGAGCCTGGAGCTAGCAGTTAGCATATCAACAGACCCAGTGTCACCGTTTGCATTAGCGGCAAGCTGGCGGGCTCTCAAGAAGAACCTCAGACCTCATGCTTCAAGGAGGGCCATCATGGGTATTCCTGATGTTTTGCTCGATCATCAAATTGTGCCTGTGCAGCAGCAGCAGCATATGCACAGTGACTTGCAGGCTTTAGAGCTAGATTTGGAGCACTATGAAGTGCCTCCTCCAACATCGAGCTCAAATTCGGGTATTCAATATGCAGCCAACATGGCTGAAAATCCACGTGAGCTGCAACATGCAGCGTCTGAGCCTGCTCCTTTTTATGGTGAGAGTCGTAGATATCAACTCTTGCAGGGCAGTGACACTGGTGTCTCCAAAGATCGATCTGTTTCTATCAAGGTGCCAACACTATGTATATACCCATGACATGTTAATATCAGATTTGGAAACTGCCTTTGATGTTGTTTTCAGTCTCTGTATCTATTTCATCAGAACTTTGTCAGAAAGAAAGATGCTTTTTGATTCTAATCCATTTCAGAAACCCCACATGTGCTCTACACTACTGCAGGACCTCATGGTGTCACCAGGGAGCTCAAACATGGAACTTGCTGCTCCTGGACTTGTTGGAGAACAACCAAAGAGTTTCCCAGTGGGTTCTCTCTCACCAGGTGGTGTGGACAAAGGAGTGGGACACTCACCAAAACTTATTAGACCAAGTAGTGATGTCACTCTGATTGAGACACAGCTCCAATTGAACTCCAATGCTGAGGTATGCATGCATTTGCGTTAGTAAATATTCCACTGTGTTCTTAGATAAATATTCTTGCTATCTTCTTTCCTTTTGTGATCCTTGTTCCACTTGGAATGTTCTTCAGCACTGGCTGGACAAGCACAGTTTTGTTGTTTGCAAGGGGGGTTTTTTTTTGCTGGCAAAGGAAAAAATAATAAGTTTGCAGAAGAACTCAAGTCTAGGGTGTCACATGAGGATGAAGTGTTGGAGGCAGTTCTTTATATGTGTGTCCAGACAATGCCAGAAGCTGCTGGAGCTGTTGCAGCTGGTGCTGTGGCTGACCAGCTTTTGGGGCCAAGAGAGCAACGACAGCTTGCAATCATTCTGGTAGGGTAATTCCCCGATATCCCATAGAACATGTATGTACAGGTTGGAATGACAATGTCTTTTTGTTCTGATTGCATTATACTCAATGGATACCAGTCTTGTCTTTCGTTCTTGCACACAAAAGGTTAGCCCAGACTGATGTGTACCCACTCGCAGAATACATGAGTACTGTAGTGTAGTTGAATCCTCCTGGTTTTCTGAATCTGTGTTCTTTGCTCTCTAGGTTGGTTTGCCTGCACGAGGAAAGACATTCACTGCAGCCAAGCTCACTAGATACTTGCGCTGGCTTGGTCATGACACCAAGCACTTCAATGTTGGCAAAGTAAGTTCCATTGAAAAAGAGACAGATTTTCAGTTGAGCTGTCCTAAACCTCTAAACCTGAGTCAATGTGTCTGCAATCTGCCTACTTGAACTTGCTCAATGTAAGTTCCCATAGTTCTTACAGTGTGGAGTTTCTTGACTCTGTGTTCATGTGCACAACTGCTGTTTTCTACTGCTAAAAAAAGCTAGATTGCTACTGAAGAGTGTAAATCAATGTACTGAGTGATTTTTGGCTCTATAGGGTTTGTAGAGTGATGGGTACTTCATATTTTCTGACCGGGAAATTGATTTTGCAAAACATCTGTGCAGTATCGGCGTTTGAAGCTTGGCTCCAGTCAGGTCAGTGTTTCTTCTATGCTTTTAAAGCAACCAGGTTTTTCTCAACTAAGGACTTCGGAGTCATGTGTGGTATGCAAAAATGGAAAATCAAAGTGGCAGATATGATTTGAATTTGGGATATTGAAGAAAACATTCATCTTTGGTGGATTGGAAAACCAGATGAAGGAGGCAGCAGGGAACATGTCCCTTGCTCCAATTTATTCCTGAAGAAAAAAATTGCTTGGTGGGTGGTTTGCAGTCTGCGGACTTCTTCAGGGGTGATAACAAAGAGGGCATTGATGCCAGGAATGAGGTATGCATACTGCGGCCCTCTTCTGTGTTCATCTGCAGTAGAATTGGCTGTCAAATTGGGGGTCAATTTCACCAAACCCTAAACTCTAAACCCCATAAAAGAATTTTGGAAACCTATCATGAGAACCATCAATCATATCTTGCCCCCTTCTGTGTGTGTGTGTGTGCATTTTCTCACCTTCACTTATGCAAGAAGCTGGTTTCTCCGCACATAATGTGCAGGTTGCAGTTCTTGCTATGGAGGACATGCTTGCGTGGATGGAGGAGGGAGGACAGGTTGGTGCTCTTTTTTTTTACCTTTTCTGAACAGGAGTAGCAGTTTTCTTGCCAAAAAAAAAAATCAGATCTGCAATTCTGGAGACATGATGGGCTATGTGGTTTTGATCAATCTATCAATGTAGAGGTTCAATCTCTTAGTTGAATTGCAATCCAACAATGGCTAGTGCTGATCCTGTCTCATCCTCCTCAATTCTCTACAAACAAAAGATTGCAGCCAATGTTTGCTTTGCTTATGGTTCAATATATCTTAGCCCTTATGGTCAAAATGCTCACAGACCTACCTGGTCACCAAAGCAAACTGGGTATCAATGGTAAGATCATCCCTTAATGCTACTTTCTCAGCATTGATTTTTTTCTCCCTATTTTTGTAGGTTGGCATCTTTGATGCCACCAACAGCACAAATGCACGTCGGAGCATGCTTCTGAAGTTGGCTGAAGGAAAGTGCAAGGTGCTGCTATATTCTTCTTCTTCACTTTTTTATGACCAACCCATGTTTCAGCACTAGCATCTGTCCATACCTGGAAACTGTTTTCCTGATAAATAAAATATGTTATATAGCTGGAGCTGTTTTGGGTGTATCCTGCATTTGTAGAGATTAGAACTCTTTGACTTTCTGAGCCAGCCATCATGTGGTGGGGAAAGCTGTGGGTTTAGGGTTTAGCATGCATGATTCAACATCCTGATGATTTTTCACTCTATTTCCCTCTTTTTTCTTTGCATCTTGACTTTTGGGCAGGTGATTTTCCTTGAGACGATTTGCAATGATCTATCAGTGATTGAAACCAATATCCGGTTGAAGATCCAGCAGAGTCCAGATTATGCTGATATGTAAGATGCCAATCTCATGCAAATCTCTGGTCTATCTGAGATCACCAAGAGTTTGAAACATTCTGTGTAGAAGAACTTGCAGAGGAAGTATCAGATCATGGGTGGTGGCTCAGGTACCTTGTTTCAAGAATACCCCTGTCAAGAGCAAGCATTAGAGTCCTAGAACTTAAATCCTAAAACCATTCAGAAGTGTAAAATCTCTTGACCTGCTGATAAGCATGCTCTCCCTCTCTCTCACCTCACAAAAACTGAAAACTGAGAGCTATGCTGTTGTATGCCCAACAGCCCAGATTATGAAGTAGCACTTGAAGACTTCAAAACACGGCTTTTGAACTATGAAAAGGTATATGCATGTATATACATGTATATAAACAGTCTACTAGCATCTTGTATGCTTCTGCAGCTGATTAGATTCTTAATTCTCTTACCTTGTGAAAATTTTGTTGGTCACACGGCTGTTCTTCTCCTGTAATCTGTTTGACTTATCTGACATGCTTTTTTCCACCTTGCAAGTTCACATGAATCTAATGCAAACTTCTCATGAATTTTTTATGCAATTTTTCATGAACCTTATGCAGATATATGAGCCAGTGACAGAAGGCTGTTATATAAAGATGATTGACATGGTCAGTGACCAAGGAGGTCAAATGCAGGTGAGTGTGCTAGCCTGTGTCACATTGTGAAGCACACCCGTCTTGATTTCTAGAAGCACTTAGCTTTTTTTTTCCTCTTCCTGAGAGGATTTTTGTCTTGTACTTTGAACTCATAAGATCTCAATGTTTTAGATGTGCTACTGTGTGGTTTGGTTCACAGGGTTTGGATTTCCATATCTTTTGCAATAGGAAACTTCAACCAACTTTATAAGCCCTCACACTAGCACAAATCTCTGGCAGGTGAATAATATCAGTGGATATCTACCAGGGCGCATTGTTTTCTTCCTGGTACATTTTCCATCCATCTGCAGGTTCCATTGCATGGTGCAACAGAAGACTGATTGACCACACTATAAAAGCTGGAAAAATTCCCTCATGTTGTTGTTTGCTTGAGAATCTGAGTTAAAAACTGCTCATGGATTTTATTTTATTTATTTATTTATTTCTTTTGGAAATCCTGAAGCCACCCAAAAAATTTCTTTTTGTCTTTGTAGGTGAATACACACATCACCCCTCGACCCATTTTGTTGACGCGTCATGGTGAGAGTCAAGACAATGTAAGGGGTCGCATTGGTGGTGACCCACCTCTTAGGTACTACTACTACTCCTAAAGCTTTTTTTTGAATAATCTCCCTTCAACATTAAGTGGCAAAGAGCACAAAGTATCTATTCTTCTTACACACAACTAGAATATTCATACATGTGCCATTTCTTCAGTAACAATGGGATTTCAGTATGCATCACTTTAATGTTGGTCTAGATGGTTTGGATTTTGCACTAATTATAGACATGGGCTGTTTCAATTGACATGGTTTTCAGAGTAAAAAGATTGTCTGCATTTTTGTTTCTCCACAGTGAGCAAGGAGAGAAGTATGCACTTAGACTGGCTAATTTTGTGCAAAAGCGGCTTAAATCTGAGGCCACTGCATCTGTAATCTTGAACCTACCCTGCAGATCCCTGTTTGTCATTGTTGCAGTTGGATACTTCATGCACCTGTCATATTCTTTGCTACTACAATTGGACCATCTTTTGTGTTTGTAATTATTATCCTCTTTTCCATTCCAGCTATGTCTGGTTCTACACAAGCATTCACTATGAATTTTGGAGCTTGATTGCCAGATTTGGACAAGTACTTTGCAGAGGACTTTACTCACAGCACGCCACATTGTCGGTTTTCCAAAGGTGTGATATAAATTCCATTTTCATCAGTGTAGTGTGTCACCTCCTCAGGTTGGCTTCAGCAGCTGTGTTGTCACCTTTTTTGTTTACAATTGTTTGTGTGCTCATTTGTGAATAAATTCAGTTTCTGTCTGTAGAAATTGATGGAATCCATAAAGGAAAAGAGTGGGCTTGTGACTCACATCTTGGAAAACTCACTTCCCCTCTGAAAGGTACTCTTGGAAACCGATCTAAACAGTATTTTTGTTTGGAATGGGGTTTGTCATGGAAGGTGCAATGGCGTGCACTGGATGAAATGAATGCTGGTGTTTGTGACGGAATGACATACCTAGAGATTAAAGAGACCATGCCTGAAGAGTACCAGTATGTAAAATCCTTGCTGATCCACACAATGTTGCCAACTCTCTCCCTCCCTCAATGTCTGTAAGTTCAATTATTGTTTGAAACTGAGTGAGTTCTTTGGTGTCCAAGTGAACTCATCTGTTTTTGCGCTGAAGATCTTATCAGGGATTGATGCCCTTGATTTTTGTCTTTAATGCACAATCATCCCGCATTCATGCAACCAGACTTGCCAGCCAAGATGTTCTTGAGCTCTTCTTAAATATCTGCAAACTGATCTCAATGTTGCTCAGATCTATCTATCTTCTCAGCAGCAGATACCATTACAACAGTAGGAAGGGTGTGGAATGAACCAGTAATGTCATCTACTTTGGTTTTAGGGTTGTAGGGTTCAGGGTCAGGACCGAGTTGATATATCTGGCTCATGATGGTTGGTTTTTATAGGGCTCGTAAGCAAGACAAACTGCGATATCGGTACCCAAGAGGAGAATCCTATTTGGATGTTATTCAAAGGTATGTTGTTGTAAGTTGGTGGACATGAACAAAAAGGATCAATGTGGGATGAGGATGAAATTCTACTAATACTTGCTAAACCCTAAACCCTTAACCCTAAACCAGTTTGTTGGTTAGCACAGACAAGTATGGCTATTACTAAGTGGAAGTATCTGTGACACTGAAAGACTGATATCTCCAGTTAGGTCTTATATTTGTCTGTAATATTACAAGTCTTGTTATGATGCCATCAAATCTTGAGGACTATCCTTTATATGCTTCCAACAATTGCTGCCAGCAGGGTTACACAATTTGTCTCAATTTGTTTTTCATTACTCAGAAATTTTGAGCTGGTTGAAACTGGCTGCTGAAAGTGGAGACATGGGGGTGGTGTTCATTGCAGGTTAGAGCCTGTTATTATTGAGCTGGAAAGGCAGCGCTCACCAGTGGTAGTTATAGCTCATCAAGTAAGCACTAACCCAACTCTAAACCCTAAACCCCCTGTATCTCCAATCACATCAGGTACAAAAAGCCTTGGAAACATTTGCCAAATTCTTTGCACAGAATTAAGAGATTAGAAACTTCCAACAACTCACTTTCTCCTGTGAGGATACCTCATGTTGACTGATTAGCCAGCCTACGTCCTTCATGGATCCTTTTGAACTGATTTTTTAATCAGAATATCAACATGGGCATTTAAGCAAGTTGTAATGCAACACAACACCAGTCAATTTATCATCTCCAATTTCCTGCTTCTAAAGCAACTTGAAGAGAATGGCCATAGCCGGTGTTGGGCAGGTATATAATCTGGTTAATAACCTCCAGTTCTGGTTTCTCAAATATTTCAAACAGGAGAACTGCTGGTTCAAGGCTTTTGAAAAGAAAAATCAGAACCAAAGAACTGTGGGTGCTGGTTATTTCAAAAACCTCAAATACCTGCTGGTTTTCATGAAAGAACTGAAAGTTTTCTGGGTGGTTATTGTGAGTTTTTCAAAAACTATTGAGAACTGTTTTTACATATCAAAACCAGATATTGATTTTTTTGAGAACTGCAGGTATGAACCTTAAGAACTGCACTGATTCCTGGCAGGGATTTAGTGCAGTTTCTAACACCCGTGCAACACTGGTCATTAGCCAGCACACACACTAGCCTTTTATTATCAATTGTTTACCACTTACCTTGCAAGAAAGTGGGACTTGAGGTGATCTAAGATGAAATTTGACCTTTGTTGTGAGCAACTGTCATCAGGCAATCTTACGCTCCTTGTATGCATATTTTGCGGACAAACCTTTGAAAGAAGCCCCGCATATTGAGGTTTTCTTTCTCTCTTCCCCTTCTGTGAGCTCCTTTGTTGCTATCATTTACTGTTACCTTGCAACATCAGAGTTTGCTTGCAACTAGTTGTGTTTTGTTTTTACAAACTTGAATTCATCAAAGTTCATATTGGAGTTCAGAAGTGCGCTTTTTTTGCAATTTTTGACTGCTTGCAGATGCCATTACACACTATTATTGAGATTCAAATGGGAGTGACAGGAGTACAAGAGAAACGTTACAAGCTTATGGAAACACAGAGTCAGTATTTGTCAACTAAAATACTCAGTGGTTTTTCCTTGCAAAACTGTTCTAGATTTTGTTTATATTTATCTATTTACTTATGTTGTAAATGTTTTTAAGTTGGTGGGTTTTTGTTGAAATTCATAGAAAAACTTGAAATAAGGATTGGTGATGAAGAGAGCTAATCAAAATTATACAATTCCAT
>Ga0209208_10013231_pt1 | contig 10336 bp, 8 predicted proteins | sample S1TSphfallax_3_FD_187694 | JGI IMG/M metagenome (GOLD analysis project Ga0209208, IMG submission 187694) | Host-associated microbial communities from peat moss isolated from Minnesota, USA - S1T2_Fd - Sphagnum fallax MG (SPAdes) (version 2) | ecosystem: Host-associated > Plants > Peat moss >... | reverse complement strand
TATTGTTATTGGTCTTGTTCTTAAAGAGGTTGAAGGGTTCTTACTCTCAAAGAAATTGAAGGTTTTTGCTCTTGTTTTTTAATGTTGAAAGTTTTTTTTATTTCATTTGAATGTTGAAGGTTCTTACTCTTATTCTTAAATGTTGAAGGTTTTGCTTTTGGATGTACATCAAAATTATGTATACAAGGTAAGATTTTTTCAAAAATACCTCAAATTGTAATTCAATTCACCCTATTATAAGCACAATATTCGATTTTATTTGCAAGTGTATAAATTATAATTTGTATCAATGTTCTATACATTGCATTTTATTAATGAATATGTTGCATGTTAGTGGCAATATAGTTGTAAATTAGTTTAATTCAAGTTGAAGGGATCATTTACATATTTTTGACATTACAATGTTATGATATGCTACTAATTTCATTTCACATGTGGAATTAAGTGTCATAACATGGCATGTTTCAAATAGATAAAGTGCATTGAAGAAATTGCATGGTTCAAGCTCCATTCCAACAAAAATAGAAGAATACATTCATTTATGAAACATAGTGTTTTAAATGACAATATTTGATTATTATGGGTCATCATTTTTATGATATGACCTTTTGTTTAGATATTAAAAAATATTTATTATATATAACTTGGGCATTATGTTTAGACTCATTATTAAATTGTCTTTTGATAGAAATTTTTTTTAAAAAATTTATAATGAATTCTTCAACATGGAATGTAAATGTATTTAAAGTTTCAAATCCATTTCATGTTTATAAATAATGATGTCTGATGTAATTCAACATTATATATTATAATTAGGACAACATGATAATGGTTGTGTGAAGTCTAGATAATTGCATGGTAAGTTGCAATATAGTTGTTTAGTACTACTAAAATCAACTACCATACAATTGCTTTGAAACCCAAATTTAAACACCTAGTTGCAAATTAGTCATTAAATCCTTTATTTTCATTTCATCTTCAGTTAAAGTTAGTTGCAAAAGATATGAACAAAATTCATTGCTCAAATGGATGAATGAAATAATTAAAGAATATATTCGTCAAACTAGTTATAAAATAGTCATAAATAAGTTGCAAAGGATTAGGATAGATCCATTCACATCAAATGGATGAATGAAATAATGAAAGAATATATTTGTTGAACTAATTATAAAATAGTTGTAGATAAGTTATAAAATATAAGAATAGAATTCATTCATCAAATGAATGAATGAAATAGTTAAAGATTATATTTGTCAAACTAGTTGTAAAATAGTTGTAAATAAGTTGCAAAAGGTATTAACATGTGTCATTTGTTGACAAATGGATGAAATGCCACATCAGCATTTCATTCACCACATTGGAATGTGTGTGGGAATTTGATGTGGAGATTAATTACAAAGAAATTACGGGTGAAAGCATGGTGTATGCCAAAAAACTAATCACACATGCAATCATAGTCACATTTAGGGCATAAACATGAAAAAACCTATTCAAAGCTTCTTTAACTTTCATTATGAAGCAATGGTGCACTCCATTGAGTTTATGGTAAGCTACACATAAAATGTGAGGAATTTTCATATAAAGTGGATGAAAGGTATGTTTTAAACTAGTTGGGTTTTTTTTAATTTCCAACATATTTTTATATGAGAACTTTGATATATTATGACTATGATATGAAAAAAATTTAAACACATTAATGTATATTAATGTTATATCCATTTGAAAGTACAAAAAATCCATTTATAATTGTACTTTCATCATATTTTCATATACTTGAAGTAGGAGTGTGACACTTATTTTCCTATACTTGTAATTCTAAAAATGCACTTAAATGAATATTAAAACATGCATTTATTTATTTTATAATTAAGTCAAACATCTTCCTCTTATTGATCATTAAAGTAAAAAATATTCATGAATTCAATGTAATAAGTCTTAGTTTATGGACATTTTCCACCAAAAAAAAAAGTAAACCTCATTGGCATATTTTACCATGCTTCCACCCTAACATATAATTGCATGTGGATTGCATTGTATACAACATAGGGTGTCCACTACAATTATTACAACTTGTCCAATAACACTCAAGGCTATATAAATACCATAAGTTGCCAGTGTCCATTGTAACTAGAAATCCCAATTGCAAGCCTAGTTGTAAAACTTTATATTGTCTCATAATGGCAAGGTGACGCAGTTGAATGGGGCAACCCCATTTCAATCGCCTCAGTCACCTTTGCAAAACGACATAATTGGATGGGGTTTCCGGATTTCGGTCACCTCAGCTAGATGGGGTGACCCCATTTCAGTCACCTCGATTACATTCGGAAGGCAATGCACTTGGATGGGGCAACCCTATTTAGGTCACTTTAGTCACCTTCACAAGGCAAAATGAAGTGACCCAATTTCAGTCGCCTTAATTAGATGGGGGGACCCAATTGCAATGGCCTTTTACTTGTCACAATAGTAACATGGAAACTCAAAACTTAGGCATGGATAGGGGTGACCAAATTTTATAATCAATTTACGTCGCTTTTTAATATCAAATAGTATGATACCCCACATTCACACACTAATGGCCAACGTTCGGTCATTATGGTCATGGAACAAATAAATGATGGTCGTTTGATTTACACAAACATTTGATACAAAAAGGATCTCCATTGAAATCTTGAAACAAAAAAGTTTAGGATTGTAACAAAACCAAAAATGATTTTAAGCACATGAAAGGACTCCAAAAGCCTATTGAGTTCTAAAGTTCTTGGACTCATCATGGGTTAAAAGGCCATGTTTACCTCTGTTAGCCAATAGAAAACTATGTGAATCAATATTTACAACAAACAAAACCAAATAGTCAAGACATTTTTAAGGAATATTGGCCATACACCTAAGGACTATTATAGTTGGTTAGTTTATGGCATTTATGGATGCAAAAAGCTTGGCAACATTAAAGCTAAGGCCCATAAAGAAAATATTTTAAAAGTATCCAACCTTGTTAAAAAATAGGAATTTTTTTTGTTTACACAACCTCAAGGACTTTGCTTTTGAAAGTCAAATGTAGAGTCCTTTGTATGGGGAAATGTGTATTTTGAATGTTGATCGAAATCATTGATATTAGGTCATTACATATATCTAACTGTTCAAAATTTTCAGAATTCTTTTCATATGAACAAAAATGTTTTACAATGGTGACCGGTCTATAATGCGATGTGGCCATATTTTTGTGTACGTTCTACGCACTATGCACAACACTTTCAAGCTCAAGGGGCACAAGGGAGGTTTTAAGCTCACATTGTGGAGCTCTGGGTTTTATAGTATCCAAGTTTTCTCTACAATCTTTTTGTTTTGAAGCGCTTCTCTGTCTATAAGCCTAAAGTAGATTCTTCCATAACAACTTTTTAACACTCCCAAATAGGTTTGTTAACTAATAACTCTTAAAGGTTCAAGAGCTCAATGCATGGAGGTTTTGTCTTTGTAAGTACTCATGAAGATCTTCAATGTTGTAATGAGTTTTGGAAGTTTGTCACTTATAAGAACTACAAAACATATGCAAACATCTATAGTGCTAAAGCCTAAGTTTAAAATATAACCATTGCCTTCTTATTGCATCAATCGCCCATAACTTAATGACCTTTTTGTATACAAAGATCATTTCCTTGGGGTGTGAATTTCATCCTTATCAAACCAGAGATTTATCACTATAATTTCAAGTACTTTTACTTTTGTGTGAGGAAGGTGGACTAGGTTTTGAAGGCCTATGTGCACATTGGAGGTTGGTGGATATTGGTTTGGCTGGATGAATCAAAGATGCAAAGACATGATGAGGTCCATGTCTTCTTTTACTTTTGAGATTTTTCAAAGTTTGTCACTATAAGTTAGTTGCATAATTTTTAGCGTTGTTTGCATTTTCATAGGTGCTTTTAAGATTCTATTAGGTTTATAAATCATGAAACAATGTAAGAATGATTTTTTTTCATAATATAATGTGATTTGCGATTAGAAGATCTATTGATATGTATAAGCTTTAGGTGCAAGTGTTTTTGCATATGTGTGGGTGTGTTCATTGATTTAGGGTTGTGATCTATATATCATCTCTTGTACAATTTGGTGTTTCTAATGGGGAACAAAAGGAATCTATAAAGAGTTGGAAAGGGTACTAGGAAAGCCTTGGAGACACAAGCTGCACAAAGGTTGGTGGCTAGGGACAAATAACACAAATCTAGGGTTGCTAGGAGAGAAATGCTTAGTCAATGTCAACAAGTTATTGTAAATGGTAATCCTACTCACATTGTTGACATAGATAGGTCAACCTCTACACTTGCAAGTCATATTGCACCACTCCTGCATAAGATGACAAGAACAAAAGGCCTTGAATATTAATGATTGGCCATGGAGAAACTTTTAAAACAACCCATTTTAAATAAGGCAATGCCAGATGTGGTTGTGAATTTTAAACAATATGAAACTGCATTTGAAATTGTTGACAACATGAGAAAAGGTTGGCAAGGTATAAAGGTTAATCACAATCTTGATGAGATGAAAGCTAAAAATTTTGTCAACAGTATGGTTGTTTCAAGTTCTACCCAAAGTCTTATTACAATGGGCCAACTCATTGGAGCAAATTGGAGAATCTTGAGAAGAGGACAAAACAGGAAAATATAACTTGAGGATGGTATTGGGCCCTTGTAGTCCAAACAAAAATAAGAGATGTGCTTACAAAAGATGTCATTGATGTGGTGGTGGAATTTTGGACAAATGAGACTAGGGTCAATCCAAGCAAATGGGACGTCATGAAGCACCACATCATGAAGAATAGATGGGAAGAACATGCTACTCATTTTCATGAAAAACCACTTGTACATTCTTCCAAATTTCTTCACTTTTATTCTTTTTGTGATTTTTTTTTTTAAAATTTCAACTTGTTGCATTGTTTATGGTTGTTCATGGGGCTTGGATTTGTGGTTGTAAAGAACATCATAGTTTTAAAACATATGTTTACAATTACATTTACTTGAAGTTTTGCTCATCTAAGGTTGTCATCCTAATACTAAAGTTCTTGATATAATTGTATTTTCATATTGGTCTTCTATTTCATTTGAACTTGTTTATTCATTTGTCAAGATTTTTCATATGGGTTTAGGGATTATGGATTGTTCATGGGGCTTGGATATGTTGTATGTCATTATTGACCTTTTGCAATTTAAGGAAAAGCTTAACAATTTAAGTCCATACAATCTTTTGGATTTTTATTTGAAAAGATGTAATTACAATTTCTGATTATCCATGTGATTGAAACCCTATTCATATAAGGGTCACAAGAAAAAACCACATCAATTAAATAATTTCTAAAAACTTGGTGAATTTTTCCAATTTATGATAATTTAACATATGTACAATCATATGTACACTTTCATTGCTAAAATTTGCACATAGTTGAAGTCAATTCAATGTATTGTGTTTTTTTGCATTGATCATTTGTCTTGAATGTGGTCAAGATCAAGCAACCCCTACTTTGATTTGGTATTTATGTGTACAATTATGTCAAAAAATTTGATTTGTTGACCTCCTTGAAACGATTTAAACCATGTGTTTTGGTTTCATATTACTATGTTTGTAGTTCAGTCCAATTTTATGACCTCCTTGAAACAATTTGAACCATGGATGTCATTTGATTTATTATTATTGTTTCTATAATTTTGTCAAATTTTACCATTTGTTGGTCCTTGAAATAATTTGAACCATGGATGGGTTCTAACTTGGTAATACTATTTACAATTTTATCAAAATTTATGATTTATTGGTCTTTGAAATTTGAACCATGTGTTTTGATTTGGTTTAACTATGTTCAAAAGTCAGTGACCCAAATTTATGGTTTTTTGGCCCTTGCAACAATCTAAACCATGTGTTTTGATTTGATATTATTACATCTATAGGTCTATCCAATTTCATGGTTATTTGTCCCTTAAAACAATTTGAACCATGTGAACTCTGATTTCGTATATATGTGTCCTCAATTTTTCAAAGTGATGTGGTTGAAATTCTATTCAAAACTGATGATTCTCTTGAGTTGTTAATGTGATAGTTCTCTTAACTTGATACTTCTCTAATGTTTAAACTTGGATATCATTTCTCATGAACTCCTTGGGCTTCAAGCAGTAAAATATGTCATGCACCTAACCTATTGTAGGGGTCAAAATTTTCATTCATAAATTAAGTCCTTGTATTCTTGTATATGAGTCCATTGATGTCCTTGTTCACTTTGAAGATATCTTTTGTAGCTTTGTTAACTTCGCTCAAATTATTTGAAATGTAAGGATTTTATGCTTCTAATTTTTTCAATTGATTCCTACAGATGGCAAGTAATACAACCATGAAATATTTAGCTAATCCTTTGAATCTTTAAAAGATGTTGCCATCAAGAATCTTGTTAGGAGTTGATCTTTTAAATACTTACTCATGCCTTTGGGGTCTTACATGTCTTGAAGACGCCTTGAAGAATTCCTTTCAAATCATGTGAGTCTTGAAGTACCTCAAAAAATTCCTTTCAAATCTTGTCAATCTTGAAGTACCTTGAAGAATTCCTTTCAAATCTTGTTAATCTTGAAGCTACCTTGAAGAAGTCCTTTCAAATCTTGTCAATCTTGAAGCTACCTTGAAGCATTCCTTTCAAATCCTTTCAATCTTGAAACTACCTTGAAGAATTCCTTTGGGATCTTGTCAATCTTGAAGCTGCCTAGCATTCCTTTGGGATCTTGCAAGCTATCTTGAGACTACTAGCAAGGTGTAGGACATCTTCATGAACCAGGACCTTAATGCTACTAATCTTTCAAAGTCTTAGATATGGTTATTGTGTCTTGCATTTCCTTTATCCCTTTGCTTATAATTTGCAATCCTACATTAACTTATAATTGTAATTGTAGATTCTTGGTATGTTAACATTATTTTATTTTATTTTTAGCTAAATTTCTTTATCGGGTTTTTTTTTCAAAAATCCAACAATTGGTATTGGATTCATATCGTTCCATACATTGAAGCCTTGGTTTGTGCAAAAGTTGAAAGAATTCAACACTTGTTGTTGTTGATACCATACAGAATTGATGGAGCTTGAAGATGGATTTAATAACATGTGATTGTGTGGGCCACATAAAGTTTGTACATGCCAGTGTAATGAGGTATGCTAACGTGCCCCCAAGTTCCTTGTTAAACTCAAAAGAGTCCAACTATGTTAACAAAAGTAAAAATAGTTGGAACTTAGTGATGCTCCCAGCTTCCAGCACTAAAGGGGGTGAGAGGGGCGTGCTAAAAGCTCCGGGATTAGACTAGGAAGAGGGACAACTATTTAGTTACTCGGTCTTGCATCAAAACCAACCACAAGTGGGTTAATTCACCTTCGGAAACACTCTTGGTGTTGGGACAAGCACGGGTAACACAAACTCACTTGACTCACCACGGCCCGGACTCGAGGGAAGCCACCACCTTCCCCCATATAGTATTCTCTGTGTTACTCCGTCGTACCCGCATCCAAATGACTTTTATTCCCAAGACTCCCAAGGAGGAGTCCCGAAATTGTCCCAGTTTGGACTTCCAGGACTTTGAGAGCTCATAACTCCCGGCTCAGACCTTGGATTGGGATGAGGTCTAAAGCAAACTTGTAGCTCTCCTCAAGATCTTTTCAACGGTGTGTCGCACTCCATCTGCACCCACCAGGATTGGGTCGATTCCCGACTTTTCGTGGTCGGGAGTCAAACTGCCAGTTTGACTCTCGGCCCTTCTTTCGACCATAACTTGTGCTGCAGATGTTCGAATGGCCCATGCGAGGCCATTTTCGACATCTACACTTCAAGTCCTTTCCAACAGTATAAAGATTACTTCAAGGAGAGGTGTTTTGACCTTTACAATCGAGCTCTGAAATTGCGGGAATCCCGGAGGACTCCAAGTTCCCACTTTTGGGAGTGTGAGTATCATCCTCACACTTGCCTCAAAGTGGGGTTGTGACATATGCAATCCACTATTATCTACCCATGATTAACATCAAGAATGGCATGCCTTGGATTGTATCAAAGGAAACCGTCCAAATTGTGGTTTGAAGTTGTTGAAAATTTGCCCATTTTAGAAGGATCCAGAGCATGAAACACTCTTGAATTGGAAGTGTTTCTATGAAGTACCTATTGGAACCACAAAAATAGGAGAACCCAAAATAGTGATTCGTTTGGAACATATGCAAAATTGATGTTCTGAATACTTGGATTTCATGGGGCCCAAATTGCAATAATTTATACTCTAACTTTATTGTAACTTGGTAAGACTATCAGTACAAATTGTGCATGGCAAATCAATCACCAGATTGTTTTGTTTCTTGTGTTGACTTTGTCAAAAATTATTCATTCATGGAACATAATGAGATTCAAACTCAACATTGGCACAACTTTTAAATTACAATTTTAGTACATTTGACTTTGAGGATCAACCCTAATTTCCACATTGGAAATGATGAAAAGACAAAAGTGATTATTGAGTATCATTTTTACATTTCAGATGATTACACTCACGACAATTTGTTTATTCAACATTGCTTCAGGTGGCATTGGATTTGGCTCCAAACACATAACATAAAGCTCCCTATTAAACACACAATTTGGAATGACAAATGTCCATCTTAGTTCAAGTGTGCTAGAGCATGGTTTCATGTGTCAAGATACTAGGCACTAATGAAAAGTGTTGGTTTTCCTTAGAGGTGTGTTATGGGTTGGAACTATTTTGGAATAGGTCATGGTAAGGGCTAGTGGGATGGGGCTATAGCACATGTAAAAAATGTTTTTCACAATGAACAAGTGAAAACTATTGGTGCCACAAAGCTATAAAATGCTTCAGATGTTTGTAATTTTTTGCAAGAAAATATGGGCAAGGTGCATCTTGCTTACCCTATAGTTCAATGCCAGGTGAAACAATACTTCTATGAAATTAGGTTGGGAGATGTTGACCGCATTCATGCCTATGAAGTACATAAAGTTAGTGGCAGTAGGTCAGAACATGCAATTTGCTCTGTTTTTCATTTGACCAAAATCTTACTACATGTGTGGGAGTTGTTTTGTTTCTACAAAGTTTGTGTAGATGGTGTAGATGGACCTTGTGACAACTATACCCATGTACAACCTTGGGATTTGGTGGCACTAGAACCCTGCTCATCTATTGATGTTAGGTGTGATCCATACATAGATGATATGCGGGAATTTTCTCATGATGGGAAGTTGTTAGTAGCTTGTTTAAAGGATGGTGATTATTTTGTTAATGTAGCTACCGATGATGATGGGGTTACGTGGTAGTAATTTATTTTTGGTACAATTTATTGAAGGTGATGGAAAACATCAACAAACTTTTGGCATATTACACCATATTTTGGAATGGTGGGCAATTCACCAAATCTGCAGCTTGAAAATTCAATGTTACTTGTAAGTTTATGTGTCCATTTTATGTGTCTAATGTAAGTGATGAAAACTTTTTTTAATTTGAGCACTATAAATCATGGTCAGGAATCTACCAATGTCAAATGGATCTATAAAAGCTTTAGAAATAAATTCTAAATTGATTGTGTGTGAGCATTTTATGATGTATAATGTGTTTACAACCAATAGATCTCTAGAGATCTGGAACTATATGTTTAATTATTTTTGTCAATTCAATTTGTAGTCCAAGAATATGCAGAACTACCAATAAGTTTCATACAAATGCACAGGTATGATTTACATTTTCTTTTGAAAATTGAAGTTGGAACCTTATTATGTTCAACTTCATGAAACAACAGTAGCCATATTTTTAAGTTAGGAGAAATGAGAAGCATTTGAATTAGTGATGACGGCCTAATGGCACTAAGTTCATAGGTCTCCCCAAAACAAATGTCTAAACACCTATAATTAATTAATTAGATGTAGATATAATGATGTAGATGCTAAATGAATTTTTTGGTAGAAACTTGGATAAAAGAATTTAGTTATTTCTACACAAAAAAGTAGACTAGAGACTTGTTTACATCCAAAACTTGTGTTTTTTGTTGTTCATAACCAAAATGGAGCAAGATAAGATTATGAATGCCTTTGATGGAAACCCCACTCATTTTTTTCAAGGTTAGTTGACATCCATTTTGGGCATCTACTCCTTTCCTTTAATAACTTATGAAATATTATGGATAATAAACAAAAATATTTAATTGAAATAATATACTTGTAGTTGAATGATGATACTAATTTAGGCAAAGGGGATCGTGCATATTTTTTTGACTATTATTGTGAATCAATACATTTAGCATGTTCAACTTGTGTGTGAGGTTGCAAAGTGTGTGGGA
>Ga0209208_10013230_pt1 | contig 10337 bp, 5 predicted proteins | sample S1TSphfallax_3_FD_187694 | JGI IMG/M metagenome (GOLD analysis project Ga0209208, IMG submission 187694) | Host-associated microbial communities from peat moss isolated from Minnesota, USA - S1T2_Fd - Sphagnum fallax MG (SPAdes) (version 2) | ecosystem: Host-associated > Plants > Peat moss >... | reverse complement strand
TAATCTTTTGCAAATGCAGGGAATTTTAGTGCCATATGCTTCAGCTATTCAATTGTCAAACAACAACCATTACAAAATTGAGGATGCTAATCACTTGACAATTTGCAAGCCACCAAACAAAGATCATCCAAGTTATTTTTTATTGTTAAATTGTTTGAAAATATGTATGGAGGTAAAAACATCAAATCTAAGTCTTTTGATTTCATATATGTTCATGTACTTTGATACACATTAGGTCATAGTACACTTGATGTGTATTGCATATGCAATGTCATATATATTGGTTATCAAATAAAAAAGATAACATATAAATGACATGTATTTTGTGAATTTTGACAGAAAAATATATTGCTTCCACGTTTGCCATATCATGGGGTGGCATTGATTGACAAAGCAAAAGACATAAACATCTTGTTACAAAAGGAATCTATTGTTGGTTTGGTTGGAATGGGTGGGATTGGGAAAACCACTTTGAGCAAAAAATTCTATCATTTGTTCCACGACCAATATGACAAATCTAGTTTTTTGGAGGATGTGAAATCAAAGGACAATATCAACGAGGTCATAAAACAACTCCTACATGATTTGTGTGGCAAAAGGTTACGCAAGGATGACAATGTGAATCAAGATGACCTTGATCGAATTAGGCAATGTATGATATCGGAAAAAGTGTTAGTGGTGGTGGATGATGTTGGTAATGCGGAGAACCTTACATCCTTGCAACTTCTCATTGATACTAAGAATGTAACTTCTAAAAGCAAAGTACTTGTGAATTGTCGAAATTGGCAAATTTTAAAATCTCATGTAAGTGAAGATGGAAAAGTGGCCATGAAATCTTTGGAGGAAGAGCAAGCAAGGGAACTATTTATGTTCTATGCATTCGATAATGCAAATCATGTTCCAACAAAGGATTTCGAATATATATGTATGAAGATTATAAAAGCTTATGGGGGGCTCCCTTTAAGTCTTAAAGTATTAGGTTCTTTTTTGTGCAATACTAAAGAATTGGAAACCTGGCAAGGTGCATTGAGAAAATTGAAAAGTGGGCAAAATATCACGGGGGGCACTGATAATGAAGAGCTTTGGAATGTATTGAAGATTTCTTATGACCACTTGGATAAACAACATCAAAACATGTTTTTGGATATTGCTTGTTTTTTGGGCGGTTTGAAAATAAGTACAATTTGTCGAGTGTGGAATGGAAATTATTTAGACCCAAAGTTTGAATTACAAAATTTACAACATAGATCTTTAGTTGAGTTGGCAGAAGATGGAATTTTGTACATGCATGAACAATTACAAGACATGGGCCAAAATATTGCAATGGAACTTCCAATTATGAATCGATTTATATGGAAATCAAATGAGTCAAATTTTCTTTTACAAAAGGATGAGGTTGTCACCATACTATTTCAATATTATAATTTTATTTGTATTTCCTATGAATTTTTTTTAATGTTGAGAATGAAATGTTTTAACTTTGGGTTTTAATTTTGCAAATACATGTTTCTTTAATAAAAATTGGCATTATGATGGAATTGTTAGATATATTGATAATCCTTTTTGTTTTCATTTCATGTGACAGGTGGTGGCAAATTTAGAAGGCATCTCATTGAAAAAATGTGTCAATTTGCCTACATTGTCCCAAATTGGTTCAAAGGGATTTAACAACCTTAGGTTGGTTGACCTAACGGAAGCTTCACCAACTATAGTGGAAAATTTCATGCAAGGCCGGAATTTGAGTAACATTAAATGGTTGTGCCTCAAAAAATGCATGATTCAAAAGTTGCCAACTAATTTGTTTTATTGTTTACAATTACAAGTACTTGATTTAGCACAATGCCAACGTTTGAAAAAAATACCTTCATCTATTAGCCGATTAAAAACACTCCAAGAATTTGATTTGGCAGGGTGTGGGAACTTACAAAAATTGCCTACATCTATTTGCCAATTGAATGCACTCAAAAAGTTTGATTTATCAAGGTGTTCCAAGTTGAAGGAACTTCCTTCATCTATTGGCCAATTGAATGCACTCCAAGAATTTAGTTTGGGCAATTGTTCCAACTTGAAAAAATTACCTTTGTCTATTGGCCAATTGAATGCACTCCAAGAGCTTGATTTGTCGAGGTGTTCCAAGTTGAAAGAACTACCTTCATCTATTGGCCAATTGAATGCACTCCAAAAGCTTGATTTGTCATCGTGTTACAATTTGAAAGAACTACCTTCATCTATTGGCCAATTGAATGCACTCCAAAGGCTTGATTTCTTAGGGTGTTCCAAGTTAAAAGAAGTACCTTCATCTATTGGCCAATTGAATGCACTCCAAAAGCTTGATTTGTCAAGGTGTTCCAAGTTGGAAAAATTACCTTCATCTATTGGCCAATTGAATGCACTCCAAAACCTTGATTTGTCAAGGTCTTCAAAGTTGGAAGAACTACCTTCATCTATTGGCCAATTGAATGCACTCCAAAAGCTTGATTTGTCAGGGTGTTTCGAGTTGAAGAAACTACCTTCATCTATTGGCCAATTGAATGCACTCCAAAAGCTTGATTTGTCATGGTGTTCCCACTTGAAAGAACTACCTTCATCTATTGGCCAATTGAATGCACTCCAAAACCTTGATTTGTCAGGGTGTTCCAAGTTGAAAGAACTACCTTCATCTATTGGCCAATTGCATGCATTCGAACAATTTATTTTACGCAATTGTTCTAAATTGAAAGAACTACCTTCATCTATTGGCCAATTGAATGCACTCCAAAAGTTTGATTTCTCATGGTGTTGCAACTTGAAAGAACTACCTTCATCTATAGGCCAATTGAATGCACTCCAAGAGCTTAAATTATGGGGTTGTTCCAAGTTGAAAGAATTACCTTCACCTATTGGCCAATTGAATGCACTCCAAAAGCTTGATTTGTCAAGGTCTTCAAAGTTGGAAGAACTACCTTCATCTATTGGCCAATTGAATGCACTCCAAAAGCTTGATTTGTCAGGGTGTTCCAAGTTGGAAGAACTACCTTCATCTATTGGCCAATTGAATGCACTCCAAAAGCTTGATTTGTCGGAGTGTTCCAAGTTGGAAGAACTACCTTCATCTATTGGCCAATTGAATGCACTCCAAAAGCTTGATTTGTCAAAGTGTTCCCAGTTGAAAAAACTACCTTTATCTATTGGCCAATTGAATGCACTCCAAGAGCTTGATTTGTTAGAGTGTTCCAAGTTGGAAGAACTACCTTCATCTATTGGCCAATTGAATGCACTCCGAAAGCTTGATTTGTTAAGGTGTTTCAAATTGGAAAAACTACCTTCATCTATTGGCCAATTGAATGCACTCCAAAGGTTTCATTTGTCAGGGTATTGCATGTTAAGAGGACTACCTTCATCTATTGGCCAATTGAATGCACTCCAAGAGTTTGAGGTGTCATGGTGTCATTTGTTGAAAGAACTACCTTCATCTATAGGTCAATTGAATGCACTCCAAGAGCTTAAATTGTGGGGTTGTTCTAGGTTGGAAGAACTACCTTCATCTATTGGCCAATTGAATGCACTCAAAAAGCTCGATTTGTCAGAGTGTTCCGAATTGAAAAAACTACCTTCATCTATTGGCCAATTGAATGCACTCCAAAAGCTTGATTTGTCAGAGTGTTCCGAGTTGGAAGAACTACCTTCATCTATTGGCCAATTGAATGCACTGCAAAAGCTTGATTTGTCAGGGTGTTCCAAGTTGGAAGAACTACCTTCATCTATTGGCTAATTGAATGCACTCCAAAAGCTTGATTTGTCAGAGTGTTCCAACTTGAAAGAACTACCTTCATCCATTGGCCAATTGAATGCACTGCAAAAGCTTGATTTGTCATGGTGTTCCAAGTTGGAAGAACTAACTTCATCTATTGGCCAATTGAATGCACTCCAAAACCTTGATTTGTCATGGTGTTCCAAGTTGAAAGAATTACCTTCATCTATTGGCCAATTGAATGCACTCCAAAACCTTGATTTGAGAAGGTGTCCCAACATAACTACCCAACATAACTACCTTCATCTATTGGCCAATTGGATGCACTCCAAGAGCTCGATTTGTCATGGTGTCCCAACTTGATATTATTACCTTCATCTATTAATTGATTGAATGCACTCCAAAAGCATGATTTATCAGGGTGTTTCGAGTTGAAAGAACTACCTTCATCTATTGGCCAATTGAATGCACTCCAAAAGCATGATTTATCAGGGTGTTTCGAGTTGAAAGAACTACCTTCATCTATTGGCCAATTGAATGCACTCCAAGAGTTTGATTTGTCATGGTGTTGCAACTTGAAAAAACTATCTTCATCTATTGGCCAATTGAATGCATTCCAAGAATTTGATTTGTCATGTTGTTGCAACTTGAAAGAACTATCTTCATCTATTGGCCAATTGAATGCATTCCAAGAATTTGATTTGTCATGTTGTTGCAACTTGAAAGAACTATCTTCATCTATTGGCCAATTGAATGCACTCCAAAAGTTTGATTTGTCATGGTGTTGCAATTTGAAAGAACTACCTTCATCTATTAGCCAATTAAATGCACTCCAAAAGTTTGATTTGTCATGGTGTTGCAATTTGAAAGAACTACCTTCATCTATTGGTCAATTGAATGCACTCCAAAAGCTTGATTTAAATGGGTGTTGCAACTTGGAAAAACAATCTTCATTTGAAACCATATCAAACATTGCAAGTGAAATACATACAAGCAAATTCAATTTTGCATTAATAACAACAGGGTATGACATGGAAAAACTTTTTTCTTGCATTTTAGCAAAGGGATTTAAGGCCATTGGAAAGGTTAATAACATTTTATGATTGTGACCTTTGGATGCAAGAAGATCATCATAAGAGGGAATAGATCTATCGACCTTTTATTGCACCAAGAAATCATCAGTTAAATTTTTTTATTTTCACAAAAGAAATCTCTTCATCACCATTTTTAGCCTTCATCCTTGATGGACCAACTTTGTGATCCACTTGATATAACATCTACCAACAATCATATAAGTCAAATTTAATGACAAAAATTCAACAAACATTGTGGGCAAGTGTGGATGTTTTTGGCCCCTAAAGGCTTTTATGACAACCATTCAATGAATGCACTACCTAATGTATTCAACTTCATTGCAAGTCATGCTTACAATTGTTGCCCACAATAATATTCTATCAAGTTGGTTATAATAATAAGCAACTAGTGTTATCTTTTTATCGGTAAATTGTTTCATGAAAGTCCTTTGTGAATATCATTAGACATCCTAACAAGATTTCATTAAATTTTGTTTTTCCCAAACTTTGAAATCATTGCCATGACTAAGTAACTCAAACTTCAAATGTAATAGTTCCAATAAATCATCCACACAAAGTCACCACCCACACTAATCATACATTTTCAAAATTTAGATTCCATGATTTTTAGCCTGTATTTCAAACGAATAAACTATTCACCTCTCTCTACAATTTTTTTTGACAATCTAATACAACATAGTTCATGTTTTTGGGGCTTTCAAATGGTTAAGATTTTGCTCTGGAACCATGATAAAGCCTTGATAATATCTTGTCTAGAGCCTTGAGGAGCCTTGATAATATCTGGCCCAATTAAGAAAGGAATATTTTTTTCCTGATGCCCAAGCTCTAGTTGCCTTTAATGGTAGTGTCCCACAATTGTCACCATCCTTGCATAACATGACACACCCAACTTAAAAGCAAACCATACAAAATTTTACCCATCCACATGAGGAAAATCTTGCACAACTACTAGCATTCAACATACTTGTCCAATTGATGTTGTTGATTCCAATTGTGTATCCACTAACACATAAAAATATTCCTCATTGGATCCTCCACACTTAGTCAAGGTTCAAGGTCCTAAAACATTTCTACATTTAGATGACATTTGCAAATCAATACAAGTTAAATCAAATTGTAAGCCCTTATGGAATGTGAAAAGGCCCAACCAAGTTCATTATGAAATGACCCCATTTGTCATATTTAACTCAAAATAAATTGAAATCAATAATCACCATCAACAAGCCCATGAAACAACCAAACAACATTGTTATGATATCAAAAAGGGGAATATGCTAGCTTCACAACTTTGGAATGCTTGAGGTTTTATAGAAAGGATTTTGACATATTAAAATAGGAATGATGCCTACCAATTTTGCAAGAGCCATTGAAAATTCAATGTGTCCATTTTGCACTTGTAGACCATTTGCATTTTCAATGCACAAAAATATGTGGATTAGGGTATGAAACTCCTCACCAAATAACCTAGGTGTTTTTTTTTGTCAATCTCGTTTTTTGAGGTTCACAACCTCTTGCCAAAGCTTTGCAAGCCAACGACATGTGAAACTTTTTCCACATTAGGAGCACCAATTTTCAAGCTCCTATGATCAAGTGAGAATCCCATTGAGCATGAGCCTTAGCACATTTGCTTCTTCTCCTTTCCCATGTGCTACAATATTGGATACTTATCCATTAAGTTTGTAGTGCTTAATACATGTCAAAACATAACACCCTTTGAATAGTTGAAATGCTTGTCCACAATTTTGCTTCATGAACATATGTGCAATTTTTTCGAGTATCTTGTTTAAGTTAGTGTTACCCAAGGGGGTCATAATTTCCATCTTCCAAATACTTGTTCTTGTTTTCCTTGCTTGCCACAATTGGTTGGAATCAATGATTAAACTCCTCAAAGTAATGTTTGACTAGGATTTCTTTTAAACATTGACATAGTAGAAGATTAGTTGATTAGGGTTTAAGTTTTCATGGATGGATACTGATCTTGCATTATTGTTTTATGCTTTGTAAGCTTGTTTATATATTTTTAAGTTTGACACATTTAGTGCGAAAACCTCAACGTCTAATTGGGTACATAATTAGGTTAGTGTTGTCATAAGAACTCCTCACTAGATAATCCAAATAAAGCTAGAAGAACCCTAGTTGAAGAATTACTCTTGAAATTTTATGAGAAACCAAGTTGCCAACTATTTATGTAAGAAGTTCGAAAAGTGGAAATGATGGGAGTTTGCTATAATTAAAATTTTAAAAAAAAGTTAGGGGTGGTTAATGGATACCTCTCCAATGAAGAACAAACTCAAGGTAGAAGCAACTTCATGGGCCACAAACATGTATAGCTCCCCTCATGCTTTAGTCTTTAATGTTTTCAAATAAAAAGGAAAAAGAAAAGTTGGGAATAAAAGGTTAGTTTTAGCCTCCTTCGATTTTGAATATAAAATTGCAATGCATTTTATTTGACTCAAGGTCTCAAGAGTTGCACTCATAGCTTGTTCCTCCATACTTCTTGTCTAAATTCTAGCATTCAAATCAAACCTTGGGTCCTCTTTATTGGAGATCCAAGAAGAAGAGACAATTATCGAAAGATAAGATTTAAAGGTTATTATGGTCATGTATGTTGATCACTTATTTATCATAGGGAATGACGAACAAGGAATAACCCAACACAACTCTCAATTGATGGCAAAAAAAATTATGAATGACTTGGGCCTTGTGTAAAAGTATTTTGGTGTCAAATTGAAGTGCACATTGCACAATTTCTTGCTTCAATAGACATTTTATGCTTGCAATCTCCTTAATGAATCCCACATGGCTAATTCCACACCAGCTCACATTCCCATACATGAGAGCTGACGCACTCCCAAATCACGGGGTGAAACCCACTTGAGGGTTTCACAAAGTCAAGTTGCGGAAAGTTGAGACTTGGAGGCACTCTCCTGGCTTCCAACTCTAGAAAGGGGTAGAGGGTCGAGTTGGGAGCCCAGGGATTAGACTAGGAAGAAGATTTAGAAGATCAAGCATGAATCTGCATCAAAACAAACCACAAAGTGGTTAGTTCACATTCCGGGACACCCTTGGGTGTTGGGACAAGCCACGGGCACTTTGGACCACGAGACACACCACGGCCCGGACTCGGGGGAAGCCACCACCTTCTCCCATATAGTATTCTCTGCGCCACGTTTCGGGGACTACATCCCAATGGCTTTTTTTCCCGGGACTCCCAAGTTGGAGTCCCGAAATTGTCCCGAAACTGTCCCGGGTGGGGTCCCGGTACTTTGGGCGCTCATAACTCCCAACTTCGGAGTCTGATCGCAACGAGGTCTGAACCAAACTTGTAACCCTCGTTGTCATCTTTCCAACGACGTATCGCACTCTCAATTCGGATGTCGGGAAGAGGTCGATTCCCGACTTTTAGTGGTCGGGAGTCAAACTGCCAGTTTGACTCCCGGCCCTTCTTTTGCCCATAACTTGGGCGACAGATGTCTAAATGGCCAATACGAGGCCATTTTCGATATCTACGCTTCAAGACCTTTTCAATGACACCAAGAACACCCCAATGCAAGGTGTTTTGGGTCTTGCTGTCGAGCTTTGAACATTTGGGAGTCCCGGAGGACTCCAAATCCTCACTTTTTCCAAGTGTTGGGCTTCACCCCCACACTTGGCCAAAGTAGGGTTGCGACACAAAATGTAAGGTTGTGTGAAAAAAAAGGAAAATAAAAAGTAATACTATGAATAGCCCCTATGAAAGAATTACATGGAGAAAAATACAACAATAGGAGGAGGAACCTTTGCTTCTATCACAAGTTGCCCCCCTCTTTTCTTTCATTTTGTTTTGTTATTTTTCTCTTTTTTTATCTCTTTGATCACCAACAAATGCAAAGTGGTAATGGCCACAATAAGCCATCACCACAACCATTGTTAAGAACTTAAGCTCCTAATTGGGTTCCTCAACAAATTGATCAAGGGGACTTTTATCACATTCTCCTCCTTGTCTCGTGTCTTCAAGCAATAACACATTTGTTACAACTAGAATGAACCAAAAAAAGATGAAAAAATGAAAGATAAATGGGTAAAAAGGTCCATCTTTCAATCTTGATCATCATTGTTTATTCTTTGCACAACCCTATCAACAACAACAATAGGAACAAGTGCAACAATAACCATAACTACTTCACCATTTCCATTGTAAGAGTTCGAATGGGCTTAGACCACCATCACCAATGGGCTTGAGCTCACTTTTGAGCCTCCTAAGGTTGGGTCTAATTTGGAGGTTTGCAAGGCTTGGAGAAGGCTTAAGTTAAAGGGGAGGGGGGGGTCCAATTTGGACCTCCTTTTTTTTGGTGATTTTACAAACATAAAAAACATGTTTGGCACCAATCCAAAACTACCACATGGTAGATATATTTATTTTATTTTGGATTTTTTGGGTTTTCATTTTCATTTTTTCAAATTTTTCATCACCATTGAAAAAAATTCATCTATTAAAAAATTTATCCATCCAATCCTCATATGACTAGTAACTAAACAATGGGTTAGTGACCAAACAAGGCTATTTGTAATTTTCGAACATATAAAGCTTGTGATTAAACAAAAAAATACAAATGAATTCATTGAATTAGGTATATTTTTTTGAATTCCATATCTTTGGTGTATGAAGTTGGATTGGAGTTGAAAGATTTTTGTGAATAGTATGGAACACCAAAAGATTTTGTCTATTTGAAAATTTGAAGAGAATTAAACACCTTATGACTTTCCAGTATATATATTTTCAACTTCCATTTTAGGGTGTATAAAAGAATGAAACAACATGACAAATAACTAATGTAAATTTTGATTTTTACAATCATGGCTTCATGTTCCTCGAGTAGATTAGATTGTGTGTTCCAAAATCTGATATTTCTTATGTTGGCACCAAACAAACATCATCATCACCATCAAAAAAATAGTGGTGTGTTACCATGGGCTAAGAAATGCTTGTGGACAATTGTGGAAGTCAAGATTTTCAAACCAAACAATCATTTCAAAGCATAGTTATGACATTCTTGATGCGAGAATGTTATGGAAGCCCAAAGAAGCAAGAATTTTATAGAATTTTAATTGGTAAACAATGTAATTTGGTAAACATTCGCGGGTAAAGAATGTTATGACAAGGTGCTAAATAAAGAATTTTAAAGAATTTTAAGTTGCAAAATGAAGAATGTCATCACTAGGTTTCAAAGTTATGGACAACTGAAAGAGTTTATAGATGGTTGGGTGCAAAAAAAGACAATATTTCTATCAACACACAACAACTACCTTCCATGTCTAGATATTATATATACAAAGGCCCAATCATCAGTTGAAACTAAATTGTTATAAAAGAATGTAACATTGTTTAATTTTGATATTATCAAAATAATATTTTACTAGTTTTAAATATTAATACAAGGCCAAAATATTTAAAAGTAGAACTTAAATTTGGTGCTAACAATTTTTACAAATTTTAGGTCATGCTTTTATCCTCATGGACATCTTGAATGTCA
>Ga0209208_10013229_pt1 | contig 10337 bp, 4 predicted proteins | sample S1TSphfallax_3_FD_187694 | JGI IMG/M metagenome (GOLD analysis project Ga0209208, IMG submission 187694) | Host-associated microbial communities from peat moss isolated from Minnesota, USA - S1T2_Fd - Sphagnum fallax MG (SPAdes) (version 2) | ecosystem: Host-associated > Plants > Peat moss >... | reverse complement strand
GCGATTTCTTGTGACTCTCAAAGTTTTTAGCGATACATTTTGTATTGTAAAATGTGCGATGTTTTGAGTATGATTAAACGTTGCGAAGTGTGGAATATCGCTAGGGTGGACGGAGACTAAGCGGGTCACAAAGTTTTCTTTGTGGTATATGTCGCAAAAATGTTGCGATGATTGTAAAGTACATTATAAATTAGTGATGGGTGGTGCACCACAAGGTGCGATGCGTGTCGCATCGCAAATATGGCAGGTTGTTTTTACTTCACAAACCCTTCAGGTTTTTTGTTTAGCCTTTCGCAAAAAGGCACAATATGTAGTAGTGGGTGGAATCTCAAATCTTGAGCAAATTGGAAAGCTCAGCTATTTCAGCAGTGTTTTGTTTTCTCCCTTGCAAATTTATGTCATTGCATCCTTCTGATGATAATTATGAAAATTTAATTCTTTTTGAGTTTTTGTTTTTTCACAAGGTGTAAGCTTGGGTTTTGTTGCATTAGATGTCCATGTTGTAGAGTCTTCATTTTCATCATTTGACATTTTGGATAGATTTGGGGTGGATGGCTTGAGAGGGTTCTCTTGTGGGGTTGATCAAAATCATTCTTTCAAATTGTCAAGGCAAGTTTTTTTTTAACAATTTTCCAATGGTTTTTCAAAACTTTGAGTAGTTTCCTTCACGATTCCACCCCTTCTCTTTCCACACAGGAGACAAAACCTCTTCCCCCACTTTCCCAAAATCTCCCAACCCAAAAAATTTGTGGAGGTACTGGATTAAATGTTTACTAAATATAAAGCTTGTTATTACAATCTACATTTCACCTATAATATAGGCTCTTATAAGGATGAAGAAATTGGTTGAAAAATCAATCCACACTAATCATTAAAGTAGAATTTTCCACATTTTTTTTTACACAACCTATGACTACAACCTTGTCTCAATGTGTTTTAGTAAGCTTTGGTGTTTTGGGTTTTCCCTCAAGTTTTGATTATGACATTTTCTGCACACTAAAACAAGGATAATGTTGAGATCACAAGGTAAAAGGAATGGACAATACATCTAAGCAAAAAAGTTGTGGGGGTACTAATTTTCATTGTTCAATCTTGATTAAAGTAGAAAAGTTCACCACCCATCAAGACCTTACTTTTTTCCCATCTAAGGGAAAGTTGGCTTATTAAACTTTCTTTTTTTTTGCTTGAGAATCATGACCTGATATCCATTGATGTGATTTTTTTCAACTTTTGATTGTTTCACAATATAATTATTGGTTGCATATGTCTATTGGGTAATGAAAATCTTGTACATTTTGCATCTTTAATTTTTTGCTCTTCCTATGGGGGATTTCATCAATGCTTGTTATTTAGCTATAGAAGCCAAAGATTGAATAGACATTTGGAATTGCATTATATTTATTTTGTATTTTAGCATTGTGAGCATGTGAAGTCAAAAGTTCCTTGGTAGCTATGGTAATCTCAAAAGCCTTCTCTTTCACAGATTTTGTATTCTCATGTGTCTCATCCTTAATCTTTGCAATGTAGACCCAAACCTTTCCTTGGTAGCTCTTATAATTTTAAAGGCTTTCTTTTTTGTAGATCCTTCCATCTCCAATGTTTTATACTTCATTGTCTCAATAGTAGATCCTACCTTCTCCTTGGCAACTCTTGCAAGCTCAAAAGCCTTCTATTTTTGTTTCATTTATAATTGAACCAACATTCTCATTTGCTTCTCCAACTTTCAGCAGCTTCATTAGTCTTTTGCTGCACAGTTCCAAACAATTCAGTAGCTTTTTGTTTCAATTGTTCCAATATTGAGCCAACACTAGGGTCATATTCTTCTTGAGCAACATCATATTGAGACACCCTCTTAATAGCAGTGTCCTTTGTTTCACTTGCCTTGTCTTTTGTTGTTTTCTATGAGGTCAAAAGTTTCAAATCAAATGTGTGAGGTTGAAGTTTGAAGGTTTAAAGTCTAAGTCTTTAGTCACTTTATTAAGTTTGGAGCGTGTGTAACTTTGGTGGAGATTCCAACAATTTGGTTTGCAACAACACCGTTACATCAACCATTATTAATGTAAATCCATATATTGCCCATATATTGTGACCATTTGTTCTTTCCAAAAACACAAATGACTAGGGATTTCATACAAAGGTATGGGTAGAAGATACATACACCTCTTTTCTTCGTCTAGCAGGGTGGTAGTAATATGGTCAAAACGAGGCTTGTAATTTCCGAGATTGTTGGCTTGACATTTTGGATGGAATTAAGAGTTCCAATTCAATAGTGAATAGATTTGTATATAAACAAGGGATGTTATTATGGTGAAACCATGTGGATCATTCCAAGTCATTATCATTGATTTCTTGCATGTGCATGGTATTATGGCAAGCCTTGAAGGTCCTAATGCATATGGTTGAGAACTTTCCAAAATTGGTAGTTTTTGAGTTTTTGGATGAACTAAAAATCTTTTGTCATTCTTGTCACCAACTCTCCATCTAAACATGTAAACTTTGTTCATGTAGTCAATGCTAAAGAAGCTCTTGCTTCAAAATATATGAATAGATACCTTGTATCATATCAATTGTGGCAACTGGCAAGGGATTATGTGTTCTATTTAGTGTTGCAAATTCCTTTGTGTAAATTTTTGGTCCTTAACATGTGTTAACTAGCTAGTTTTGATGTTGTTAGGCTAATTGATTTGTTTTTGTGTAGTGATTTTAGGTCGATTATGGAAGACTTTTGTGTCATGCTTGAATGTTTATGAGCTTGCATCGATATAAGGCGCATAGGACTTTTACATTGGCTTGGTTAATTCTGATGGTAGCGATCAAAGTTTGGAAGCTTTTGTGATTCAAGTTTCCCCTTGATGTTTAACCTTAGTTCCATTATTATCCATGGTGGATGGTAGTGTTTACGGGTGACTAAAAAGACTTAAAAGAAAAGTCAATTGGGATCCCAGTTGTTCATTGATTTGATGTTTGGCAATAGATTTGTTGAACATTTACAAAATCATAAGGTTTTATTGTAGTGTTTTGGCATACGCATACCCTAGGGTTCTCTCTCTTTTAAGTTCTAAGAGCATTCTTCTTCCTTATTTTATGGATTTGCCCACAAATTGAATTTTGATGTAGCCAAATTTAAAAGAGGTGCATACCTACAACATGTTTCATATTGATAAGGTTGTGTTTTATTTATTTGTTATGTCTTCGAGACATTGGAAATTGACTTTGGGGCAAAATTGGTAAGTTTTCCAAATATTCAAATTCTGAATGTGAGTTGCATATCCGGTTAGCAAATATCCCTTGTATCTTGAACTTTTCTAGGCTTATTTTCAGTTGCATGGATGTTTGATTATACATTGTTTTATTGTTTTTCATCAAAGTCTCACAAATATCTGTAATTAATTAGTTTTAATGTTGTTGCACATGATGTTTTATTCTTGGGTGTAAATGCTTTATTATTGGAAAAACACGCTATCATATTTGAAATGGATACTAGTAGAAAATGGTCATTTTGCAATTAATTTTTAATTATAAGTGACATTTGCAACTAAAATATTAATAATTGTGTTGAACAAGTCGCATTGACATTAGTTGCAAACAACAACAAATTTTGAATGAAAGAAAAAGTCAACGAAATATGCCTTCATCTTTTTAATGGTCATATATGTATTGTTGTTTGCAACTAAGATGTGATTTTTTTGGTGAATAGTGAGAACAAATTATGTGTTGCCATGTCTCTCAATTCTTAATAATTAAAAATATTTAATTATTATTTTGAAATAATTTAAGATATTTAATTTTTATGTTTGGATAGTTTAGATTGTGACATGTGTTGCAATAAAAATTCGTCGTGTGATATATTAATTCAATTTGTCCAAATTAAGTTTTAATCAATATTTAGGTGTGTAGGTCAAATTGGTATTTACCTACTTATAGACTTACCTACACATGTAGGCTAAACACTTATCTAAATAAGATTTATTTATTTACCTAGGCCAAATACCTATTTAGGTCGGTAGGTAAGTAGAAAAGTACGTAGGTCAATTAAGGAAGTAGGTAGCTAGGTGTAAATACATGAACATTTATATTTTATTTTAGTTTAAGTTGTTTTTATTAATTCATCCCATCTTTTTAAATATGAAAATGTAAAGCAAAACACCCTGTTTATATACTTTTCAAGATGAGACTGAAAGTCAAAACATATGGGATAATTTTTTTAATTGTATGTAGTTTGCAACTAAAACATTTATCTCATATGTTTTGACTTTCATTCTCATCTTGAAAATTGTATAATTAATTAGGAAAGTGACAATTAATTAGCTCACTAATTACCTAATTAACTAATATAATATATAATTTTAATTATATATTAACTATAATAATCTATCATCCAATTTAATTATCTAGTAATTTGCTAATATTCAAATAATTAGCTAATTATTAAAAAATAATAAATTAATATCTCATAACCAAATAAATTAATATAGTAACTGAAATGTTAATTATTTAAAATTATTCATTATTATTAATAAATATTAAGTACTATTTTTAATATTTAATAATATAATTAAAACCTAGCTTAAGCTAACAATTTTATTATAATTATTTTCATTTATATAGTTAATAATGAATATAAATGAAATATTTAATAGTATCAATAACATTAATTGAATTATTATTGTAGCTAGTTGGTAACCAAGGTTAACTATTTTATTTTTGTTATTCATATTATTGCTTCTCTCATTAAGGGTATTTATGAACTATTATAATAAATATTTGATATTTTAAATAAGTATATTTTTCCTTGAAAAATAGTTTTTACATTTGTCTAATAATTTATTAGATTTCCATTCTAACTAATACGGTAATTATTATAAAATAATAAACTGGAAATAAAAATTATATATCAGTTATTGATTATAATCATTGATTTATCAATAATTAACTACTTATAATAATAATAGTGTAATTTGTAGTTAGCCTATGTCAGCTATTATTATTATTATTATTATTATTATTATATGTCACTTGTTAAAGCTATTATGAGTTATTACAATTAATTTTTCATTTTTTAATAAAGAAAATTTAATTTGAAATAAGTTCATTAGGCATTTGAAAAATAAAATAATATAATATAACAATATATTAAGTTTTAAAATAATTATATCAGTAATTAAATAATTTTTTTCCTATCATTTTAATATCATCATCATCATCATGTAATAAAATATTACTATTTTGAAATTTAATCAAAGATAATGTTAAATTTAGTTTTTTATTACATGTAATTAAAATAAATATATATTATAAAAGTAATACAAATAATAACAAATTTCATTTGTAATCATTTTACGAAGCATAATAAAATGGCTTGGATAAACTTGTAATATGGGCACAATTTATATATTTAGCAAATATCTTACATAAAATTTTAATATATTCAAAATATAGGGTTGGAACTAAATTGGTCACATTTGCAACTAATGGGACATAAATTGTTCTTCTTGGATGAAAACTAAATTAATCTTGTTGACATGGATAAATGAACACTAAAACAATTGCAAACTAGTTGCATTATAGTCGTAAATATGACCAACACAAAAAAAATTACAATAATGTCCAAATGTAGTTATAAATGATTAATAGTCGCATGTAATTGCAAATGAAGTGGTTACATTTTGGCCAATTTCTATTAGTGGGATGGCGTATGTCTCATATTAAAGGTTGTGCAACATAGATTCACAAAAGTTGTTTAGGTTAAAATGTTGTGTCATGTCATTTTTGAGTAGTCCTAAATGTCTTTAGCCACCACAAAGTTTTGTATAATTCAATCGTTCATGCATTCCTTGTTCTTGCATTTGTGATTGTGAAATGTTAGTTGCAATAAATTTATTTTTTTATTGATGTAAAATGTAATTTAAAATTCCAAACATTTCATATAGAGATTTCAAATTTTAGTTTTAATATTTAGACATTTTAATATTTAGTTTTCATTATTTAACCATTTCAGTTTTCAATATTTAGAAATTTCAATCTTTAATATTCAAACATTACAGTTTAAAATTTCAGATTCCTTCCAAACATTTCATAAAAAGATTTCAAATTTCAATATTCAATATTCACACATCCAAATTTCAACATTTCAATTTTCAAAATTTCAAATTCTAAACGTTTCATATAGAGATTTCAATTTTCAACTTTAAGTATTCACACATCCCAATTTAAACATTTTAATTCTCAAAATTTTAGATTCCAAACATTCCATATATTGTAGTACCTCGGCAGGTTTGAACATGCTTCCCAAACAATTAATTAAATTTGACCATTCAATTTTGAAAAAATAAAATACTCCTAAAGATTTTTTATTTTCCTTCCTAAGGACTTGGTCTTTGGAATAAAATATTGATAATGGTCATATAACATTAGGCATAGCCATGACACAATGAGCTACTTGTTTAGGGTTTGGGTTAAAGCATTCATTGGTTTTGATATTGTGGTCCCCCTTCTGATCATTTCACCTCATTCTCATTCATTATTTTATTTTTTCAAGCAAACAAACAAGGTTAAGGAAGATTTGTTTTTCTCAAGTGTCAAGCTCAAGGAAGAAAAATTGAAGGAGTTTTTGTGTTGAGCTTAAGAGGGTTGAATATGTATGACCATCAAGTTTTGCTTCAACTTCTTGTTTTTACATACAACTTTCTAAACTCAAGTGATGTAGGTGTTGGAGCTTTGAGCTCTACATCATGTAGTGTTGAACCCACATTGGTCTTTATGATCTTATGGAGACTAATGAAAAAATGGCATCATCAATGGTGAAAGAACATTTGAACCATTTCAAATTCAAGAAAGTTATGAAAGAGGAGGTAAAAAATCCACTAGAATGGTGGAGAGTGCATAAGGTACAATTCTCATATGTTGAGTTTGTGGCTTGACAAATTATAGGGATTGTTGGCTTGTAGATTGAGGTGGAGAATTTTTTTAGGTGGCAAGTTCATGCATCAATCTTCAATGTTCTTGATTGGGCATAAATAACCTTGAAATGCTTATAAACATCTACAAAAATGGGCCGGATGATGCTTGTGTCGAAGGCTTGGATCCATGAGGCAATTCGTAGACATGAAGGAAGCCCTTACGGAGAAAACAAGGGCTTAATTGATCAAGTTGGGCTTTAGGATATCAAAGAAAATGACAATAGATTATAGGGAAGTTTTTTTCGGTTAGAGAATCATGTCAATTTTCTTTTCTTTTCTATGGATAATTCTTCTTTTGAGTTTGAGTTCAATTTCCTATGTTTTTTTTCTCCTAGACCTTGGAACAATATTGGAATGGCCATGGAGTTAAGAACAAAAAGTGAGTTTGCTTCCATAAACCCTAATCCTTGGAGATGATCTAACCAAATTATTTGCTAGGTTTTCTATTTAGGTTACCCTTTTGTTACATCTCTTGGATATAGTAGGGTTATTGTATGCCCTTTTAATTTTGGCTTGGGCATGCATTGAGGATGAATTGGGATTGCATTGGGGGTGGCATTGGGTGGGGTTGGGAGGCTTTTAGGGTTTTTTTGGAAGTGGGCAATAGGAGTTAATTAAAGGTTGTTTTGGAGGTAAGATTGGGGTGGATATGGGAGATTTGACTTGAAATATTATTGCAGCACATTTGGGGCTGTTTAGATAAATTAAGGTGAAGGGAAACACATGGCAAAATTAGGTTTATTACTTGTAGTAAAATTAAAGTGGAGAAGGCCATTTTTCAAGGTGGTATAATCGTTGTTTGAAATCTTAAACATACAACCAAATAGGGAAAAAAATTGATCCCTTATAAATATTGGAAATATATTAGATTTTAAAAATATGTTAGTTTAAAAATAGGATCTAGTAAAGTTTTAAAATAGGCTAGGTATGAAAAAGACTTGATGTTTTCAAACCTTTGTAAAAGAAAATCTTTTGGAATAATGTTTTTGATTTTTGCCTCATATGACTTTTTCCAAGTTTTTTTCACATATTGAAACTAGGACCCAAAATTGGTTCAATTTGAATTAAATTTCATATTTGCAAATTCTTGAGTTATTTTGTTAATGGGACAAGAAATTGGGCTTAACCAAAATCAGTGGTTTTGGAATTGGTGAAAATTGAAAGTTAGTTCTAGAGCCAAAATCAACATCACCCAAAAAAAATAATAGAAACCAGAACCAAACCTCAATTCTTTAAAAAAAACCAAAACTTAACCAAAATTAGTTCCTTGAAATTTTGAGGAACTAGAACTCTTAGAATCTAGGAATTGGCCTACCTTGGTCTTTACCAAGAATTTATTTTCATGTGATACTTGTTGAATAACAAATGATTTTTTTTAATGTATAAAAAAGGTAGGTGATTCAAAAAACAAAGTGTCTAGACCTGAATGGTAAAGGAAAAAATACTTTGCACCTTAACATGCCTTCCAATTACACATAAAACACCAAATGATTTCTCATAGTGTATTTTTCAGAACCTCCCCATGTTGACTTTTGCACTATAACTTTTGAAATTTAGAAGGCCCACTACAACTTGTCAATTGGGCTAAATTGTGGATTTCAAAAGGGACAATTTTCATTTTCATCTTTTATCTTTTTTTCTTTATTTTTTATAAAAAAATCTTTTACATTAGTTTCCTTTTGTTTCTAGTTCTTTGACTTAAACAATCAAAATATGGTATGAGAAAATCCCTAACCTTATACTTACACAAAATTGGATATTTAATAAATGACATTTTATTTTACTAAAAACATTGATATAATGAGAAATGTCCCTCCAAACTCAAATTTCAAACTAAATAAAAAAATATAAGAATGTATCATGAATCAAATTCTAAAGCTTAAAATTATATGAAACTATGAATCTACAAATTTGTAAGTGTATAACAAACTATGAATCTAATAAATCTTAGAATGGATTGCAACTCCAGTTCAAGTCATTAACCTATGAATTTACAAATTTGTGAAGATATCATGATGTGAATCTTAGGCTCCAAGTCAAGTTAATGACTCAAAACAAAAGAACATATCAAAAGACCCAAAAAATAGATTGCCTTGCATATTGCATTTGTTGCCAAACCAAGATATTTGAACTTTGGATTGGACTTCAAATCAACTAGAAAATTAATGGTTATCTAGCAGTTTTATAGATGGTTAAAGCATGGCTAGAAGTCATGTTGATGTCAAAGACCCATGAATCGTTTCTAATTGCATTTGTGCTTAGGAAGCTTATAATCAAACATTTGATTCCAAAAGTCATCATCATCAATATTGCATGTAGTTGATTTTTCAACCTAGAGCATGATTTCCTTTTAGTCAACATCATTAATAATAAAAACTCTTGACGTTGAAACAAGACCTATAATAACACAAACTTTCAACATCAAAACAACACCAACAACAATAAAAACTTTCAACTTTAAAGCAAGAAATTTAATGACAACATCAATAATTTTAAAACTATTATTGGTAGGGACAATTGCATTAGAAGGTGACATATCAAGATCTTCAACAAAAACCTCTTACAAAAAAACTAAAAAAAATAGAAACTAAAGAAAATATTTGCTCATCCTTGCATGAATAAAAACAATGGATCAACAATAGTAACTAATTTCTTATGCAAGAAAATTTGAATCAACAAATTATCTTCAACATCATTGTCTTGCATGGAAAAATAAACAATTAAAATCCAACAATTGGAAAAAAAAAAAAAAGACATGAAGACCAAAAAGTCAAGAATTAAAAACTAAAACTTGCCTTTGTCTCTTCAAATGCTTCCTTTTCCTTATTGAAAACTTCATCATGACAAAGGAAATAAGTGACATTCAATTCACTATTACCGATACATTATGAAGCTTTGTCTCGCAAGTGTTTGTTGATTTGATTATACTTGCAAACAAAAAAATGCAAAACAAAAGTTTAAAAACAAATGAAAACACTTGAACTTAAAAAAAAAGCAAAGATAGTGAAACCCAAGAAAAAAAACGTAAATTCAAATCCAAAACAAAAGCAAGGAATAATAATAAAAATGGAAAATTCGACGTTTCGTATGAAATTGAATTTCAATGACATATCACCTCCATAATGTATTCTTGTGGAACAAGAGCTTCCTCCGTTTGTGTAATCCGCACCCCTCTTCTATTCTTCTAATAGGACATTTATAAAAAAAAACATAGTAGTGTAGCCGGACAATGGGTGACCGTGCACAAAACTCTCTGGCCCTGTGAACTCAAGAGCTGTTATGCTGCCTAAGTTGATCAGTGACGACGAATCTCGGTTCCATTAGTGCAAGGGGAGATTTTGTTTGCATGGGATGCTTGGGTGTTTGTGTTCTGGCAGG
>Ga0209208_10013228_pt1 | contig 10338 bp, 7 predicted proteins | sample S1TSphfallax_3_FD_187694 | JGI IMG/M metagenome (GOLD analysis project Ga0209208, IMG submission 187694) | Host-associated microbial communities from peat moss isolated from Minnesota, USA - S1T2_Fd - Sphagnum fallax MG (SPAdes) (version 2) | ecosystem: Host-associated > Plants > Peat moss >... | reverse complement strand
TCAGCCGTACTACGCGACGGTGCTCGGCCAGGGCGGCACGCAGAACCCGTACGATCTGAAGGCGGAGAAGGTCGTCAGCACGCAGGATGTGCCGACCAACTTCGTCGCCAGCTATCTGTATGAACTCCCGGTCGGCAGAGGGAAGAAGTTCCTCGGGAACGCGAACAAAGTGGTCGACACCCTGGTCGGAGGGTACCGAATCGGCGGCATCCAGCGCTATTTGAGCGGGCAGCCGGTGAGCTTCTACGGGGCGACCGGCGTTGGCTACTTCGACGGAGGCATCCGGTACGACCTGGTTCAGGGACAGAACTTCGAAACGCCGGCGGCCGCGAGCGGTCACTATAACCCGTTGACTTTCGTGCCAAGCAACACCCCGCTCGTCACAAATCCAACCGCATTCTGGAACGGCGCCAAGTTCTTTGACGAAAATGCCGACGTCGGCACGCCGGGCGGACCCACCGGCTTCTCCTTCGGCGATGATGCCAGAAACGAAGCGTTGGCGCGTCAGCCTGCATACTTCAACGAAGACCTGAACATCGATAAACACTTCAAGATTGTGGAGGGAGTGGGCGCGGATCTGCGCTTCGATTTGTTCGATGCTTTCAACCGTCACGGCTTTGGCAAACCAAGCACCGGGGTCTCCAGCCCTCAATCCTTTGGCCAGATCACCAGTCTGAACGAAGGCCCAAGGACCGCTCAGATCCTGCTCAGGGTCCAGTACTGATCGAGGTCTCCGAAGCGGCCGCAGCCTGGCGCCGCGGCCGCTTCGGGCTGGGTTGCAGCGGGTGTGGTTTTTCAGGGATTCTTGAGCTATGCGTGGTGCCTTTCCGCTTGTGCTTCTGACAGCTGCGTTGCTTCCGGTCACTGCATCAGGGCAGGCGACCACGAGCGGTGCCGAAGGAGAGATGACGGCTGGAACCGAGGCCATGCGAGAGGGCAACCTGGTTCAAGCGATCGCGCAGTTCAAGGCGGCGACGGCGAAATCGCCGCACTTTGCCGAAGCTTTCCTCGATCTTGGCCTAGCGTACGAGCAGCAGGGGAACATTCCCGAAGCTCTGGCTGCGCTCGACCGGGCTCGGACGCTGAAGCCAACCTTGCGCGGCGCGAACCTGTTCCTGGGCATTGCTGAGTATCAACTGGGTGACGCCAAGAAGGCCGAAGAGGCGCTCCGGCGAGAGACCAAACTGAATCCCAAGGACGCGAAGGCGCTGATGTGGCTCGGCGTCTCAGAGCTTGCCAACGACGAGCCCGATCAGGCGGCCGCAACGCTCGACATGGCGTACGGGCTCGATCCCAAGGATCCGGATATCCTGTATCACCGCGGGCGGGCGCATGCGCTGGTGTCGAAGGAGAGCTACGAGCAGATGAACGCACTCGACCCGGATGGCTATCGCGTGCATGAGGTGCTGGGCGAAGCCGATATCGAGGCGGAACGCACGGCAGATGCCATCACCGAGTACAAGGCCGCTATCGAACGTGCGCCGCGCAGGCCGGGGCTGCATGAGTCGCTGGCCGACCTGGAGTGGGCGTCGGGAGACACGGCTGCGGCAGACACGCTTTACCAGCAGGAGCTGGCCATCGATCCCTACAGTTTTCTGGCGTGGTACAAGCTGGGCAGCCTGCGGGTGATCGACGCCAAGGGCGATGCGCTGGCGCCGCTCGAAAAGGCGCGAACTCTGGACCCCAACTTTCCTGACCTCTACTACTACCTTGGACGAGCGCAGGTCGAAGCGGGACAGGAGCATGCGGGCATCGAAAATCTCAAGCATGCAACCGTGGCGACCGGCGGCGCGCCGGGTCCGCATGGCTCGTCGTCGACGCTGAACATGCTTGCGTATTATCAGCTTTCGCGAGTGTATCGGCGGCTGCACGATACGGCTCACGCGGACGATGCTCTCGCGCAGTTCCGCAAACTCAGGGCGCAGCACGATCTGGAAGAACAGCAGAAAGAACAGCGATTGATGGAACGCGGAGACAAACTGCGCCAGTTGCCGAAGACGGAACCCATTCCGGAGGATGCGGATGGGGGCAAGCAGTGAAGATTGAGACCTTCTTGGCTACCGGCTTTGTTGAATCGATCAAGAGTTGAGAGTTCTTGAGTTTGGAGTTCAGAGTTTTGCGTTGCGGCTTCGATTGAGGAGATGCGGATGCGGTTGGCACTTGTGATGTTGCTGGGGTGGGTTGCGGGCGCGGCATGGGGACAGGGACCCGAGGCGCTGGTGTTGAGCGGGCAGTTTGCCGGAACGCATGATCCCTCGATCGCCGAGGATCATGGCAAGTACTACGTGTTTGCCACCGGCGCGGCCATGCCACATCATTCCGCCGACGGAAGCGATGTTCCGCCGCCGCCGGCACCTCCCGGCTCAGCGCCGGCCGGACGGCTGGACACGCGCAAGCTGCCGCAGCTGCCCATCCGCTGCTCGGACGATCTGCACCACTGGACGCGCTGCGGCGAGGTCTTTCCCGAGATCCCGGAGTGGATTCAGAAGACCAGCCCGGAGACGCGGGAGCTTTGGGCTCCGGACATCTCCTACTTCGATGGGCTGTATCACCTCTACTACGCCTTTTCGGCCTTCGGCAAGAACACCTCAGGCATTGCGCTGGCGACCAACCAGACACTCGACCAGTCGAGTCCCAAGTACAAGTGGGTGGATCATGGACTGGTGATCCGCTCGTATGCGACGGACGATTTCAATTGCATCGATCCCAACCTGGTGCTGGACGCGAAGGGCGATGCGTGGCTTGCATTCGGGAGCTTCTGGTCGGGGATCAAGATGCGGAAGCTCGACCGCTCCACGGGAATGCTCTCGAAGACCGACACGAAGCTGTATTCACTTGCTTCCCGGGGGGCCAAGAACTCCGGACCGCGCGATCCGAATCTGCCGCCGGATAACGAAGCGGTCGAGGCGCCGTTCGTCTTCCACCATGGAGACGACTACTATCTGTTCGTGAGTTGGGATCTCTGCTGCCGGGGAATGAAGAGCACGTATCGAACGATGGTTGGACGGTCAAAGTCGGTGACGGGGCCGTATGTCGATGAGACTGGCAAGCCGATGATGGATGGCGGCGGCACGCAGATTCTGTTTCCCAACAAGCAGTGGCTCGGCCCGGGTGGGGAGTCGCTGCTGCATCTGCCGCACGAAGACCTCATCGTCTTCCACGCCTACAGTGCGGGGAACGGGCTGCCCTCGCTGCACATCTCGACCCTCGGCTGGAAGGATGGCTGGCCCCAGGTGGCACTCGAAGGCGCGCCGTAGCGCTGCTCCGTCACCTGCTGCATTGAAGCCGCCGCGTGGCTGCCGATGCTTCCCTGCTGTTCAGCGAGAACGATTCTCTCGCCTCGAATCGGCTCCCTCCGCCGCACGTTCATGCGCCCACAACGGCCTGTACCTCCGGGCCATGCGAGACGATCTTTTCTGCGAACGCCGGAATCAGAATGGAAAACTTCGATCCTGCACCCGCTTCGCTCTCGACTTCGATCCTGCCGCCCATGGCGCGGCAGAGCTGCTGACTGATCGCGAGTCCAAGGCCGGTCCCGCCGTATTTGCGGGTATTCGAACCATCCACCTGGTAGAAGCTCTTGAACAACTTCTCCTGCGCTTCGCGGCTGATGCCGATGCCCGTGTCCTCAACGCTCCAACAGACCCAATCCTGAGCGGAGTCGCGGCAGAAGGTCACGCCCAGCGTAATCACGCCGTCCTCAGTAAACTTGCATGCGTTGCTGACCAGGTTCAGCAGGCATTGCCGCAGGCGCATCGCGTCGGCCCGCATCTCCGGTTCACAGCCAGCCTGGTTGAGGATGATCTGGTTCCGGTTCTTCTTGGCCAGCATCTCCGCAGTCGGCAGGACGTCCCGTAAGACATCCTCCACGCGGACCGCTTCCAGCATGAGTTTCATCTGGCCTGCTTCGATCTTGGAAAGATCCAGGATCTCTCCGATCAACCGCAGCAGATGACGTGCGGAGACCAGCACCTTATTGAGGTCGCCTTCACGCTCTCGATTCCCCTCGGCCTTCGCATCTTCCTGCAACATCTCGCTGTACCCGATGATGGCATTCAGCGGCGTCCGCAGTTCATGGCTCATGTTGGAGAGGAAAGCGCTCTTAGCGCGGTTCGATTCTTCGGCTGCGACCCGCGCGGTCTCGAGATCGCGTTCCACGACCTTGCGTTCTGCGATCTCGTCGATCAGATCCTGGGTTCTGACTCGCACCTTCTCTTCCAGTGAGTTCCTCGCCTCCTGCAGGTCGTTCTCGCGCTCCTCGATCTGCTCCATCATGGCGTTGAACTGATCGATGAGGACGCCGGTCTCGTCTTCCGAGAAGCGCGTGGCGCGCAAGGTGTAGTCATGCGCGCTGGAGACGTCATTTGCCACATGGGTGAGGTGCAGAATGGGCTTGGAGATCAGCCGCTCCAGGAGGGTTGCAAGCAGGAGGGCCAACGTGGTGGTGAGCACCAGCACGCACCCGCCAACCTCGGCGAAGTGCAGGAGCAACCCCGTCATCTCGCGCAGACTGACCTGCAGGGAGAGACTGCCGACCGCCTCGTTCTGCAACCGGATGGGACGTTCGAGGAGCAGAAAGCTGCGGGTGAAGGCAGCCTTGGAGGTGGCGATCGTTGTCTCCGGGCAGGAGGCATCTCCTCCCGGCGCATGGAACCCCGCGATATTCTTGCCACGCTTGTCATACAAGCAGGCCAGGCTGATGCGAGGGTCGGTGCGCAGCATGGATAATGTCTCGTTGGCCGCCGCCGCATCGCTGAACAGCAAGGCCGGCGCGCTGCTGTCCTCGACCAACTGCGCCATGGTCAATTCTTCTGCCATCAGCGTCTGACGGTAGTGGACAAACTCGTAAACCAGCAGGCTCATGCACGCAACCAGCACGCTGAACGAAGCCATGCCTGTAATCAGCAGGATGAGCTTGATGCGGATCGAACGCTTGAAGGAGTGCGCCATCAGTGATAGACCGTCGCCAGCCGAAGCAGTTTGGAGCTGATGGTGAAGCCCGCCCGCTGAGCCTGCGGCAGATTCACCTCAATGTGGATGTGGTCGTCCACCAGTGGCAGGCCGATCAATTGAGCTGGAGTATTGCTATTGGAGCTTTCCCCAACCGTAAGGACTCCGGCATCGACCAGTGCGGGCAAGCTGCGCTCGACGTGCTTGCGTTCGCCGAGACTGACGTAAAGCACATGACAACCTGCCGCTGCATCAAGCGATGCAAGATGACGAACCTGAACCGGCTTCCCGCCGTCCGCCTGGCTTTGCACAATGCGATCCACACTCGGGCCGATCGGATCAGCGCCTAAGATGCATAGCACTGTTTGGCCATGATCGACGTCCAGCTTGCGGGTGGGCCACTCGATGAAGCGCGTCATGTTCAGCAGCATCGCGGCACGCAGTGCGTCCTCGCTGGCGGTTCCAGCTTGCGCCGGTGCGGGCATGCTCGTCATCCACATCACGAAGGTGAAACTCCATGCGGCGCAGACCTGCCGGATCAGGGCGCGATGGTGGAGGATGAATTCCATCAGAAGCTCCACCTTGCGCGCAGGAAGAGAGAACGTGGAATGTAGTTGGGATAGATCAGATCCGTTCCGTCGAAGAACTCGATGTGCCGCGGCGTCAGCAGGTTCGTTCCTCCCGCGGTGAGATCGAAGCCATGGCCGATGGCGTGCGAGACATGAAGATCGAGTCTGGTATACGCCGGAGCATAGTCGCCAGCCTGCAGGCTTACTCCTGTCGCCAGCACGGGCGGAGTCGAAATCGCACCCAAGTGATTGATGAAGGCGTCGGCGCTCCACTTCGGGCGGAACTCCCAGGACGCCGAGCCGAAGACGTTGTTCCTTGGGGTGGAGAAGGAGTCGACGATGTACACCGACCCGGGCAGCCGCTGAAACGTGTGAGCTGCTTCGCAGGTTTCACTGATGCGGAAAGAGAGCCCAGGGCGAACCTTCCAGGACAGCAACGCTTCCATACCGAACGAGTGGGCGTCGAATCCGTTGACGTACGGCAGGGAGATCGTGACGTGCGGTTCGGGCGTTGGCACGATCGTATACTGGCTGACCGCGATCGCTGTCAGGCGATTGTTGCGGTTATAGAAGCCTGCCAGATCGAGGGAAAGCCCTTTCCGAAAGCGGCGCCGATAGCCAGCTTCGAAGGCCTTCACGGACTCCGGTTTGAAGGACGCGCTTCCGGTGATGGTGGCTGTCTCCGGCAAACCGTCCACCGTGCCGACATTGAGCGGCACCACGATGGCACGCTCCTGCAGTGCCGGGGCGACGACGGCGCGCGAGACGGCTCCCCAGATCGACTGCCTGGCGTCCGGGGCCCATAGCAGACGTGCACTCGGCTGCACCTGGAAGCCAGCCAGCGACCCTTCTTCCAGCTTGCTGCCGAGGGTCAGAATGAGGCGATCTCTCACCAGCGTGAGATCATCCTGCAGGAAGCCGTCTACCAGGAAGTGGCGGTACTCCGGAGCCGTCGTCAGCAGCACCGGTCCGGAGATGTGATCGGCGGTAAACCGGTATTCGCCGCCCCAGACCAGGTCGTTCCTTTCTCCTGCCGCGCGATGCGCCTCATAGTCCACGTCCGCGGTGCGGGTGCGATCGTCGTCATTGATCTCGTACCGCGATTGATCGTCGAAGTAAACCGCCACCGCGGAACTGGTCTCACCTGTCTTGTGCTCCCATCGTCCATTCAGGAAACCGCCCGCGATCGAGCCGGTATCTTCTCCGTTTGGACCCACGGGCACGGCAATCTCCCGCAGCACATTCTGACGGAGATGTCCCTTGTACATATCTCCGCTCAGGCTGAGTGTGTCCGCCCAGGTGCGCTGCCAATCGATCCGGCCACCGCCGCGCAACGTGTCTTCCCCGTCGAAGGCAAGCGCTCCGTCGGCGGTCTCGAGGGGACGCCGGTCCACGAAGTTGGCGCTGGCGCGAAACTGCAAACGATCCCCGAGTGGAGCGCCGTAGGTAAGCGCGACCTGATCGTTCACCCGGCTTACGGTGCTCGACACCTGGGTTCCGATCGCGCTGCGTGGCTTCTTGGTGATGATGTTGACGATCCCGTTGACCGCGTTTGCGCCCCAGACTGCGGCGCCGGGTCCGCGAATGATCTCGATCCTTTCAACAAGATCGAGCGGCAGATCCACTTCATCCCAGTGCACGCCGGAGTAGATCTCGGAGTACAGCGTGCGTCCATCGATCAGGACCAGCAATCGGTCTGCATACACGCTGTTGAAGCCGCGAGCACTGATCGCCCAGGTGCCCGCGTCCACCTGCGCCACCTGCATCCCAGGCACCATGCGAAGCAGTTCAGGAATACTGGACGCGGCGGAATGCGCGATATCCTCCTGCGTGATAACAAAGGCCGCGGCTGGAGTCTTCCAGAGATCCTGATCCTTGCGGGCAAACGAACTCACATCGACGCTGATCTGCGTCAGGTCTTCGAGACTAGCCGAGGCGAGCGCATCTGCGCCCTGCTGCGCGGCAGCGCCCCCGGCCTGCATCATCAAGAATGCGGCGAGCGGAAAGGAGATCGAGAGAAGGCGCAAGGAGGCTAGCCGCATGAGAGCTCCAGAGGCTTCAACAGGGGCGTCGCAGCCGGTGCGGAAGGTGCGGGAGTCTCCGCCGGCATCAGCTTGAGCGGTGCTTCTGCGGCAAGCAACTGCTCGAGATCAGCCGCGAGGATCGGCCGGGAGAAGTAGTATCCCTGGCCAAAGCCGCAGCCCATCTGCTGCAGCTTCAGCTTGTGCCGAGCCGTCTCAATGCCTTCCGCAACCACATCGAGGCGGAGGTTGGCGGCAAGCTGCAGGATGGTCTGGATGAGCTCGGCCGAGAGCGGGTCATGTGGCGAGAGTTTGGCGGTGAAGCCGCGATCGATCTTCAGGCAATCGAATGGCATATCGCGCAGGTAGCGCAGCGACGAGTGCCCCGCGCCGAAATCATCCAGATCCAATCCGATGCCGAGTGCCTTGAGTTCTGCCAGGATCAGCTTGGCTGAATCCAGGTCGTCGAACAAGACTCCTTCCGTGATCTCCAGGTGCAACAACTCCGGAGGGAAGCCGGTCTCTTCGAGGGTCCGGCGAATCTGCTCGGCTAAGCGGTCTTGCTTGAACTCCGAGGGGGAGATGTTGACGGAGAGCTCAAGCCGCCGCTGTGCCGCGTGCCCCTGTTGCCAGCCAAGCACCTGCTCACACGCGTTCCGCAAAACCCAGTGTCCGATCTCCAGAATCAGGCCAGTCTGTTCCGCAACCGGGATGAACTCATCCGGATCGAGCACGCCGCGCACCGGGTGCTTCCAACGGATAAGTGCTTCCACGCCCGAGATGAAGCCAGTCTGCAGATCGATGATGGGCTGATAGACGAGAAAGAACTCCTGATTGGCGAGAGCGTTGCGCAGGTCGTTCTCCAGATGCAGCCGGTCGACCATGGCCTGGTGCATCTCCGGAGAGAAGAAGACCGCCTCATTGCCGCCGCGCAGCTTCGAGGCATACATGGCGATGTCCGCGTCGCGCAGAACGTCTTCGGGCGCGTGATGCGTGGCTGCACTGAACGCAATCCCCACGCTGAAGGCGCAGTGAATCGTTCGCTCTTCCAGTTGGAACGGGAGCGCCACCGCCGACTGCACGCGCTCTGCGATCTGTGCGACCTCCTCGGAGAGGACCGGGCGTCCACTGACGAGGATGGCAAACTCGTCGCCGCCCATGCGCGCAACCAACACCTTGACACCGTCCAGGCTGCGCGCGGCACGCTTCGCGGCCTGCTCCACGCGCCGGGCGATCTGTCGCAGGAGTTCATCGCCGGCCACATGTCCGAGACTGTCGTTGATGCTCTTGAAGCCGTCCAGGTCGAGAAACATCACCGCGAATCCGCTGCAACGCTCCTCCAGCAGCGACTCGATTTCTCCCAGCATCCGGGTGCGGTTGGCGAGGCCGGTGAGGCTGTCTCTTGTCTTCTCGTCCGTCACGTCGCTTTGCGAACCGGCAAACCGGATGGCGCGGCCTGATGCGTCCCGCGTCACCACGCCGCGGCACGACATCCAGCGCATGACGCCATCGCCGCGTTGCACCCGGTAGCTGAGGTGCATCACATCTTCCTTGCCCTGCAAGTGCTGCTCCACCGCGGCTCGCGCTGCGGCCTGGTCTGCCGCCAGCACGCGGGAGAACCAGACCTCAGGCGAAGCGATCGGCTCCGGCAGGTCCACACCCAGCATCTCCTGCCAACGAGGTGAGTAATAGACCTGATCGCGATTCAGATCCCAGTCCCACAGTCCATCGCGCGAAGCCCGCGCGGCGAGGGCATAGCGCTCTTCGCTGCGGCGAAGCTCACGCTCCACCGATCGACGAGCCAAAGAGCCGCGGATGCGCGCGAGGGCGACGGCGTAGTCGATTGGCTTGGTGATGTAGTCGTTGGCGCCATGTTCCAGCGCTTCGGCGATCTTGTCGCTCTCCGCGACGGCGGTGACCATGATGACGGGAAGCGCCTCAGGCGTATAGTTCCGCCGCAGCATGCGCAGCACTTCGCTGCCCGAGAGTTCCGGCATCATCTGGTCCAGAAGCACCAGATCGAATTCCTGAAGCGATATCTTGTGCAGCGCTTCGCGCCCGCTGGAGGCCACCTCCACCGCGAAGCCGCTACGGCGCAGCCTGCGGGAAAGCATGTCGAGGTTCAATTCCTCGTCGTCCACAAGTAACAAACACCCATTGGTCGGTATCACTTCGATTGGCCCATCCTTGCCGCCCCGGCATCGCTCCTCAAGGCTCGCTTCCACAGACATGCTCCGCCCCGAATTATCGTCTACTGCCAAGCCAGGGAGCATCCCACTCGCGGGGGATCGGTTGAGGCATTCTGCAGGGCGCGATCCGCGGTAGGGTTCCATGTTGTGCAGGGTGCAATGCGACCCTCCACCAGGAATCTGGGCGGCTCACGCTTCCGTCCGAATGGATCTGCGGAAAGCAGGCGTGCTTGGCTTCGCCCGGAAATTCGAGATGGTCTATGGAATCGGCGACCGAGAGAAGCGGGAACTTAGAGAAAGTATGGGTACTTCGAAACGGCTGACCGCGAGAAGAGAGACGCTCGCAGATCAGCCGTTTTGTGGCGAACACTACTCCTGCAGCAAGCGGGAACGCAGCAACGCAACATCCTGATCGGAGACCCCGAGGGCCGTCCGGCGATAGTTATCGAACGAACCATACTTTTCGTCGATCTGGTGCAGCGTGCTTTCGAGGTACTGAGGATCGGCGGCCATCAGAACGTCCCGCTGCGCCGGCGTGAGGCGGTCCAGGCCAGGATTGGCAGCAAGCATCTTCCTGGTCTCGGTGGGGCTCAGGCCGTCGAGAAGGTA
>Ga0209208_10013227_pt1 | contig 10338 bp, 3 predicted proteins | sample S1TSphfallax_3_FD_187694 | JGI IMG/M metagenome (GOLD analysis project Ga0209208, IMG submission 187694) | Host-associated microbial communities from peat moss isolated from Minnesota, USA - S1T2_Fd - Sphagnum fallax MG (SPAdes) (version 2) | ecosystem: Host-associated > Plants > Peat moss >... | reverse complement strand
AAATAAATGTAAAATCAATCCAACCAATAGGATGAAATTTCTAATAGTTGCATCATAGTTGTGAGAATGACCAAAATAGTTGAAATTTGATCTTGTAGTTGTAATATTCCCAAATCTAGTCGGAACTGACTACAAGTCGCATGTAGTCGTAAATGGACTGGTTACATTTTGGCTGATTTCTACTAGTGGCCTATGTTTAATAAACTAAGTAACCTATTAACTACATTTAATAAACTAGCCTACTATTACTTATAAATAACTTAGGCCAATTAATTAAGTATGCAAGCTAGGCTAGGCTACCAATGTACATAGGCCTATTTAGTTTAACATGACTTATTAAGTTTAGTTAGCTTAGTTTACCAACTAGGTTATAATAGTCTTTTCTAGCAAATTATTAACTATTAAATATTATATCATGGAAGACCCATGGACGGGTACATTGAACAGATAATAATCTAATTAAAATAATAAAATTTTCCTATGGGGTCTATGTTTCTTTGTTCATGAGGTAGAAAATATTATTGTAGTTAAAAAACCTTTCATTTGAAGTTGCAAAAAAAATTATGTTATCATCCATTGATGAATGTAATCAAAATTGGATGACATTGTTCACTTTTCATTTACATTTTAAATGAAAATCATATTAGTCGTAAATTGTAGTTGCATCTATAATTAGAATTTGGTTCAACCTTTCTTATAGTTGCATATGCAATTACAACTTGTAACTACATGGACACATAGGACTAACACATTATTAGTCGTAAAATCAATTGGTTTGGACATTTGTCACATAATAGTTGCAAAAATATGGTCAGAATGGACAACATTTCTTCTAGTATTTGTTGATATGGATTTTGTTAATTATTCTCCCATTTGAATGATGTTGGACATTTCTCTAGTTAATGATGTTGTGTCAATTTTTTTTGATATAAAGTCAACTACTTTTTATTGTTGTACATTTGAATTAACATTTTGAGTTTGTGAATTCAAAGCTTGTGCATATAAATGTGATTCCAAGTATTTCATCTTGCAATATTACTTTTTCAAATACAAATTTTCCTATTATTTTAAGCTAAGATATTAGTCTCCTAAAAGTGAGTCACCATGTGGGTGCATTCACAGTTGGGGTACCACAACAAGAACTATGAACAATCATACATTTTGACTTTGAAAATGCATTAGACAAAAACTTTTGTAAGAGGAATGCCCATATTCTAGTAAGAGCTTGGAGAAGCCAATTTTTCAAAAGTGTACAAATTTTGCTAGATTTTACATTTTTCTTTGAAAAATGATCATAATTTCAAATCATGTTAAAATATGATAATTATTTTAAGCTTTAGTTTTCTATATCATAAGGCACAACTTTGTTAATATGTCATACACATTATAACTCATTTACATAGAGCAAACAACTCTTGAAATTTCAACATTCTAAAATTATATTTTGGATATTTCTAAAAATTTCAAGTATCACAATTTTCAAATTATGATTACTTTTCATATGTGATGGTAGGTTGTCATCATTTCAATTTTTTCCCATCAATTTTTTTATATTAAAAGAGTTTTTAGCCTAGTGCTTTATGCTTTATAAAATTGATTTTTGAATGTCAAAGTTCAAAAGTCCTTTACTAAAACTAAAACTCAATTATTAAATTAAATGATTTTTTTTTGAATTCTTTAACACTCATATAAATCATTTAGCACATATTTCTTTCATCAACATACCATTAAAATGACAATAAATAATATGTTTGACAAATTTTCAATTGTTAGACATGGTTTTTAGTTTTTTTGATTGCGATCACACCTTCTAAAGCCAAGCTAAAATGAGGAACCCCTAGGCTAAAATGTAAAAAAAAAATCAATTTAAAATCCTAATGCCAAATATGATTTCAATCCTTAGCCAATTTTTAAAAAAAAACTCAAACCACAAGTCAAAATGCTTAAAAATGTTTGAACCTTGGGCCAAAATATGTTTGAAAACAATAAGATAAAACTTTTTGGCCTAAGAGTCTAACACTAGGGTGGACCTTGAAAACAACCTTCAAGGTTAGATTGGATTCTTATATTTTATGGGGTAATCTTTTTTGTGGAGTAAGAATCTTATGGATCAAAACGAATTGAATCTTGTGGATCAAAATGTATTGAATCTTCCACTTGTGATCTTCCACTTGTGTTCTTGTTTCTATGGCCTAGGGTTACTTCCCTTTCAACCCAAGACATTGAGCTAGCATATTTGAAAGACATTTGTGTTAGGGTGTGTGCTTGAGCTTTTAATTTGTCCTATTGCCTTTGACATTTGGCATATGGACCAGGCCTAAGGACAAAGAGGTTCTACGAACACTGATGTCCCAAGGCCTGGTCATTACTTTTTAGGGGACTTCACCTAAATACTTATGTCCTAGGGTTCAACCCTTAGAGAAATCCATGAGTTTAGGCCACAAGAAACCAGTTCAGGTCTTTTTGGTTTCCCTGCAAAGATATTTGATTGAAATGTTGTAAGGCCCCAGGCCGGGCCTGTGACTCCTCATAGACAGCCAGGCAGGTTCCCCAATCGGTCATCTAAGAAAACTTACCACCTACATAGCCTCAAGGCACTTGCACCAAGTTCAGATGGCCCTAAATAGAGCCCAGGCTTACCTGACAGCCAAGAATCATTCTTGCTGGGCCTGAAAGCCTCTAGAGGAGCTGCCCAAAATGGCTGGTTAGCTCACACAACATTTAGGGCCTGCAAAGATTTTTGAGTTGAAATGCTTTATTATTTTCAAGGGGGTTATATGGCGTGATTTCATGGATCCCCTCACAACCAGGTAAGATCTTCCTTAAGCTCTTCCTTAGTCTACCAGCAGTATGACTAAAGATCTAGTGTTTAATAATTCAGAGATAATAGTGTTACAATAATAATTTTAGGTATATATGGTAGTTGCATATATGTACATGTATAAGAATCCAAACACACGATAGTCCAGTTTCTTACTACACAGAAGAGAGTTCCCCAATGAAAGAATATAACCTGAAAATGCCTAATAAGCCCAAAAAATGATATTTTTGTGTAAGGAAACACCCTACAACCTGAGCTCCATAGTTCTATGCCCTGGTCCTAGGGCTGTTTAACAGCTTAATGATCCACTAAGGAGGGGGTTAAAAGCAACTGGCTGGCCCTTCCACTGTAAAGAGGGTATTTCTTTTGACATTATGCCCTCCACATGGTGGGCTGGCGAGTCCACCCAGGTGGTGATGAGATACTTGCATTTCTCTTCTAATTGAGTAGAACCATATTGAGTAAGTAACATAAGTGTGTAAGACTCGGACATTGATAAATGTTTATAGATTACCATTAAAATGAAATGCTTGGAGAGGTAGTTTATTACCCCTGAATGCAACCTGGAGGCCATGTTCTATTGCAACTCTTTTGTGGGATGATATGACCCAATACTCACCTGTGCTTTTTTTCAATAAATTGCATTAAATTTTTTTTTCCAATAAGTTACATTATATATATTTTGTCAATAAGTTGCATTTAATATTTTTTTTGCTTGCTGTTTGAAATAAAAAAAGGAAGTGATCTCCCTAGGGTAAGTAAAGGAAATAATTAACCACTTGGTGACTACTAGGGTAGGTAGATGCATGTGGATGGATGGTTGTTGCATAGCTAACCACTGAGCTCGTTATGAATGGGACAAGAATACAACGAAAAAGTGAACTTTCCTGTCCACTCGTCACCATCCATCCTGCATGGTGCCTGGTTGACTGTTCACACTGGCCCTCTTGTTACAGTGTACACTACTTATGCAGTTCTTCGTAGCATGGTTTCTAAGAGGTAGACCATCAGCTGCTACATTTACTTACAGAGCCCTGAAGCTAACATGGAATACAGGCCCAAGAATATGAAATGAGTCATGCCAATATTGCTCTGAATCCATGTTGAGTACTATTCAATACTTCCGCAAGCCAATTCAAGAATGGTTGCAATCGCAGTAAGTACTCTAGTAGTGTACTGCTGGAGCGGATTACTGCATCAATACCAGCAGCTGGTGTAAGTTAAATGTGTGAGAACAAAACAAAATGTGTGAACTGGTCTTCGACCAAGGACTCATCATGAATGTGTGTACATCTAGCGCCTCTGGACAGCACTAGCTTTATAACTTGTGTAACACGGAATTGAACTGATCACGGCTCACCAACTACTAGGGCGGCTGCATCCATCGTGAGCATGCGTACATACCTACTAAGTCCTCACTAGGACCTTTCTACCAGCCTTAATCTCATGTGCAGACCAGCTTGCAAGAGCTCTTCTACGGACTGAAGTTCCTTCCCACCCACCCACCGTCCCCACAGTCCACCTCTCCCGCCCCATACACATAATGCTGGAGGGACCTCCACTAGTAATGTAATTATACATATAATTAGGTACAGTACTCTTTTTTTCTGTTTTTTCAACAGATCGTAGACCCAGCATATTGAAGGATTCTGCCACAATTAAAAACTAGCAGTAGAATCCGATCAAGTGTTCGGGCAGCGAAGTATAAGCATGATCACCTCATATTGTAGCGTTGATCGCCAATTTGTTGTGTGATTAAACTTACGGTCTATTGACTATTTCTCTTCTTATACAGAGGTCTGCAAGTTCTTTTTTTTTTAATAACGTGGCAATCCTTACTACCCATTCTTCCCTTTGCTGGTAAGCCCACTGAACAGCGTCGAGTCAGCTCGCTAACTGCAATTATATCGGTTCCTTATTCATGAATTGTATTCCCAGACTCTTCAAAACTTAAAGACTCTCCGGACAGCTTCACCAACCATGATGTGCTCTCTCATCAAGGAAGTTATTGTAGCTGGCTGAAGGTATTTAGAAATGGTACTCATATCTTTACCTGGGCCCATAATATCTCCGTTGAAACAGCATGAACATGCTGGAGATATGACCTCAATAGGACAGTGTACTCAGGTAAAGTAAACCACCAACTACTACGTCTACTAGACTAGTGTAACTTCACATCATGGCAGCTGGTCGACGGAAGGTACCCATTTGAATTCAAGGTGGGTAGTTGTAGTGTTGCAGTCATCTTATTGGAGGTCCTAGTGCAGTAAGTACTTAACAATTGCCGGCTTATACAACTGGCATGTACAAATTGAAGCCCCTAATTTCCACCTCTCCCCACAAGTACCTTACTAGAAGACAAGTCTAGTGTACTGGAGCTCATGAATAAGTTGCATGCAAGCCAGCCTGGTTGATGTCCTTCCCATTATGCGCTAGAGGTACCAATTAGCTGGTCGGTCCAATAGTATGAGCCCAGTACTGCTCATTATCTACACAGCCTTTTGTATAACAAGGTTGAAATAAGGTTTATTACTGTATTGGTTCATTGCACAGGGTTGGGTCATGTTTTCTTTTCTTCCCCCAAAGATAACTTGGAAGCGCTTAAACTGTGGTTCCCAAATGTTGGATGGTAGATATGTATGCCATTAGTCTTACATGCATGACTCAAATCAAATGCTCACCTGTACAAGTCTTCAATGAACCAAATTGACTTTGAAGGCACACTAGTTTCCTAGCAAAATAAATTATCATGACCATGAATTGGATTATCATGGACTAAATTAGGCTACATGTATGTGAATGAAACCAAATGGGTTCAACCCATCTAACCTATGGAGAGGGTAACCTCCTTATAACCATCTGGGAAATTTTGATGAGAAATGCCAAAATTGTAGCCACCCAGTGACAATTTTATACATAAAAAGTTGGAGGTTCTGCATGTTTGTTGATTAGTATATATATTTGATGAACGTTTAAATTCCCAAAATTTTAAGCCTATCTTCCCAAAAGAAGATATCTATTATATGTGACGCATGACATTATATATGATGTTGTCTAAGATGTTCCCAAAAAATAATTACCTATGAATGCTTTGGAATGGGGGGTTCCCACCTTTCTAAGTGTGCATTAGGGCCAAATCTTTTGTCCTATTTCAATTGCAGAGGGTTATTTATCAAAGGTTGAACAAAGCCTATGCACCATGAACTCAAATGTGTCCAGAAAAGCTAATTATAGTCAATACAAAGAAAACTTGTTAAGTTACAAACATTCCAACACTAATTTTAAACCCATATATCTAATATTATTCCTTCAGGTTCCTGTAGTAGATTAAAGCTTTTTAACACTAGAAAGTGTGGAAAAAAGTTCCAGTCAGGATCCTTGAAGTATTGTATATGATCTGAAACGGATGTCTGGAGAATCTGTAATATTTTCTATACACTTGTAAACAGCCTGATTGGAAATATACAGGCCTGTAATAGGTCAACTGGTGTATTATGACTCTTAAACATATATGTTAGTCACTAACTATTACAGTAGTGATTTCATATGAGAAACATATACACATCACAATTAGTTTCCTTCAAGTGTGTACTAATTAATTAATCAATTAATTGAAAGAAGGTAGACTGAAAATGCAGATGTCTTGGAGCTTCCAGATGTAACTTTCTTTTCTCATCGATTAATAAACTTCTCCAGGATGAGATTATCTCTTCCACAAGTCTTAATGATATTTTAATGATCATGTTAAACCTGCTTGAGTGGGGGCCCAGAAAAAAAAAGTTCCTAAAATGAGATGTGTGATGGGTGTGAGGGCAATTCATGCTTGACAAGTATAGTTCCCCAAACAGTATAGTGAGTGATAGTCATTGTGGTCACCAGTTAAATGTATTCATATCAGTAAGCCAGGAAAAGGTGCTTCAGATTGAATTGGCTTGCCAAATTCACATAGAATTTTTGAGAGTAATCCTCCAATTAAGAAAAGCAGAAAAAAAAATCCCAACAAGTGGGGAAAAAAAATTGGCCCCCAATGTAGACACAAAAAATTCAAAAAAAATTCAAGTTGCTCATTTAGGTACTGGTCGTATTTAACTAATATTGGGTTTCTGGCATTCTGCTCCAATCTTGGCTATCCGAATGAGTGACACTACAAAATGCACCGCATGAAATCTCCAAACTCAGTTTGACAGTTGCAGGGAATCAACTGCCAAACACTACCCTAGAAAGAGCACATGTTTCCCTAACTGGTTCCAAAGAGAGACTTGATCCCACTTATTCTTTTCAATGTGTTCAAATGACGAAATTACATCCAACCAAACATACTTAGATTAGAAACCAATTGCACAAATTGTAGTTAACAATCACATCTTAATGCAACCTATAATCATAAATTATAAATTATAGTAGTGGTCACAATATTAATTGTGCCCTGTAGGTATGTTAGAACTGTTTTGGCGACAACATGATCGACATAAGTAACCTATAATTTTCCATTTGCAATTGAGGACTGAAATATTGGAGAAATATGGCATGTATATAGTAAATGAACATGTAGTGGATTTATACAAAAACTGTCAGAAAGCGAGAATCTCACAAATCCTGGATTGAAGGGAACATCCCCTTTGAAGACGATTCCATGTACGGTGGGTTATGCTATACGCGTTATGAACACGTGCACGGTGTCGTGCAAAAAGTTACGCCCAATCTAAAGTTCTGAAATTGGCCGCACCGCCATTTTGTTGCAAAATAACGGCGTCATCATTGGGAACTTGTGTCACGTGCGCTCGCTCGCCTTTGATTAGATACGTGCGTGTGTCGCAAACGGTTGAAGCCCCCGTGCGTCCGTCCGTGGGGTTGCTTGCCTTTTGATTACCCGCACACGTGCATTTGTCGCAAACGGTTGAAGCCCCCGTGCGTCCGTCCGTCCGTCCGTGGGCTTGCTTGCCTTTTGATTACGCACACGTGCATTTGTTGGAAACGGTTGAAGCGCCGTGTGCTTGCCTTTTGATCAGGCACACGCGCATTTGTCGCAAACAGTTGAAGCGCCGTGCGTCCATGCGTCAAAGAATCCAAACCGGGGGTTTGTAGTCCGTGTTGTTTTCCACACTAGATTCGTTTGCGCAGGGCTTTCTTAAGCCGTACATTATCAAAGCTTCCAAACTGGCGGTTTGTTATCAACATAAGTGTTTTTTTCAATACGACATTGGTGTGCACGGAGCCTTCTTAAGCCGTATATTAGTGTAGAATCTAGTGGAAAATCTTGTTCGCATTAATGACGAAACTTAAAACAAATAAAAAACAAGTTATCTAGGCGGAACATTTTCTGATCAATTCTAGAGAGCATTTGAGGATTTCCGTTCAACAAGTATAACATAATTTGGGGAGAACCAAGTGTCGTTCAATTACTAGCGATCGACCGTTTCTCCAAAATTTCAAATTATTGCTCCAAAGATCCAAATTTTCTTCGAATTTGTTCTCCAGGGTAGTCATGGCATTCCTTGTTATAGGAATCTGCTTTATAGTCATACATAGCACATACACCACTACCCTTCATTTCGGACATGATCTGATTTCTTCCTGGCGATGTTTCTCTTCAATGGTAAGCCTGTTTACTGGTCAGTTACAGCGTCTGTTCATTAAGCACAATAGAAGTAGGAGGCCATGCAGGCAGTTACAGGTCCTCATGTTGATAAACCGGACGAAGAAGCCCATGAAATATAATTGATCACGAACTGGGTGGGTGAGCAATGAATGAGGCATTCCCTGAGTTCAGAATACTAATAAATCCCAAGTCCCTTAAGCGAGAGAGGGAGAGAGAATTCAAGTAAGATGACTATCATTAGCTGTTGAAGTCATGATTATACACATGTGATACTTGAATTATACAATAATTCTCTCCAGAAAACAAAGGGCGGGGGGGAAAAAAAAATCTTTCAAGAGTCTAGGTGCATGCATATGTGAAAATTCGACTGAAGGTTGTAATTCAGCTGGTCCTTCACTACAAAGCACACTCTGGACAGCTGGAAATTAACAGCTCAGAGATCAAACGGTCCAAAGTCCGGAGCTGGAACGGAAACAAAAATTAGGGTACAAGTTACTGCAGTAATTCCTCTCTGGACGGTGGGCTGGTGCAGGTCTGGTCCGACTTATGTTTCCTTTGATGGTTGTCACATGGGCCTTCACATGGGTTGAAGTACTGTGCACACACTTGCTCATTATGTCGCTGCACAGGAGATCGTTGCATCGAGAATGCTATATAACTCTTCCCAGGAATGAACTCTTGACTCAGTTTTCGAACTTGCAGTGAGCGCTTTTGTTGGGTGGTCTGGAGCTATCTAGAGCTCTTGTCTCTGAGTACTCTAGAGTGTTCAAGGTTTTCCATTTTGATTCAGAGCTTGATTTGTGTAGTTCAGTGATCTTCAGAGAGGAATGGAGTTTGCCATTCCAGATGAGGCCGGCAATACGTCGGTCACTTTCTTTCCTCCTACAGGGAGAGACGGGGAAGTGCCAGAGAAATTCCGACTGCTGGCCACTCACTTAACTGAAACCCGTAAGTGTTTTATCTGAGCCAGCTGCATATTCTTCTACATTTGGCATGTATATTGTATCCTTGAGCATCATCCATTGTCTTCTCTTTCCGGTTGATCATGCCATTCTGCATCATGGAAGTTCTTAGACCCGTTTTGGAATTAATGCTCTTGAATTTGCTCATGCTATGTACTAACCAACTAAATTTTCCATGAGGTTCTCTAGCGATTGCATTCTAATTGATTGTTACATTGAACCACAGCTCAATTTCTGGCGTTTAAGACCTTCATCGCAAGCATTCATAACAGATCGTTCGCACTGCGAGCCGGTGGGGTGATATTGGAACACATGGTATCGGAAGCAGACAGAGAGGCCCTTGAGACACATGCCAACGTGCTCTTAATAGAGTACGTTGCCTGGTTATGTGTTACCGTGACCCAGGCAACTTCCCCATACACCATAGGGCTTCAGTCACAGGACACGCTTTCGACCCGCTTGGTACCAGAACTGGTCCTGGACGTCGTGCTGGGCGCAATGCTTACGGTTGCTGATGTGAACCACAGGTTCCTTCCCATCAAGGTCGAAAGAGCGTTCATTACTGGGAGTATGGTAGGTCATTTCTGAGACTGATCTTAGCAGCATTTTCTGATTCCATCAGCACACTGCTAATCTAAGTCTTGGGCGATCGAGACGACATGCAGGCTTTTGTCTCACATTACTTCTTTTCACATTCATTTCTTCTTCTTCTTCTTCTTCTTTCTTCTTCTCTTTGAACAAGTTTCTTCCAGCTGCGTTTCAGGGTGACCAGACTCAGAGCTGATAGTTTTGTTCCTCACTACAGTTTCATCAGTGTACACTTGTTACAGTCTTTACTACAGACACAAAATGTGTCAAGACTTAGTATAGGGTTTAGGGTAAATGAATGCCATTCACATTGCAAGTAAGGAGCAGTTGCAGATCATGACTAATGAGTTTTCCATATGCAGCCAATA
>Ga0209208_10013226_pt1 | contig 10339 bp, 9 predicted proteins | sample S1TSphfallax_3_FD_187694 | JGI IMG/M metagenome (GOLD analysis project Ga0209208, IMG submission 187694) | Host-associated microbial communities from peat moss isolated from Minnesota, USA - S1T2_Fd - Sphagnum fallax MG (SPAdes) (version 2) | ecosystem: Host-associated > Plants > Peat moss >... | reverse complement strand
TTAATAGGGTGGATACTTAGTGGGTTTCTTTTTACCCATCTAAAAATGCATGATGCTACAAGGTGTACATATTTATGGGATTGAAATTCTCTATGAACATGGGGTTACAATGGGGAGTTCAATATTAAAAAGGAAGGAGATGGAAGGTTATTAATTGAAGAATTTTATTTTGTTTTGTGCATGTGTGTGTGTGTGTGTGTGTTTTGGGGGGTTTTTTGGTTGATATTCTATTGTGGTTTGGAATATGAGGTTGCAACGAGCCAACTTTGAGATTTTTAGTTGAACGTACTAAGGTCAATGAAGAAAAGGAAACTCATGTGGTGGCTGAAATGGGAGTGTAACAACAAAATAATTACTAGTAATTGCAAATAATAGTATTATTGTTTGGGGTAATAGTATGGATAAAAATGGAGAATAAAATAATGAGCCTCATGGGCCCTATGAAGAAAATCTTTCAGCTAGGGGCATAAAGGTTGATTGTGAATAATTTAAATAACTATTTTGGGTTTGTAATAATGGAAGGTTAAGTATGTGGACTTGACCAAATCCTAGATTCCAAATAATGTAAAACCTATCTATAAAAAGATGAAAAGTTATAAGTGACATGTGATGATTGGTTTAATACATGGAGGATATATGTAGATGAATGTGGTTAAATATTCATTCATTTTTTTCCTTCAAGTATATAAGGGTTTGGAGCTTTTGGCTCATAATTTGCAATTGAAAAATTTGTGTTGTTGGTTGCTATCAAGACTTGTAAAAGTATCATATGTGAATAGGAGGCCTAGAAAAATTAAAATGTGGAAATTATTGTGAATAAAATTGTGTAAACTTTATAGTCTTTGACGAGTGATCCCCATAAAGAAGAATCTTTAGTTGCATGTGATGAACTCCCTTTAGGTGTGATTCTCACATAAAAATTCGACTTTAAACGTGTGGGTGATCCTATAATAAAAGAGTGTAAAGTTTCATGTTGAGAATCATGTGAATGATGAATATTGCAAGTGTTGTGTTGAAGTATGTTTGACAGTCTACCTATGTACTAAAAAGGATTAATCAAAAATTAATCCTCATAGTTCCGGACCCCCACCTAGGCTACATGAGCACTTGAAGCTTGGTTGCCCAATTTTCATAGAGACTTTGTTATATTTTGGAGCTTTCAAATGTCTCATTGTGGATTTAGGCCATAATTTTCAATTGAAGAGTGAGGCTACATTAGGAAGAATTTATCCTTTTTCACGTGTGGAACACAAAGGGAAGGAGTGAAGTTGTGTTTTATGCTCACATCTTTCATAATGTAGTATGATGTTAGGAGAGAGGACCTTGTGTCAAATTAAGAAGATTGTGCTTGGGATGGCAGGGTGTCAGTAAGTCAAAGATGTAATAGTTGGTGATGGAAGGGATCAAAGACATTGACAGTCTAGTTTTATACAATGTGATACCTTGAATTTTTAGACTTAGGAGAGGCTTTTGGGTTATAAGTTCTCATGATCTCTATTTTCTACCTTGATTTTTTCAGCACATTTCACAATGTGCATCATATCATGTGGTGCCCAATTCTGTACATAGACTTATAAACCAAGCTTCGCAAGTTGTGGACTACTTCAAAGAACCAATTAACAACTGCCATAAATATTTGACATGGCAAGGTTCTTGAGAATAAAGAACCATTAGATATACCCAACTATTTATTGGTTTAAAAATAATTAGTCCTATAAGGAACTTTCAAAGTTGAAATTAAAAAAAAGCAGAATAGTGAATTATGGGTTTTGTAATATGTACTTGAAACCCTAGGTTTTACAAAATTCAAATAATTGCACAAAAATGGTACCTATAGCTCACATTCAAGGACGGGGAATTAGTCTATGCAAAAAAGATAGAAATTCTACTTAACCAATGAGGTGATGGAGTAAGAAAGTCCTATTTTGTTCCTTTGGGAGGTGGGGTGGGCTTTTCGAAGTTTGATATTCCAAATTGTTCCCATCACATTCTCAATCTGTTCCTACCATATTTCAAATGTGTTTCTGACACATTTCTCAAGTTCCCAATTCGTTCCCCAAGATATTCCCAATAGCACCACACTTTATCCCATAACCTTTGCCTAAAGTTGAGCTCTCAGAACCATCCAGGCAGGCCAAAGGGAACCAATATAATTCTAAGTGGAGAGAGCAAACTTCTATTTTGGGGTGAGTGTCCAAAGTTTCATAATATTTTGTGATTGGTCGACCATAGTAGCTCATTGCCCAAAAAAAAGTTTTTTAAAGAACTTTGGGATGAACCCCACAACTAATTAATAGATCCAACAATTATGTATTTTTTATGATTGTTGAATTAAAGAATGGAGGACCAATTTCAATTTAAGAAATCATGTTTGAGTAATGGGTAACTAACTTATTCCAAAAGGAAGAAAACAAAGTTCATATAGTTAGCATTCTTTTGGAACAAAGTTATTTACTAGTTGTGTGTCATATATTGGACACCTCATTTGACTTGAATGTATGGTGTGCTATGTAAAAGGGGTATTAATTGAGGCAAAAAGAATCGTGGCAACCATGTCTAAGAATATAATATGCATGCATGGAATGCAATGATTCATCTTTTTCGCTTTTGTGGGTGGGGGAGGGGGATGGATTTTTTGAATTCTTGTGTTCTCATCATGTTCATAGCCTGTTCTCACATGTTCCCTATGATATTAGCTCAGGTTCCCCATGTGTTCCCCAAGGCTGTTCCGAATAGGACCTCAAATTACCTCATATCGTTTGCCCAAAATTCTTCCTTTCTCACCTACATAAGTAAGCCAAAGGAGAGGCACTCCATCCTCACATTAACACTGCTATTTTGGGTAGCCTCCAAAGTTTTTTTTTTGTGATAGGCCAATCCAAATGGCCTGTTGCAAAAATAAAAATATTTTGAAAAAAGAACTTGGGATGCAGCCCATCTAATGAATAGGAGAGGTGAATAAGTACCCAACTTTATAATGGGAGTATTAGTCCAGGTTGAAAATGGTGACACATCATTTTGGAAACAAAAATTTCATGAATGAGAAGGCTTCAGGGGGCTTGGCTTTTTCTTTTGGGTTTTGGGGGGCGGTGGGGGGGGGGGGATGGTTAATGCTTCTATTTTGGGGATGGAAGTATATTTAGGCTTCTATGTTGGGGAGTGGCAACAAGTTCCAAAATATTGGTGCTGGACCAATCAAATGGCTCCTTCTGTGTGAGAGAAAGAGAGAGAGAGGGGAAAAATAAATAAATAAATCTAAGAGCGCACCCCCTCACTAATTAATAGGAGCATTAACCCCAGTTTCATAGATTGACTACTAAACTGAATAGATTGAAATATTTAGTAAAACATTACAAACTTGAACACTTCCACATTAGGGGTAGAGGCCAACTGTGCGAACTTAGGGCAGGGTGAACCTGCACTGAGACTTAACTAGGATTCTCCATGATGAAATTCCAGACTTATCATCGAGTCAAGTACAAGCCACAGTGAAGCAGCACCCACCAGTGCAGCATGAAAGATGAATGATAAGTGGTCAGGAAACAGTTTTCTGTTAGGTTCCAGTTCCTTAGCTAACCATGGTGGTCAGCTCAGTTGCTTTTTTTCCCCTCCCTACTTATTAACAACCCAGAAGCAGGTTATTATTAGGTAGGTAGTAAAAACAGCCCTTACCAATGTATAAACCAGTGTTGAGCGGTTCTCACTTTTTCAGTGAGAACTTTTAATGTTTTCACATAAGGTGATAACCTTTTTGAGAACCTGACTGTCAGTTCTTTCCCAAGTAAGAACTCACTTTTTAAAAACTTTAAAAGGTATCACTTGGAGGTTGAAAGTGATAACCTTCCAAGGTATTAAAATAAAAGGGGCATTGGTTTTTAGGTGTTTAGTTAGGTTTAGGTTTTGGATGGCGCAACTCAATGACTCCTCAATGCATTTTTTTAGCGGGAGCCCCACTTCGTCACTCCTCCTTGCTTCATTGCTCCTCCTTACACATCTAATTTTTAATATTCTGAGAATCATCTTGTGAAAGCCATTGCTGAAAACTGAGGCTAATAATTTTTTATGAAAACCATTGCAAACTGTTTTTTCCAAAAATCTGAAACCCTTAAAGGTTCTCTAAATCTTTTTTAATTTTTTTTTACAAATGAGAACTTAAAAGTTTTTTGTTAAATGATTGTGATAATTGAAACCCACGATTTTCATAAAAAATGAGAATTGCCCAACACTGGTATAAACCATCTACTTATCTAATAGTTAGGTATTTTTCTACCTATCTACCAATGTATGAGACCTATTTCCTATAGCATTGGTTACCAAGGTGAAACCAAATATTAACTCAGTTGAGCTTCATCCACAACTAAGTAATAACAGGCATCCAGTGGATGTTGCGCTAGTGGGTGCTGGTGCGTGCTGGTTCACTTCACTATCACCCATTCATCCAATGCCCGTGACCCCACCACACCCATAGTTCACATGATTTCCATGGGTATTGTGTCATGTTAAGGGAACCTTCCCTTGCACCAGGGCTTCATAAGTTTGACAAACTGCCCCCATCATGTGTGTGAAGTGTGAGCACCATCATATCTGGCTGAAATTCATGTTTTGGGGATGGTTTTTGCCATTGCTATTGGGGATTGTAATGGCAATATTGGTTACTAGAGGATTTTTAAACAATATTAATTATGGCATAGGGTACAAAGATGGATACATATATGATAATCCTCCTGGGATTTGAATATCAAGGTCTTTTGACAAGGGACCTACTTTAGACTTGAATGGGTTAGTTAATAATTTCTGGTTAAGCATAAATAAAAGTTAACTGATTTGACCTACCTTGAGACAAAACACTAAATTCTAAGGAAAAAATTAAAATTATATAAAATTCATCGATGGGAAGGATGAATGTTTTAAAATATTATTAAATAATTTAATATTATTGACCAAAAGTTAATGAATGATGATATTTATAAAATTTAGATGAAAGGGGTGGATGATTCATCCACTTTCCCTTCGAGTATTTAAATGATAATGAGTCGAGCAATGTTGCTCAGTTCTAGTTCTTAAACCATGAATTGGTCCAATGGTTATAGGGGATTAAAAAATTGTTGCTAGAACTAACATCACTGTTTTTGGGGGAGTGAAAAATCATCATCATTAAGAATCAATTCAACAATTCTTACAACCCACTTGGAGGGTTTCAATTCCAATATTTAGGTGTAGATAGTAAACAACAAAATAATTTTGTACAAAATAATCAACAACTTTACAATTTGTCTATTGTTGCTGTTGATGGGAAGAAAAAATGTTTGTTTAATGCCCATTGTGCAATGTGGCCTAGGTTGCCCAAACAAGCTATATACATTCCATGGTTAACCTAAGTAGTTGGATTCCTACTCAAAATTAGTCAAATGTGGTCTTTGAATGTCAAAGCATTATGCATTTGACATATATATATAAAGAAAAAACAACCACTAAATGAACAAGAGGAAAAAAAAAGGGGGGGGGGGGATCTAAGCCTAAACAAAAGACAACACCCAAAAGCATAAACGCACAATGGGGAGCCTTAAGAGGAGAAATCAAATAACCTAGGACCTAAACCCATCACCAATAGCACAAAACAAGTCGTGCAAGGAAATGGGCAAAAAACATTAAAAAACAACAAGCCTAGAAGAGGCCTTTCCTCCTATTACAATTCCATGTCATTGGATAGTGATAGCTTGCATTCTTTTAAGAGCCACAACCAAATTTCGCCTATAAAATGAATGTAAAATTGAAAGAGAAGGTCTTTTAAACATTTTGTCAACCGTGTCATGTTGGCACATTGACGAAGGAAGTTTTTAGCTTGTTGGTGTAAATATTCAAATATATCTACTACAAGAGGGATAAAATCATTCTTGAAGTGTCAATCGTGACATGTCACAACCTTTGCCCTAGCTACAATTGTCGCAATCACTCCTTGAGAAGAAGTAGTTCACAAAATAAGATTTGCATGAGTTGGATCAACAATGATCACATTTGCTAAAACGTGAATACCACTTATTGTAAACACAATATCCACTTGTCACTATAAGGATTAGAGAGATGGCGCCAAGAGAACATCAATTTGTTCATCCAAGACACAAAACTTGACATCCTTAACAATAAATGTGAAAAAATCTCAAATTGTATCATGTGTGGCAATGTGTTTTCCCCCATGAACACAACGAAGTAGGTGTATCCTTATCAAATCTATGGGTTGACCACATATGCATATAAAAAAACCACAAATCGTAGCATGGGGGAGGCCCAATTTGGTATATAATGTTGAGGAAAAAATGTTAGAGGCCATCTGAAAATATGGGATAAATAATGGATGGACAAAAAGTTAAACACCTAAACTTGGGCATGCATAATATTTCTGTCAAGTACGATGATAATTAAAAGAAAAATCTAAAGTGATGTTGGAAAAAAAATGTTCATGCACACTTTCCACAATGTTATCTTAAAAACAATTTGTTTCTTCCTTCTAACATAATCTATTCAAATGGAAGGATGTAAACATGAGTAGTTGGAAATAGAAGGTCATGAGCCCACCTAAGGTGAACCTAGAATGGAAGTGGACATGAATTATTAGCCTCATAGCCCTTAATAAAAATGGGTGTTTAACTTGCAAAAATTTGGATGCGATCATTAAGGCCCCCCATTTCCCTAGGTACATTATTGGGGCAATAACTTCCACATTGAAAAAACCTATCCCACCTCTAGAGATGAGAAAATAAGTTTGCCTATGAATTAGGGGAGCCTTTAGACACTCTAAAAAACTTGGCTTTAGAAATTTCCCAAATATATATGTGAATGAGGGTTGAATAAAAAAAGGTTAGTTGGTGTTGAAAATCTAATAGTGGGGGAAAAGACCAAAAATGTATTAAAGCATAAATAGGAGAAACAATGAATGAAATCTTAAATGCCACATGCACATCCCCCAACCTAGGAAAGGCATATATGTGTCAAACATCTTGTCCATGGCATCTTAAAAAAAAAAGGATGTGAAGGAAAAGGATCCCAAAGGAATGCCCCAAACCCTAATGCCCCCAATAAAGGTATATAAACTAAAAGGAAGCAAAAACTTTAAAGGCAACCCCAAAGGAAACCAAACATCATACTTGTGGGGGTGAACTGCAAGGCCTACCAAATTTAACTTGGAAGAAAAATGATGAAAAATGATGAAAAGCTTGAGATACAATTGAACAATGCCCAATGATGTGGGTGTCATTTGCAATGGAAAAAAAAAATACAAGAAAAGGCCAATTGAAAAACAAACGATGTAAAAACAAACTAGAATGAAAAGAGGACAACCCAAAGGATCCCTTTAACAAGTGCCAATAGAAGATTAAATAATAGAAATATCACCTTGAAGGGAGTGGTGACTAAAGAAAATAAGGGGTTGCGAAGCATAAAAAAAGATATACAAAATGTATGAACTGAAACAATTACCCATGTGTAGCATGCAATTTCTAAAATACAACCCTATGGAAAACAATGTTGAATGCATTTGCAATGTCCACTTGTAACACCACCCAATTAAGGTGGACATTGAAGGCTATTTGTCAAGGCTATAATTATTTAAAAATTGTTTCATCACCATTAAATAGAATGGACATATTGTATTGTCGACATTGGACAAAATGAACAAGAGGAAGTGTCATTATAGGATAGAATGGCAACATAAGGCTAAATGATTAGGATTAATCAAGAATTTGAATTCATGTTCATGCTGGGAAATCAAGAAGGATTAAAGGAAAAAAGTTTTGAATTAGTGATCATTAGGACATTGAATAGTTTTGATGATGAAAAGAAGTTCATGATAGGAGTTAAAAAAAAGTTTTGATGGAAAAGAACATCGATATTACATGGTTTTTTGTTTTATTGTTTTCAAATTTTTCCATACAGTTTGAATGTTTTTTAGATTATTATAAATATTGTATTATTGCAAATACAAATTTTGGAAGAAATTTTGTTTTGAGGTTTACTCTTTGATTTTTGTAGTTGATTAACATTTCATACTTTGAATACCTACATAATGATATGTTAAACCACATAACTAAGATAATGGACCCAAATCTAATAATTTTTAATTTAAAAAAAAATTAAAAAACATCAAAGTCAATGGTTCTATGTTTTTTTTGAAAAATTGAAGAATCAAAACTGATAATTCTTTAAAAAATATAATAATTGAGCAACTTTAAAATGAACTTTGGGTTCATTTTCCATTTTCATATTGCTTGTTGATTAATGTTACATAATGTAATAGGACTTTGTGTGTAACAGTGACGCATTCCCAAGTCCCAGGTTGAACCCACTTGAGGGTTCAACTATGTAGAGTTGCGGAAAGTTGGGACTTGGAAGGCACTCCCGACTTCCAGCACTAGAAAGGGGTAGAGGGGCGTGCTAAAAGTCCCGGGATTAGACTAGGAAGAGGGACTAGATTATCAAGCTTGAATCTGCATCCAAAACTAACCACAAAAGGGTTAGTTCACATTCGGGAACACCCTTGGGTGTTGGGACAAGCCACGGGCACTTTGACACACAAGACTCACCATGGCCCGGATTCGGGGGAAGCCATCACCTTCCCCCATATAGTATTCTCTGCAACGCTCCGCGGGGGCTACATCCAAATGGCTCTTTTTCTCGGGACTCCCAAGTTGGACGAAACTGTCCCGGTTGGAGTCCCGGGACTTTGGAAGCTCATAACTCCCGACTGCAGAGTTTGATCGCGACGAGGTCTAAACCAAAGTTGTAGCCCTCGTCGAGATCTTTCCAACGCCGTGTCGCACTCTCAATTCGGAGGTCGGAAAGAGGTCGATTCCCGACTTTTAGTGGTCGGGAGTCAAACTGCCAGTTTGACTCCTGGCCCTCCTTTTGCCCATAACTTGGGTTGCAGATGTCCAAATGGTCAATGCGAGGCCATTTTCGATATCTACGCTTCAACACCTTTTCAATGACACCAAGAACACCCCAATGCGAGGTGTTTTGCCCTTTGTTGTCGAAGTCTAAACATTCGGGAGTCCCGGAGGACTCCAAGTCCCCAACTTTGGGAGTGGGAGTTTCATCCTCCCACTTCACCCAAAGTAGGGTTGCGACAAACAGACCTATGGTATAATAAAGTTGTTTGTGAAATCAATGTGTCTTTTCCAAATTAAATTTTGCAAAATTTTCTAAATTAATATTAAGTTCATGAAATGGTTACCCAATTTCTCTCATTGAAAGGATACATTCAAATTAGGATGAAATGTGTTTAGAAAATTAGAGCCTTGATATAATGAAAAGTATTAATCACAGTCAAGGCAGAAGTAAAGGAAGACCAAAATAGGGGTGAAACTTCTTTGAACATCAATTTAGGTGACAAAATTAGTTTGGTCCTTTGTTGGGCCCTGCCCTTCATTGAACTTTTGGAAGGTTTACCTTATTAAAATTGGTTTCACATTAGGTGAACCGGTTTTTTTGGTGGAAGTGTTTAAACTGTTGAGATTTAAACGGATTTTTTTGGTGTTTAGAGTGTGGACAGAGTAGAGTAGGTAGATGTACAACATCTTATATATTGGCAGGGCCAACGTGTTTGTGATGCCTTGTTTTTTTTCCCTTGTGTAATGTTTTTTTATCTTGGTTTTTTGTTTTGTTATTAGTTTCAACAAAATTGGTATTATGATTTTCAATTTTCACTTGTGAGTAAGGCTAAGGCATGAGAGAAGGAATGAGTAAGTTGGGAGGATGTTTTAAGATTCAAACACATTCTCAAAAGTTTTGGGGTTTGTGTTTCATTGCAAAATTGAAAATTGATAATTTTTAAAAAATTTAATATCATTTAACATATCTAAAGATACGTCATTTGATATGAATGCTTTCAAATGCTGACATTTCATAGATAAGCTTGAGGTGCATGGATGATCTTTGCTCAAAAACATATAAATTTCACCCCTCACGATGTGCTACATTTCAATTTCTTTAATCTACCTTTGTGCTAAAAGGCATTTATTTTACAAATATTTCTTAGAAATCTAGACCCATCATAGGCTATAGGCCCCTTATGTAAGGAGTTTCACAAATTTAAATCATTTCCTCTTCATTTTCTTACCTTACACAAAACCATAAAAATGGCATAAAAAAGCCCATTTCCCTTCAATTTTCTCACCCTACAAAGAATTCCACAAAGGACCATAAAAAGCCATTAAACCCCAACCCCAACCCCCACCCCCCTAGTTCTCACCCTACATGAACACCATACAAACACCATAACATCCTTAAAAAAAAACAATAAAAAAAACCCACCCACCCACTTACCCCTACTAACTTATTTTTCACC
>Ga0209208_10013225_pt1 | contig 10339 bp, 6 predicted proteins | sample S1TSphfallax_3_FD_187694 | JGI IMG/M metagenome (GOLD analysis project Ga0209208, IMG submission 187694) | Host-associated microbial communities from peat moss isolated from Minnesota, USA - S1T2_Fd - Sphagnum fallax MG (SPAdes) (version 2) | ecosystem: Host-associated > Plants > Peat moss >... | reverse complement strand
GGGAGAGGGAAGGGGAGAGAGACAGAGAGAGAGAGAGAGAGAGGAGGAGGGTGGGGATTGAGTGCGAACAGGCAGCCAGCAGCGACTGCACGATTGCTCCGCCTCGCGGCGCTCCAGCAGTTGTGATCCGCAAGCTCGGGATCCATCCATGCTCGGAACATGTTAGTAGCACGCACAGGAGGCAGGTACACACAACAAGATTGGTACGCGGAGGCAAGGAAGGAAGAAAGCAAAGAGCAGGAGATGCGTAGGAGAGGAGAGAGAACAACAATAATAAGCGGAGGGAGAGAGAGAAAGAGAGAGAAAGAGAGACTGGTTTGTGTCTTGAAGCAGACGATACACAAGGTTGAAGCAAAAATAAAATAAAAATAACGTTCTTAAGAGAGAGAGAAGAAAAGGGGTTGAGGTGGTCTCGTGTGTTTTCTTCTTGTTGAAATTTTTGTAGAAGGGAGGGGGAGGGAGTGTGGTCTGTTGTTGTTGTTGTGTGGGAGAGAGCTTTGATGATGGCTGCTGCTTTGATGGGATGATGATGATGATGAGGAGGAGGAGGAGGAGATGATGAGCAACAGCAACACAGGTTCTGTTTGTTTCTGCTGAGAGAGCTTGAGAGCAGATCAGTGGGTTTGTTGTTCTAGTCTCTGACATTGCGTGGGTGTATCTGCAATAATTGGGTTTATGATGCGAGCGAGAGAGGGTGATGATGATGATGATGGCAAGAGGAGCCTTCTTACGGAGAAGAAGAGCTTTTTGTTGTGGGTGGGTTCGATCCTCTCTCTCTTTTCCCCTTTTTCCTGTTTTCTGCAGGTTCTGTGTGTTTGATGCGATAGTAGCCTGGTAGTTTTTTTTTGTTTCTTGGGTTGAGTAAAACAAGGGCTTCTGTTATTTGTTTCTCTCTCTGTGTGAGAGAGAGAACCTGGTTTTTTCCATTCTTCTTCAGAAGCTTTGGAGAGAAAGCCGTTGGAAACGACCCATTTGAGGCTTTTGGAAGTTTTTTTTGTTTTTGGGTCTTTTTCTCTCCTGTTGTTGTTGGGTTGGATTGTTGGTTGGTTTTGTGAAAGAGGAGAGTTGGGGAAGAGGGGAAGAAGAAGAATAAGAAGAAGAAGCTCTCTGTTGTTGGGTGTGTGTGTGTGTGGGTTTTTTGTTTGAATTTTCGGGGTAGGGGAGAGTTGAGAGAGGAAGAAGAAGACGGATGAGAGCTGCTAGTGGGGAAGAAGAAAACAAAGAATGAAGAGGAGCAGAGAGGAGAATAAAGGGGGTCCGCAAGTGAGGGCGGCAGCAGCAGCTGGAGGAGGAGGAGGAGGAGGAGGAGGACCCTCTGGAGAGATGTCGTCGGAGGCGGCGGTGGCGCACCAGCGGCTGACAACAGAGGATGCGCTCAGTTACCTCAAGGCCGTGAAGGACAAATTCAATGAGGACAAGGGCAAGTACGAGGAGTTTCTTGCCACCATGAAGGATTTCAAGGCGCAGAGGATCGACACGGCGGGCGTGATCGAGCGCGTGAAGGAGCTTTTCAAGGGACACAGAGCACTCATCCTGGGATTCAATACGTTCCTTCCTGAGGGTTACGAAATCACGTTGCCGGAGGAGGAGACGACAGCAACAGCAACAGCCACCACCTCCGAGCAGCAGAAGAAGCAGCCGGTGGAGTTCGATCAAGCCATCAACTATGTGAACAAGATCAAGGCGCGTTTCCAGAGTGATGAGCATGTGTACAAGGCTTTCCTGGAGATTCTCAACATGTACCGGAAGGGAAACAAGAGCATCAGTGAAGTTTACCAGGAAGTGGCAACCCTGTTCTACAACCACCCTGACCTACTGGAGGAATTCACCTGTTTTCTTCCCGAATCCACTGGCGGCTCTGGTGCGGTGTCGAATGTCAACAGTCATCATCATCAGCAGCATCATCATCCTCTTGCCAGGTCTTCTACTCAGCAGCAGCAGCAGCATCATCCAAAGCGCGAGGACAAATCTTCTTCCGCTCCTGTGCGCACCACCCCTGTGGTCAGTAAAATCATACCCAAGAAGGAGAAGCCTGGCTCTGTGCAAGGTGGTGACCATGGTGGTGGCAGCAATCGAGACAGACATGGTGGTGCTGTTGTGAAGATTGAAAGGGAGCGCAAGAAGGGGGAGAAAGAAAGAGATAAGAAGGATGAGCCGGAGCGCAAGGTGCGTGGTGGTGGTGGTGTTGATCATCATCATCGGAAGGAAGCAAATAGCCATGGTGGTGGAGAGAAGGATATGGATTTGGATGCCATGCAGAGGTTGCCGACAAAGAGGCAGTCTGCGAGGCGGGCAGATGAGCTTATCCGTATTCAATCAAAAGCCGGTGAAGCTGGGGAAGCTTATGCTTCGGGTGGGGCTGGACCATCACTGGAGGATCTTGGTAAGAATGCCTCAAGCTTGCCAGCTTTTGTTGAGAAGGTGAAGTCGAGGCTGCGAAACCGTGAAACTTACCAGGAATTTCTGAAGTGTCTTAACATCTTCAACCAGGAGATCATCAGCCGCAGTGAGCTGCAAAGAGTGGTGGGTGACATTCTTGGCAAGCATGCTGACCTCATGGAAGGCTTCAATGAATTTCTCACTCACTGTGAAAATGAGGGCAACCTGGCAGGTGTGTTCAGCAGCCGCAATTTGGGAGGAGAGTTTGCAGATGAGCAAAAGCCAAAGATTGAGAAAGATCGTGAAAGGGACAGTGAGAAAGACAAGGAGCGTGATAGAGACAAGGAGAAAGAAAGAGAAGGTGATCGACACAGGGACAAAGACAAGGAGAGGGATGTGAAACCTAGCAAGGAAGCGCTACATAAGGTTTCTGGTATCCCTAACAAGGACAAGTTCATGAACAAACCCATTTCAGAGCTTGATCTGTCAAATTGTGACCAATGTACTCCAAGTTATCGGTTGCTGCCAAAGCATTATCCCAGACCTATATCCAGCCACCGAAACTCGCTGGCTGATTCGGTGTTAAATGACAGTTGGGTGTCTGTCACATCTGGTAGTGAGGACTACTCCTTCAAACACATGCGCAAGAACCAGTACGAGGAAAGCCTGTTCCGCTGTGAAGATGACCGCTATGAACTCGACATGCTGTTGGAGACAACCCTCAGCACTGCAAATGTTGTTGGTGAATCTGTCGAGAAGCCTCTGGATGGAGTGAAGCAAGAGTCTCCTCATCACCTTCCAGACCAACTCTCGGCAATCCATTTGAGGTCGATTGAACGTGTTTATGGGGATCATGGTGCCGATATCATTGAGCTTCTGCGGAAGAACCCAATTCCAACAGCACCTGTCATTTACAATCGCCTCAGGCAGAAGCAGGAGGAGTGGAGCAATTGTCGAGTGGAGATGAACAAGGTTTGGTCTGAAGTTTACACCAAGAACTCGTACAAGGCTCTGGATCATCGCAGTTTCTACTTCCGACAGCAAGACAAACGGAGTCTTAGCACCAAGGGATTGCTTGCAGAGATCAAGGAGCTCAACGAGAAGAAGAGAAGTGAAGACGATTACTTGCTTGCTACGGCTGCTGGGAGTCACCGCCCACTGCTTCCAGACCTGCGACTTGAGTATCCTGATCCTGCAATATATCAAGATTTGTACCAGATTATCAAGTATGCCTGTGAGGAAGCTTGCACGACAACAGAGCAGGCAGAGAAGATTTTACGAATCTGGACAACGTTTCTGGAGCCCATGCTTGGTATACCTCCACGGCTTCATGGAATGGATGATATGGAGCCGTATTTGAAAGCAGAAGAAGCTCTTGAGCCCAAAGGCAGTGGCTCTAGTTCGAGGGTTAGCAGTGCTGGGGCCAATGCGGAAGGGTGTGATACTGATGTTCTTGCTACAAATGCTGGGGTGATGGAAGAAGTTGCTACTGCTAGAAGTAATCTTGTGGCAGATGGTGAGAGTGCAGGAGCAGTTCAGACCGCTGATACAAACAGGGAGGGTTCCATCCTGACAGATGGAGCACATAGGAAAGAGAAACCTGAATCTGCAAGCCTTGAAATTGAGGGTTCTCCAGGAGTAGAGAAGTTGCAGATTTCAAGAGTTACAAATCCCTCTTTTGGCTTAAAGTTGCCACTGGAAAATGTGATGTACAATGGCAAGGTGACGACAACCATAAGCAGGGTCCCTATTGAAATTGGAGCAGGTCTGCCAGCAATGGGCAGAATGCATGGTGGAGACCAAGAACCAGGTCGAATTGGTGCAGCAGAGGTGGGTGCACATGCTTTGAACCAAAGTTGTGCACAAGAAATTGGGGCTGAAGAACCAAATGTGTGGGGGAGAGGTGTTGCTGGTGGTGGTGAGGAGGAGGAGTTGAAGGCTTCGAGGGTGAAGCTGAAGGTTGGTCCTGCAGCAGCATCAGCAGCAGAGGATGTACAGATGAGTGAGGGGTTTGCACCGGCAGAGAGGGAAGAGGGCGAACTATCCCCCTCGCCTGAACTGGAGGACCGAAACAAGGCTACTACTCTTGCAGGTGAACTGAGATCTTACCATGTGGGCCAGGCTTCTGAAGAGAATGGCATAGAAGGATTTGGGCATGATCACAAGGATGTGGATGGTACAAGAGGGCTTGAAGCTGGGGAGCATGATGTAGATGAGGATGATGAAGGAGAAGAGCATAGTGGTCATAAATCAAGTGGGAATAGTGATGATGCATCAGAAGCTGGGGAAGAAGCCTTTGAGAGTGGTTCAGGAGAAGACTTATCAGAGCATGAGGATGATGATGATGATGAAGGCAAAGCAGAAAGTGAGGGGCATCATGCTGAAGACATGGCAGATGCTGATGATGGAGAAGGTGATGGCCATTCCTCCCTAGCCTCACCTGGTGATCGCTCATTCTCCAACTGCCGGCCACTGGCTGAACATGTGACAACAACAGCAGATGTGTTGTCCAGTGCTGCAACTGCCCCCAACAGACCTTCTCAGGAACGTGTTTTCTATGGCCATGACTTGTTCTATGTGCTCTTTAGGCTCCATCAAACCTTGTACGAACGGATCCTATCAGCTAAAACACATGCATCAACTTCAGAGCAGAAGTGGAGGTTGACAAAGGACACAGCTCCACCAAACTTCTACTTAAGATTTATGCTGATTCTCTTTAGTCTGCTGGATGGATCTGTAGACAATGCAAAATTTGAGGATGAATGCCGAGCCATTATTGGCACTCAATCATATGTCCTCTTCACCCTTGACAAGCTCATCTTCAAGCTTGTGAAACAGCTCCAAGTTGTGGCATCAGATGATGTGGCAGTTAAACTGCTATCTCTTTATGCATATGAGCGGGCAGCGGAGCATGCTGATGACATATACCATGCCAATGTTTGTGTCTTGCTGCATGATGAGAGCATATATAGGATCGTTTCCATGAGCAAACCTGCTGAGTTGCTGATCCAGCTCATGGACAGAGGCGCAGAGAAGCTGGAAGTCCCAGCCAACTCTTTGGAGTGGTCTTTCCAGAATTACCTGGATGACTTTCTGCTCTCAGTGCCACCTGTGAAAAGCAAACATGCTGTGTTTCTGATTCGAAACAAGAAGAAGTTTGCTCACCAGGAGGATAGTGATGAGGCAGCAGACTGGACTGTAATGGAGAATGCCAGTGTTGTGAATGGCTTGGAATACAAAATTTCTTGTAAGACGTACAAAGTTTCATATGTGCTGGATACTGAGGACCTTTTTGTTCGCCGTGTTAAACGACGTTCTGAATCTGACCTTGCTCTGTATGAGAGAAATCGGAATCAACGTCGTCGCATCTTTGGTCAATGGATTGACAAATCAGTTACTTCTGTTGATGACAGGTAACATCCCCCAAAAAAATGTCTAGAAATAATGTCAGACTGATAATGTTTCCTCAGTATTTTCCTCAGCAGCTACAGTCAGTGGGTCATCCTGTGTATCTGGATATAGGTTGTGGGGTATAGGGTATTTTGTTGTTTCAGATGAAACCTAGGGAGACTAATACTCAAACAGTGGCATCTTGGGTTCTAGATTCTAGTACATGATGAAGAATTCCTGAAGATGATCAACCCATGACTGTCAAGGTCAACTGGGAGGCCTGATGGGTTTCAGAAGCTCCCCTTTAGCATGATCATTGGCTGGAGATGAACCCTGAATTCAATCAATGCCAAATTAGCATGGGCATGGTTCACACCTGCTTGTTGTAGTGGTCAGGTTCAGCATCTAGTTATCAGCAGGGGTACAATGAGTACATGTGTAGTAACACCAGATTTCTGGGTGGTTCTTACTCTTTGGTTGTTTCATGTGCCTTTTGCAGTGTCGCCATTGCAGATACCTGCCAGAATGCAATGGAGTAGATCAGACTTATTACACGGACCACACTCTGGTATGAAATCACATCCTATCCGACTTTGGGGTCCATTGTGATTGAATTTGCAACATGACACATAGCTCTACCAGATAGCTTTTGCTTCCTAGTTTTCTGTCAAGAATATTAGTATGTCAGCCATCACAATTGGGCTCATCACATGACTCATGATAGCAATGTAGAGGCTCTAATATGCTCTGGGCACATTACTCTCGAGGTTTCTGCAGTTGAAAGTTGCAGAAAACTTAAGTTGATGGCAGAAGCAAGAGAGACATGCCAGCCTGCATGCCCTTCACAAGCAGAGTCTTGCCCAGTTGTGCCACACTAGTGACAATCTAGGGAGTTTATTTCAGAGTATTGCTGCAACATGTAGAAGAAGCCAGATGGTAATGAACCTGTTTGTGATGTTGCTTGTGCTATACAGTTGTCCAAGCTAGTGATGGCCATCTCAAGCTGACATTGTTCCAAGTGCTGTGGGCAATGTCACTGTGTGCCTGAACAAAACTTTTTAGCAAATTTGAGGTCCTGTGCTTTTGATGTTGGTGGCACCACTGGTTTTCCCAAAATCTTTGGTGGAAATATGTTTAGTTTACAAGCGGTCACAGAATGAGGATCTTTGTTCCCATTTCTCTCTGCACAATTTTCTTGAGCAGGGGAAGAACATGAAGCAGTTAGTGGCTGCCTGACAACTGAATGCTCTTTTGAAACTCGATCCAGATTCATAGCTAGGGAAAACACAACGGGGCTTTCTCAGGATGTCAATGCCTGGTGGCTGGCTACTAATATGGAGATCTTAGCCTTTCTACATTTGCTGCAAACTTCACTGTCCAGATTGATCACCATGATGAACCATGTAGAAGAAAATGGTGGGTTATGTTGGGAACATCTCCATTGATGGTCTGACAAAGTGCCATGACCATGACCTCACCATGATGTTGTGCATACTCCTGGAGGGAGAGACATTGGGCATCTATTTGCCTGGCTTTGCAACAGTTTTCCACATTGAAATTTTGTTATTAATCCTTTGCTCACACGCTTGCAATTATTAAGGATTCTTTTCTGCTGTTCCTTTACAAAAATATTGCCCAATGGCTGGCAAGCATTCATTGATGTATTTGCCTTTGTGTTTTCAACACTTTACTTCTAATTCCGATAGTTCGATATTGTCATAAGAACTTAGTCTTTGAGAGTTTCCAATTTCCCTTTGACACAAAATTCATGCACTTTGATGTATTTTCCCTTTGCCACAAGTCTGGTTGGTGTAAAGAGATGTTAACAGACGAGGTGCTGTACTTAAGCACTTGAAAGGCTAGTGTGCATATCATGCAGGCTTCTGATGATGCAAAATACAAAATCAGCCATGCATAGGAAGACCATTTCATGCACAGCAACAAATAAAAAGTCTGATTTGTAGTTGCCATGCCAAAATATGACAGATGGCTTTGAAATTTTGAGGAAACAATTCTACACAGATCTATATTCTGGGTTTCTGTCAGTCTCTGGAAGCAATGTGAAGACAACTCTCATGATGTGGGTGGCTAGCACTCAGTAAAGTGTAGATAGTATCACCTTGCGAAGCACTGAAAATCAGACCACAAACCAGTCACATAGAGTTATGCCAATATTGAGGACACATAAATGTGTGTAAATAGTGATAATCAGAACAAAACTGAGGGGAGAAAATATCAAACAAAGTCTTGGTCCCATTCCTCACTATCAATTGGCACCACTAGTGCCACCAAGCAAAGCGGAACTCAGTTAACTTTGTTAATATTCTGTTGGTAGGACCTACAATTTACTCCCCACCCTACAGAGACAACCCCAGGAGCCTATCATGACTTGTGGTGAGTGCAGCATACATAGTGCTGCTGTAAGGGAGCTACAATAAGAACAAATTCCAGTGAATGAAGCAGGCATTTGCCCATCAAACAGCAATGCTTTAAATGCTCTTCAAAACCTCTTTAGCTGCAGCAATTGTGAAGGCAACATCTTCTTCTGTGTGGGCAAGGCCTGTGAACCCTGCTTCATATTGGGATGGTGCCAAGTATACTCCTCTCTCTAGCATACCCCTGCTCAGACAAACCACAGAAAACTTCAGATTCAGAGGACAGGAATGCAAGCATATGCCATAATTGTCACTGATTATGAGCCCATTAGTGTTGTCTTACTTGTCATGGGTCACTGCTGGTAAAGCTCTACTTCATAAATCAACTTTCCACATCCACATTGAGAAGATTAGAAGACTCTCAAACTTTGAACCCAATCTGAAATTGCACCAACTTGGAAGGGGCCTGCTTGGGAAGTGTATCAGGAGAACAATCTGACCTGTGAAACTTTGCAAACTTTGCAGTATCACTCCTCTTGGCATCTTCAAAATTATTTACAGGGCCTGCTGTGAAGAAGAAACCAAACATGCCACGGATGTGTCCACCACATACATCATGTCCAGCTTCTCGTGCAGCCTGAAGAATACCTTGGGTAAGCTTCCCAGTTACTTCATCCAGGTACTCATAGGTTCCAGCCTTTTGCAACCGTTGGAGTGTGTAGATACCAGCCGTCATGGCTAAAGGATTGCCACTGAGTGTGCCTGCTTGATACACAGGCCCTGCAGGTGCCACCATCTCCATAATTTCTCTCTTTCCTCCATAGGCTCCAACAGGTAATCCACCCCCAATGATCTTACCCAAAGTGGTAAGATCAGGAGTGATACCAAAATACTCTTGTGCACCCCCATAAGCTATCCGAAAGCCTGTCATCACTTCATCAAAAACTAGCAAGGCTCCGTGTTCCTTAGTAATTTCCCTCAGACCCTCCAGAAATTCTATCTTGGGAACAATGAAACCTGAGTTTCCTACCACAGGCTCCAAGATAACTGCTGCAATATTATTCTTGTGGTTTGCAAAAATCTCCCTAACAGCCTCCAAGTCATTGTAAGGTGCTGTAAGGGTGGGTGCTGTAGCAGCTTGAGGAACACCTGGTGAGTCAGGGAGCCCAAGGGTTGCAACACCACTACCAGCCTTCACCAGGAAAGGGTCAGCATGGCCATGGTAACATCCTTCAAACTTGATGATCATTTGGCGTCCTGTGTAGGCACGAGCTACGCGAAGCATGCCCATGCAGGCCTCTGTTCCTGAGTTCACAAACCGCACCATTTCAATGCTTGGCACTGCCTTTATCACCATATCTGCCAGAATGTTCTCTAGCGCACAAGGTGCCCCAAAACTTGTCCCTTTCTTAAGGGCTTCAACAAGCTTGGCATTCACCTGCATGAGAATAGCAATCCTGTGTTAAAAACAATTCAGTATCAAAATGTGAATACGGCAGAAGCTGGCTATTTTGCAGATGCTCCTTAATTTGCAGCTGTGAGTAAAGCACTGAATCAAGAGGTGTGGCATGAAGCACTTGGTAAAACAAATAACCCACCTCATCATCACAATGTCCAATGATAGCAGGACCCCATGTTCCAACATAGTCAATATACTCGTTGCCATCCACATCCCATGCATGCGAACCCTTCACATGATCAAAGACAATTGGCTGTCCACCAACTGACTTGAAGGCTCTGACTGGAGAATTTACTCCTCCGGGCATCAAATCCTGCTTATAAGAGCCATACAGTGCAGGTACTTAGCTCAATTACTATGTTGTTTGGCAGACTTACACAGTCATTTCACTCTGTTCAGAAAGACATTGGGTGACTCTCATGAGCATTGAGAAATTTTCATGCTCAAAGTTAAATATTGCCAGAATCAGGTGAAAAAAAAGTGCCTTTGAGTAAAAGAAAAACTCCAGACAAGGACTGAAGAACAGGGAAGAAGGAATACACAGAAGAGAACACCTAGTTCAAAATGAATTACACAACTAGCAGTATGAACAGCAGTGACAGTCTCTCAGCTGTTCCATGACCATCAAGTGTAACATGTATGATCAACTTTTCTATCACAACTTTTACCCATTGACTTCATCAACTCCCTACAGAGGGTGTAGGCCACTGTACCCACTAGTCTGCATCCTGAGTTT
>Ga0209208_10013224_pt1 | contig 10340 bp, 6 predicted proteins | sample S1TSphfallax_3_FD_187694 | JGI IMG/M metagenome (GOLD analysis project Ga0209208, IMG submission 187694) | Host-associated microbial communities from peat moss isolated from Minnesota, USA - S1T2_Fd - Sphagnum fallax MG (SPAdes) (version 2) | ecosystem: Host-associated > Plants > Peat moss >... | reverse complement strand
AAGAAGCTATGATGCGGCTGCTGCTGCTGCTGCTGCTCCTCCTGCTTCCTACGCTAGAAACGACCAGCACGTTCTTCTTCTCACTGCAGCACCCGCCGGGGGAAGCAGTGACGGGATATACGGCGGCAGGCTGCTTCCTGAAGACCGGCGAGGCAGTGAGGCCAGTGGCCAGGAGCGCAGGCATGGCAGCTGCTGCTATTGCTCCCGCAAAACTCCCGTGACAAGATGCCCATCGCTGCAGTAGTTGCATTACAAAAGACTAAAACACCTTCAACTTGCTCCACGCTCCCGAAACACCAGATTTTGGGATGCACTTGAGGGTTGAAAGGGTTTAGGGTTTAGCGAAAAACGTGCGAGCTTTTTCCTTTGGCGAATTTCAAATTCTGGGACACTGAAAAGCAACTGATTTCTTCAACACAATTCCTCCACATCGTTGATTCTTCAACAACAACTCATACATGCCTGTTCAGAATGACTGACTGAACTATTCAAAGGTTTCAGCCATGATGATGTCGAGCTGCTCAGCTCTATGGCAGCCTCTGTTTGCTAAGAGATTGTGAAGAATGTTGTGAGCATCAGATCCTAAATACCACTGAAGTGCCAGCAGATTGCCCATGTTTTGGTACATGTCCATCATGATTGCAGATACACCAGAATCAGGATCCAAGTAAAGCTTGGAGCATCAGTGAAGCCCACTATGGCATCTGAAGCTGTACAACTTGTTGCACTGAATTTCTGCCACAAATTGCACTCTGTTGATGGAGATAAAAAGAAAGCTTCCAACCCATGTGCATTCAATAGATGGTTGCAGATCTAGAGCATCAGCCCAACATGCCACCCAAGACAAATTTACTGAATCTGGCAACAAACTGGAGTCCATTGATGGAGATCAAAAAGCTTCTAACTCATGTGCATTCAATAGATGGTTGCAGATTTAGAGCATCAGCTCAACATGCCACCCAAGTCCTATTCATTGTGACTAGTGAATTCATTGTATTTCCATTAAGTCTTGTTCATTGGGACTAATGAATTCACTCAAAATCTAGTGATATCGCTTGACAATTCATTGTATTTCCACTAAGTCTTGTTCATTGTGACTAATGAATTCATTCAAAATCTAGTGATATCGCTCGACAATTCATTGTATTTCCAATAAGTCTTGTTCATTGTGACTAATGAATTCCCTCAAAATCTAGTGATATCACTTCACAATTCATTGTATTTCCATTAAATCTTGTTCATTGTGACTAATGAATTCACTCCAAATCTAGTGATATCGCTTCGCAATTCATTGTATTTCCATTAGATCTTGTTCATTGTGACTAATGAATTCACTCAAAATATAGTGATATCGCTTCGCAATTCATTGTATTTCCATTAGATCTTGTTCATTGTGACTAATGAATTCACTCAAAATCTAGTGATATCACTTGGCATATAGGAACATCTTTTGTTTTGTCGTAGAATTACATATGTTTTGGTGTGATATTTTATTCAATGTGAATCAATTTGTAATTAGTTCGATTGCTATTTTTTTGGGTCTTGTTCATGAACATGTCATATTTCAATTAATGTATACCCAATTAAGGGAAAAAATTGAATATGATTTTGTTCATTTTTGCATTATTTAATAGTAAAATGTTAAGGTTCTTTGGAAGCTCTCACTAGTACAAGTTGTATTTTTAGCATTGGTTATGTTATATGTGTGTGTGCATCACAATTGGTTCTTGAGAGTCTAGAGTTGAGTTATGTTTTGTTTCATTTACAGACTTGTTTCCATATTGGTTTGGCTTTCATTGAATGTAAATGTTGGTGTTATTTTCTTTTTAATCAATTAAGGTAGTTAACCTATTATCGCACATTCTAAAACCACATTTTGGAACATTTTTTAAATACGAAAACATTGTTGCTAAATTTTGGTTTATAGCATAGCCACAAAACCCAAGTTTTTGAATGTGCAAATATATACACATGTGAAAGTTTGTGACCTAGGATTAATGAGTACAATTTGAATTCACCATTCTCCATTCACCCCATGATTGCATGCTCAATTGCACATAAAAACTTTATCATCTCATTTTGTCATCGCACACTTTATATCAAATTTGGGCTCCACATTGCTACATGTTACCAATGAAGATCAACTTATTTTTTCCTTATGTTTTCAATTATTCGTCATTATTTAAGTCAATGTCAAATTTAATTTGAACTAATATAAATACATGGACATGAAAAAATACATCTTGATTTGTTTCTTCATATCCATGTCGATATATGGAAAAAAATGATATAATTATAAGGATGAAGATAGTTAGTAGAAAAGGAGGTGGTTATTGAGAAAGAAGTGAGGTAAGTCTTTGAAAATGTCCAAGGATAATTATCTGAGAGGAAATGTTTTTAGAATTGTCCAAAGGAAGACCATGTGATTACCCATATACAAATTCTTGAAAAAGATTTTGTCATCGGCATTTACAATTTCCCAAATGAGAATTTGTGAAAAGCCAAATGTCCTTGCATAAGGATAGGTAACAATAATGTAAGACAATAAGGTTTTAACATCGAATGATTTTTTTATGTTTTTAAAACTTTACTTTGAACATGTAGGGCTTCTAAAAAATTCAACTTTCAAAGTGAAAATTCATGTTGAAATTTGTAAAAATGCCTCCACTTGAGTTTTCAACATTTTCACTTTCTTTGGGTGAACATTGTATTCTCCTTAACCAACATCATGTCTTCAACTTACATTTGACCCAAATGCATATTAAATTTATAGCTCAATTTCATCTTCAAATGATTATATTTATTTAGCATTAAATTTAAACATTAATCTTTGAGTTTGTTTTAAACATTATAAACATTATTTCTCACTAATACATTCAAAAAATTTATCAAGACACACAAAACTCTTTCAAAACATAATGTTGTTTGCATTACAATGGACTTTTTTGGACATCCAAATGCTCATTTTTTTGCGTTTGACAAATATTATTGCATAGTTGTTGAAATGAAAAAAAAAAGGGGGGATTCTATTTATTGAAACATTATTAGTTAACCTTTCAACTTTGAAAGACTTGCACCAAAACCATCAATATCCAATATGTGATGGATTTTTCAATTCAATTATGTATGTGGTCCCAACCCAATTATGGACTGGTTGCTTATAACCATTGTATGGAATTATTCAAGAGTACAAGGCATGTTATTTCAAAGGTCTATGGCATTGAAGGTAAAAAACATAGAAAGAAAAGTCTGGTTTTGTCATAATTCCATTTAATGACCTTAGAATATTCATGTTTTGCAAGTCCATTTACCCACATAAACAAAAAAAAAAATCAAGATTTTTTTACATTAAAAATATTTAGAAAGTTTTCAATAGGGTGGTATAAGGGAAAAAGGGGAAAAGAATTTTAACATCTTCTCATTCTTTTAAATGAAAGTTGACCCTATTTCATGAGTTTCAGTAAGCTCAAAATATATAGAAATGTGGACTTCTAATGGATTTTCCATTGTTGTAAGTGGTCCACCATAATGTGTTATGACCTATTTGAAGACCATCAAATCTTTCAATTGCATAGACTAATGTACAAATTTTGTTTTCACCTCAAAGATTTTTTTGTGGATGAAGTCTTGCCCACCTTGGTGTGGAAAACTTTGATAAACCATGTCCAATCCACCTTAATGATATGCTTGCCATTTATATGTCCAACCTTTGGATGTCAAAAGGTGCACATGATGTTTTTGTTATTGTGATGATTTTTTTAAAAACTAATCACAACAACACATCTTGGGTTTTGTGACTAGTTTTAAAAACGACTATTGTATTTTTCAACTATGTTTATAACTACATAGTCACAAAAATTACTATGTAATTGCAAAGGACATCAAAATGTTACATGGCATCATGGTTTTGCGATTATAAGCAATATGACAACATGTTCAATTTTTGGGTAATTTATATATATATATATTTGAATGATTTAAATTTATGAATTAAATAATACCATTTACTTTTGTGACTAATAACTCAATTTTTAATGATATGGCATGCCATGTGTCAACGAGGTGTTACAACTAATAGTCAACTTCATGATTCATGAATCATGACTCATTACATTAATTTCAATATAATTACATTTATTAATTGGTCAAAAGTGTTTATAATGCGAAAACATGTCTTTTATGACTTGTTTTATGCAATTACAATGTCCAATAAGATTAAGAAAAACAATTAAAAATGTCCTTAGCAAGTAGTAGTCAACCTTATGATTCATGTAATTAACAAAAATGATTAAAACAACAACTACAATCACATAAAACCAATCATTTTATTAGCCAATTTCAATTTAAATAACCTAGTTTAGTTTATAATTTTATCACAATTTAGCCAAATTTAGCCATGTATTGCTTTAATAGTGAACTTTATTTTATTTTATTCAAATTTAACACAATATAACCTAAATATTCAAAATTAGCTTAATTTATCATTATTTAACCACGTTTAACATAAAAATTATGTTTGGATTCATTTATGTTAGTTTAGCCATGTTTAGTCTAAATTATTATTTTAAATACAAATTATATTAATTTAGTTATATACATTAACAATTTTCAACCACGCTTAGCTTAAATAATTATGTTTAAAAGTGTTTAATTATATTTAACCATGTTTAACCAAAGTAATTGTGTTCAGTTTCAAATATGTTATTTAAACCATGTTTAATTTAAATAATTATATTTAAAATTGTGTAGTTATATTTGCCCATGTTTAGCTTAAGTAATTATGTTTAACCTTATTTATGTTTGTTTAACCATGTTTAGTTTAATTAGTTGTGTTTATTATAATTTTAATATTAATTTAGCCATGTTTAACCTAGGAGACTATTTTAACCATATTTATTTAAAGTAATTGTCTTTAACCATATTTAGATTAACTTAGTCTATGTCTAATCTAGATTAGCCTAAGTCTAGCCTTTTTTAGTTTAGGTCTAACCTAACTAGGTCTACCAAGTAGTTTAATCTAAATCTAGCCTCGAACCTGAATAGTTCTAACTAAGTTAAATTAAGTTAATTTACTTCTAACATTGGTAGGCCTAAGTTAACCTTGGCTAGGCTTGTAAGTAGTTTAGGTTGACCTAACTCATCCTAAATCAACCTAGGGAAGCCTAAATTAACCTAGGCTAAGTAACCTAATTTAATTTGAAGTTAAAATTTTTGAATTTTATAATTTTGTGTTTAATACATTTAGTATAAAAAAATTTGATAGTACAATGGATGAGGATTTGAACCCCAAAATGTAGGTGAGGGGTTCAACTCCTTGTTCTTGCAACTTATGATACCTAAACTACTTAACCTAAGGTAAGTTACTTAGGTTAAAAAGCTGAAATTTGTTTTTAATTTAAACCACTTAACCTATGTTAGGCTATCTAAGCTAAGTTAGGCTAGGTTGGTTTTTGGCTAGGCTAGCTACCTAAGCTATGTTATGTTGACTTTTGTTCATGTGTGATTATTCATAATTGAACACGTGTTTATGGATTTTTAACACATGTCATCCATCTATCAAAGTGTCTTTTGTAACTTTTAGTTGAGTAAAACAACTAGGTTGACATGACATGCATTTTACATGTCATACCAAGGTCAATGATGATATGGAATTTCAATGTTATAAGAAAATTTAAAAATTCTAGTTGATAAGACAATTGGGCTTTGCAACTATATGTCCTCTACAACTAAATGGGTGAAACGACATGGGTTGAGCAACTCAATAGTCACTAGCTGCAAATATCTTTTTTAATTAATACATAGTTATAAAAATCAATCATAGAACCCAAAATGTGTTGTTGTGAATTGGGAACCTAAGCACATCCCATCAAATTATTTGAGGTCCCTTATACAAATGATGTAATTATGGCTCCAAAATTATAATAATTCTTTGATGAGTTTTCCTTCATCTAAAAGATTTTCACTTATGTCAAGAACGAAGGGTTCAATTTGGCAACTTCTGCTAAAAGTTTAAATTTTCCAATGTCATGCAATAATTTAGGCATGTCCAAGCCATTTAATGGGTCTAGAAAATTCATGCAATGTTTAAAATTTCTCAATATGTTAATTAAAATTGATGACACAATAACTTTTGGGTTCAAATATGCATGTATAAAATTAGCACAAGTTGATATTGAGAAAAGTATCACTTCTTGTAAAAAAATAAACAAGGGGTGGCAAGCTTAAGACAAGGATTGTGTGGACTTTAAATTAAAACCCAAAAAGTTGAACATGTTAATGAAAAGCAATGAGTGAACCTCTTGTTTTTTCTTTTCTTTGTGCCTTATATGGGTCTTTCCTTTTCTTAGAATATACACGAGTTAAATTATGTTTTTCAACATGCATGTAAAAGAAAACTAAAAGTTTTTTAATGTTTATTTCTTTTAAATTCCAAGTTTGCCGATTGAGTTTTGTTCAAGATGCATTGACATTTCAATCAACCATTATGTTATGTTATACAAGTTACCCAAAGGTCAAAATTTTCAATAAATAGTTTTTAAAATACTGAAACAAATTTTCATGACAATATGAAATTAAAGTGTTGAAAACTATCATTATTGTCATAGGCTACAATTAGAATAATTTCACTCTTCATATGACAATATCATAGTAGATCATGAAATGATAATAATTTCAAATTCATAAAAAAAACTTTGGAATTTTTGTTTTAATCATTTCACATGGAAATTGACCTAATGTTATGGTAGTTAACAAATTATGGTGTTGCAAAACCAAAAACCAAAATAATTCCCAAGTTCCTTTTCGTGATGAACATATTTTCATATATTATCATTGGTTATGTCTTAACTTAGAATGATGGGCATTAACTCTTTGTGGATGTTTTGCGATTCATCAAATTTCAAAATGTTAGGAGGTGCTTGAAGAGCTTTGTGCTTGAATTATTCCAAACAAATTGACAAATTTAAAGGTAATTTTAAAAAATGAAGTTAGAGGAATTTATGATGCATAAATCATGAATTATTGCAAGTCCTAAACCTTTTCATCTCCTTTTTGCATCCATTTGACAAGAAAAAATTCATAACAATTTTACTTTGATGTTGGATGGACCAAGTTCACAAGCATGTACCTTGTCATTAGTTATGTGAGACACAACAAAGCAACAATCTTGGTTGTCAAATATGATGAACGAGTATTATTCCTTTTATTAGTGGAATGTTACAAGCTTTTGATACCTAATGTGGTTGAAAAATTTCAACTGCAATGTTCACACATGGACTTTGATATGATATCTTTCATAAAACAAAGGAAACAAATGTTAATAATTTGAAGTAACTTGTGTCAACATGTTATCTTGTTGATGTTAACACATCTTAATGTGCCTTGACCTAGTGGTGCACAAAGGAATGTAAATTTTCTCACAATTGTTATGTTGGTAGAAACAAGTTTTGGCATTCCAACCAACCAAATTGAAACATAGAAAAAATCTTTCCCATTACATAGTACACCACACTTCAAAAATGTCACATTTACATTGACCATCTTGACCATATGATTTTTATTAACAAGAATTGACCATCTAACCCATGAGTTGAATGCTTGGAACCAATGGACTTTGCAATCACTTGTGAGGTTGAATTAGTCTTGATAGATGAACTTGATGCCAAATTCAAGGATGAAGTGGAACATGAGGAATTCCTTGATGTTTGTGACACACATTTTTTGGCTTTATGATGAGATTTTAAAAAAAAAAATCACTTTGGGCTTTTGTTGTGGGTTTTTTTATTCATGTACATGTTCATAGCTTTTGGGTGCATGGTGACAATGTGCAGGAGAGGATGGTGTCCTAATATTGTTGATGTTTGAAGGATCAAATACGGGTACACAAATTGGTGTTAATAATATCCATCTCGCACATGTTCTTTCACATTTGCCATACATGCATAGATGTTTGATGAGGTCCATGAATTTTGCGAGTTTCAAGGTTCTTAGTTCCTTGCCAACCATGTCTTGTGGGATTATAGTTTTTAAAATGAACTTTATTTTGGACAACACTCAAAGTGAAAGAAAAGGGGCAAATCATTTGAATGTGGAGTTGGATGTTAGTGGTGGGTTTTTGCACTTGAAAGCTTGAAACATATTTGATTTTTGACTTGGGACTTGGACATATGAGAAAGGGATTAAATTGATCATAGTTGAATGCTTAAAAGAGCTAGTATGAGATGAAAACTTGAAGTATCTTAAATTTTTTGAAAGGGCTTTTGAAGGGGCTTGCACATATGAGAAAATAATTTTGATTAAATTGGGTGCTTGAGAAAGCTAGTATGAAATGAAAGCTTCAAACATCTTTTCATTTTCTAAAGGCCTTCAACATATGAAGGTTCGATTTTGATAAAGTTGGGTATTTGACATTTGATTTTTTTTTTCTTTAGTTGAAGGTTCAAATATGTGAGATTATCTTCAAAGCATATGATAAAAATGTTGGGGATGGTTCAATTTGTGAATCAAAGTTGCTAAAACTTGGACCTATAACACCAAGATGGGTTATTATGATTTAAGAATTTTAAACTTTAATATTATTGCCTAAGGGTAAAAGGATGAATAAGTATGGGAAATAAATAATAAAACTTATGAGCCCTACCTTGAGATTTTTTTGACTATTGATGTAAGTTTATACTAGCATTTTTTTGGGCAAAATTTTGCCATTTTGTGAAAAAGAATTCCACACAAAATATTATGCCAATTTTTTTAGTTGCAAGAAATTTGTCCAATGTTTTTTGAATCACCATGTTTCTACACATTGTTCAATAGCTTGGAGATTTTTTTTAAATGCTTATTTTTATAGCTAATATATGGCCAAATGTGGTTAAATCTCCTCATGGATGATCACCAATATGGCAATATCACAATTTGTTTTTTAATGGCTTGAATTCATGAATTATTTAGTAAATATTTTGGGTTAAACATAATTGAAAATCAATCAGGTGAATTTGACTTGATCCTTACAAATAAATTTCAAATAATATAATAATTCATCCATAGAAGGATGGTAATTTTGAAATGTTAGTATGTGACATAATATATTGACTTGTAGTTGATGAATGAGAACGTTCAATACAAGCATCTATGGGAATAATAATTTGTCCCTTTTTTTCAAATACATAAGGGGTTGTGGGCGGAACTTGAAGTTCATATTCTCCTTTTCATATTTTATGTTTTAGGTTTTTTGTGTTAAGCCTTTTGTGTAATGAATTTATGCCACAATAAACTTGTGTGTCATTTTTAATTATGGAAATGTTCATAAGAATAAAACATACAATGTTTTTTTGTGAATGCTTGCCATTGAACAAGGTCTTTAGATGCATAGGATGAACTCCCCATTGAATGTAGCTCACAAAAAAAATCAAGTTTTAGATGCGTGGGTGATCTTTATCCAAAACCATGTAAGTTTCATCTCTTATACTATTAAAATGTTTTGTAAGATACGTGAACGTTGTGTGACCAATTAGTTGTGCAATCTACCTATGTGCTATGAATGATTTAATTGAAACTTATTCTTTATAGGCACACATACCTTTCCTAGGCTACATAACCTTATATGACAACCAACAAACATTCTAATTCATGAAACCTTGTTTCTTTCATTTAGCAACCATGTATTTGTGGTAATAGTTCCCAACGAAAATGTCCACTAATTCCAACTTGTGATATAATCCAAATTCCAATTTCTTATATGACACTCCATTTGATCTCACTTTGTTTTATCTTTGTTTCTACAATGAATAATATAGAATATAAAATACCATTTTTTTGGTACTATATGATCTTATTTGTTAATTTTTAAAACCATATTTTGATTTAAAGAACTGGCACTTCATTGAAGAATAAAACCCTCAACATTTCTTAAATTGAGCCTAAACTAGGATTCGACAAAAACCCCACCGCTATACCAAACTGGGTATTTGGCAAATAATCACCAATGAAACCCACCCACACAATTTGGGAGACCCGTCCCAGACCCTACCCTTCAATAAGGAAAACTTCAATCCTTGAATCGAATCAATTGTTCTTAAGACCACCATAAATAAATTTAAAAAAAAAATTCCAACTCACTTCCTAGCAATTATTTTGCATACCCACCTCCATTTCCAAGTGCAAGAAAACAAGTCAATACAAACCTAAATCACACTAGTTGGGCGGCCAATAGAGATGGCAAAATAAGGGCACATGAGGCAAGAGTCTAGAGCAAGCTTAATTTTTGTATAATCCTCTCATTAGTCGGCTACATGTAGTGTAAAAATTGATGCAACCTTTAGAAATGGGGGCTATATCTTTTTCGTAAA
>Ga0209208_10013223_pt1 | contig 10340 bp, 5 predicted proteins | sample S1TSphfallax_3_FD_187694 | JGI IMG/M metagenome (GOLD analysis project Ga0209208, IMG submission 187694) | Host-associated microbial communities from peat moss isolated from Minnesota, USA - S1T2_Fd - Sphagnum fallax MG (SPAdes) (version 2) | ecosystem: Host-associated > Plants > Peat moss >... | reverse complement strand
AAATAAGGGCGCCTTACGATCGCTTGATCCTTGCAACCGGCTCAGACCCGATCCGGCTTCCCCTCCCGGGCGCCGACCTTCGCGGCGTCGTCACATTTCGGGATCTCGACGATGTGGAGGCCATGCTCGCGGCCGTCCGCCCTGATGGCCGCGCTGTGGTGATCGGCGGCGGTCTGCTAGGCCTCGAGGCGGCGTACGGCCTGTCCCGCCGGGGCATGGCCGCGACAGTGGTTCATCTCATGGACGTCCTTATGGAGCGTCAGCTCGATGCCTCGGCGAGCTACCTTTTGGAAAAAGCGCTTAAGGAACGCGGTGTAGAGACAATTCTCTCGGCGCAGTCCGAGGCGATTATCGGGGCCGGCGGCGCGGTGAAAGCCCTCAAACTCAAGGACGGACGCGTCCTTGAGTGCGACGTCCTTGTCATGGCCGTGGGCATCCGTCCTAACGCCGCCCTCGCCAAGGCCGCAGGGCTTACGGTGAACCGGGGCATTGTTGTGGACGACGCCATGACAACTTCCGATCCCGCCATCGTAGCGGTGGGCGAATGTGTGGAGCATCGCGGACAAACCTACGGTCTCGTGGCGCCGATCTGGGAGATGTGTAAGGCCCTCGCGGAGACCTTGACGGGAGCGAAGGGCGATTACCAGGGCTCCGCCCTTTCGACCCGCCTGAAGGTTTCCGGTGTGGACGTCTTTTCTGCGGGCAAGTTCTCTGGCGGCGTGGGATGCGAGGACATCGTGTTCAGGGACGCGGGCCGAGGCGTCTACAAGCGGCTGGTTCTCGAGGACGGCCGCGTCGCCGGAGCCGTCCTCTTCGGCGAAGCTGCTGACGGCGCTTGGTACTTCGATCTCATGCGTTCCGGCGCGGAGATCTCGCAGATGCGAGAGACCCTTATTTTCGGACAGGCGGCGACGGAGGGCCTTCGAGGCCAGGACCCTAGTGCAGCCGTTGCGGCTATGGCGGACGACAACGAGGTCTGCGGCTGCAACGGCGTCTGCAAGGGCGAAATCGTCCGCGCGATCCAGAACGACGGCGTCACCTCCCTAGACGGCGTCCGCACCCGGACCAAGGCGTCGGCCAGTTGCGGATCGTGCACACCCCTCGTTGAAAAGCTGCTCATGGCGACGCTCGGATCAGCCTTTAAAGTAGAGACGGGCCCCAAGCCCATGTGCAAATGCGCGCCTCACGGCCACGAACACGTCCGCCGCGCCATCGTGGATCAGGGCCTGCGCTCCATGCCCGCGGTCATGCAGGCCCTCGCGTGGAGCACGCCGGACGGCTGCTCAAGCTGTCGCCCGGCGCTGAACTACTACCTTCTATGCGCATGGCCCGGCGTTTATCAGGACGACGCCCAATCGCGGTTCGTCAATGAGCGCGTGCACGCCAATATTCAAAAGGACGGAACCTATTCGGTGGTCCCCAGAATGTGGGGCGGGCTGACCTCAGCCAAGGAGCTGCGCGCCATTGCAGATGTGGTGGAAAAATTCTCCATCCCTACGGTGAAATGCACGGGCGGCCAGCGCATTGATCTCCTGGGTGTTCGAAAGGAGGATCTCCCGGGCGTGTGGCGCGATCTGAACGCGGCGGGAATGGTCTCCGGCCACGCCTATGGCAAGGCCTTGCGCACGGTGAAGACCTGCGTTGGGACCGACTGGTGCCGGTTCGGGACCCAAGACTCCACCGGTCTCGGTGTGAAGCTGGAGAAACATCTCTGGGGCTCCTGGACGCCGGCGAAGTTGAAGCTGGCCGTGTCTGGGTGCCCGCGCAACTGCGCTGAAGCGACGTGCAAGGACATTGGCGTTGTTTGCGTGGACAGCGGGTACGAGGTCCACCTTGGCGGCGCTGCAGGGTTACACATCAAAGGGACTGAAGTCCTCGGCAAAGCAGCGACGGAACAGGAGACCATCGAGATCATTTCCGCCGTCACCCAGCTTTATCGCGAAGAAGGGTGGTACCTGGAGCGGGTCTACAAATGGATGGCGCGGACAGGCCTTGAACGCATCCGCGGGCTGATCATGGACGATGGGGAAACCCGCGCCGCTCTAGCGAGGCGCTTCGCCTACGCGCAAAGCTTCAGCCAGGCCGACCCCTGGGCGGAAATCACCGACCGGGACGGCGGTGGTGATTTTGCGCCCATGGCCGTGCTCCCCATGGAGTTTGCGGCCGAATGAACGCGCCCTTCAGTCTCCAAGGGACCACTTGGCGGGATGTCGGCGCCTTTGACGACGTGCCCCGTCGCGGGGCGCGGCGGGTCCGCGTCCAAGGCGGCGACATCGCCGTCTTCCGCACCCATGACGACCGCCTCTTCGCGCTCTTAGACCGATGCCCCCACCGGGGCGGTCCCTTGAGCCAAGGAATCGTCCATGGCCACGCCGTCGCCTGTCCCCTCCATAATTTGACCATCGATTTGGCGACAGGACGACCAGTCGGGCCGGACGAAGGCCAGGGGTGCGCCCCGCCGGTCCCGGTTCGGGTTGAAGACGGCCGCATCCTCCTCGCCTGCGGCCCTGGAGCCAATGGCCGCTGACGCGCCGGCCATAGCCACCACCTGCCCCTATTGCGGGGTGGGCTGCGGCGTCGCCGCTATTCCGGACGGTCGCGCCCTCGCCGTGGAAGGCGATGCTGGTCACCCCGCCAATTTCGGCCGTCTTTGCTCCAAGGGCGCGGCCCTTGGGGCGACGGTCGGCCTGGAGGGGCGTCTGCTGCGGCCCATGATCGGCGACCGGCCCACAACATGGGATCGGGCTACCCGCTTGGTCGCGGGTCGCTTCAAGCGGACCATCGAGCGGCACGGGCCTGACGCGGTCGCCTTCTATGTTTCGGGCCAGCTCCTGTCCGAGGACTACTACGCCGCCAACAAGCTCATGAAGGGCTTTATCGGGTCAGGTAATATTGACACGAATTCAAGGCTTTGCATGGCCTCAGCCGTGCGGGCCCAAAAGCAGGCCTTCGGGGCCGACCTCGTCCCGGGCTGCTACGAGGATCTGGATCTCGCCGATCTTGTGGTCTTCAGCGGCCACAACGCCGCGTGGACCCATCCAGTTCTGTTTCGCCGAATGGAGGCCGCGCGCGCGCGCGGCCAGCGCCATATCGTCATCGACCCTCGGCGTACGGATACGGCAGAGGGCGCCGACATTCACCTCGCCCTCGCGCCCCAGTCCGACGTGCGCCTGTGGAACGGACTTCTCGCCGACCTGATCCGACGCGGCGCCGTCGACATGGGGTTTGTCGAGCGCCACGTGGCGGGCTTCGCCGAGGTCCTGGATGCCCTTGGAGGCATGGATCAATCGCCCGCAGCGGTAGCGGCCGACTGCGGTCTCGCTGTCGCCGATCTCGAGTGTTTTTTCAAAACGTTCGCGCAGACGCCGAGAACGGTGACCCTCTTCTCCATGGGCGCCAACCAGTCGACCCAGGGCGTGGCCAAGGGGCTCGCCGTGATCAACGCCCACCTAGCGACCGGACGGATCGGCAAGCCAGGCGCCGCGCCCTTCTCCATCACCGGTCAACCCAACGCCATGGGGGGTCGGGAGGTCGGAGGCATGGCCACCACCCTCGCCGCCCATATGGAGTTTGACGAAGAGGCCCGCGCCCGCGTCGCGCGGTTCTGGGGCGCGCCGGCCGTTGCGCGTGGTCCTGGGCTTTCGGCGGTGGAGATGTTCGAGGCCGTGGCGGACGGTCGGGTCAAGGCGATCTGGATCATGGCGACAAACCCCGCCGTAAGCCTGCCCAACAGCCAAGGGGTTCGCCGGGCCCTTGAGGCCTGTCCCTGTGTGGTGGTGTCCGATTGCATGGCTGACACCGACACCATGGCCTTCGCGCACGTTAGGCTCCCCGCCCTCGCCTGGGGCGAGAAGGACGGCACGGTGACCAATTCCGAGCGCCGGATTTCGCGCCAACGCCCGCTCTTCCCAGCTCCAGGCGAGGCCCGGGCCGACTGGAGGATCGTTGCGGACGTGGCGACGGCCATGGGATTCGGAGATGGGTTCTCTTGGCGTTCGCCGGCCGCGGTGTTCCAGGAATGGGCCCGGCTCACCGCCTACGAAAATTACGGAACACGCTTTTTGGATCTCGGCGCCCTTACGACCCTGACTCCGAAGGCCTACGACTCGCTCAAACCCGTGCAGTGGCCCATTGCCGACTCACCTGACGCCCGCGAGGGCGCGAGCCACCGTGGGACGCCGCGCCTCTTCACCGACGGACGGTTCGCCCACCCTGACGGGCGCGCGGCCATGGTCGTGGTATCGCCCAAAGGTCCGGCGCGCGGCGTCGGCGCGCGCTACCCCCTCGCCCTTAACACCGGCAGGATCCGAGACCAGTGGCACACCATGACCCGAACGGGTCTGTCCCCTGGCCTCTGCCGCCATGTTCCGGAGCCCTATGTTGAGATCCATCCCTTGGACGCCGCCGCGGCGGGAATTGCAGAAGGGGCTCTGACGCGCGTGCAGACGGACCTTGGCGAGGCTGTGGTGGAGGCGAGACTCAGCGAGCGCCAGCGTCAAGGCATGATTTTCGTCCCCATGCACTGGACCGACGCCTTCGCTCCCTCCGGTCGGATCAACGCCCTCACCCACTCCGATGTCGATCCGGGGTCCGGTCAGCCTGAGTTCAAGCACACCCCCGCGCGGATCCTTCCCTTCCGGGAGACCTGGAGGGGCTTCTTCATCAGCCGAGAGCGCGTTCGCTCGCCGGTCGCAGATCTCATCTTCCGGCGGATCCCGCAGGACGCATGCCAACTCCATGAGTTCGCCGGGCGCGGCAATGAAAATGAGTGCGAGGCCATTCGCAAAACATTCTGCATGCGTTCGTCAGGGGATGTGGTCCGTTTCGAAGATCCGCGTCTGGGCGCCGTAAGAGAAGCCCACCTTGAGGGCGGACGGCTCGAACGGGTGTTCTTCGCCACACGGACTGGCCCGCTGCCCCCACGCCAATGGCTCGTCGACCTCTTCGCCCTGGCTTCACTCACCACGGAACAACGCGCGAACCTTCTTCTTGGGCGTGCGCCCGGCCGGCGCCCTTCCGATCTAAGCCCCCTGGTCTGCGCCTGCCACAATGTCCGCAAAGGGGCTATCGAACTGGCCATTACAGCCGGCGCCCACAGTGTCGACGCCGTGGGCGCCGTCCTTGGCGCGGGGTCGGCCTGCGGCTCGTGTCGCCCCGAGATCACCCGTCTTTTGTCCTCACCCCTCCTCCTGGAGAGCCAAGATGCAGCATGACTTTCAGAAAGGCCGTGTGCGCCTTGTCGGCGCGGGTCCAGGGCCAGCGGACCTTCTGACCCTTCGCGCCGCCAGGGCCCTCGAGAGCGCCGACGCCCTCCTCTATGACGCCCTTGTCGGCGAGGAGGTCCTCGCCCTAGCTCCCCGCGCCTGTCTGAAGATACAAACTGGCAAGCGGGGCGGTCAGCCGAGTATGCAGCAGGACACGATCAACGCCCTCCTGGTGAAGCTGGCTCGACGGGGCCTGTGCGTGGTCCGGCTGAAAGGGGGCGATCCAGCGGTGTTCGGCCGGATGGGCGAAGAGCTCGCCTATCTCCAGGCTCATGGCGTCGAGACCGAAGTCATTCCCGGCGTGACCGCCGCCTGCGCGGCGTCGGCTCAGTTCCAGTTCCCTTTGACCCACAGATCGTCCGCACGCCGGGTGGTCTTCACCACTGCCCGTATTGAGGACGGGGCGCTAGTCGGCGACTGGCGGCTGGCCGCAGATCCGCAGGCCACGGCGGCTATCTACATGGGCGGGGCCCACGCCCACCTCATCGCCAAACACCTCATGGACGCAGGCAGGCCTGGGTCCACGCCCGCAGTCGTGGTGGAAAACGCCGGCCGTGAGGACGCCAAGCTTGAGCGGGAGACCTTGGCGAGTCTTTCCGAACGCGGACCGACCCGCAAAAGCGGACCTGTCCTCATCATCGTCGGCGCTGTGGGGGCCATGGCTCAAGATGCCCGCGTGTTGGTTCACGAGCGCACGCCGCTGAGGGCGGCAGGCACCCGGTGAGTCGGGGTCTTCCGAGGGGCTGAGGCCCGTCGACATGAGCATTATGCGCTGGAAATGCCCGGGGTCCCGCCTGCATGGTGGACCATCGCCCGGGTGCGCCCTCCTGCATCGAGGGTCTCCGCCCTTTGGACGTCGCACCCTATGCACCTTATCCTGAGGCCCGGCGACGGCGCCGCTCCTTGCCGCCCTAGCCTTCATGGCATAGCCGTAACCCAGGCTGGCCCCGCGGCGGCGCAAGGCCCCCAGACGGACGCTTCGGTCCCGACGGTGACGGTTGTCGCTCCCGCCCCCAACATGGCGCCGGAGGTTGTCGGGCGGTTCTCAGCTCCACATTCCAGGGATCGTCTCGCCCACTGGCGGGCGCCGATCTGCCCCCTGGTCGCAGGCTTCACGCCTGAACAGAACGGCTTCATCCGCGAGGGCATAATCTCCAACGCCAGGGAGGCGGCGTTCCTTGATCGCTGAAGGCGTGCGATCCCAATGTCTTGATTTTCGCCTCAAGGCAGGACCTCATCGACCGGCGAGAAATCGCGCGACACGCTCAGGCGAAGCTCACAGACCAAAGGCGGCCCGCCGACTGGTCGCAACATGAAGCCTTCACGGCGGACGACCAGCAGGCAGTCCACACTGTCTAAGTTTTCGGCGAAGCGTCGGATGGGTCCGGTGGACCTGCCATCGACACAGGGCTTGTAGCTTGGGCGCCCTAGGCTTCGGAACGACCCCGATGGTCAGCACCTTCCCCTCGCGTCTGACGCCCTCGGCGGACGTAAGCAGTCCCTGACAGCTGTGCGCGCGATCACAACCCTCTTCACCGACGTAAAAAACGGCCGCACCACGCCAGAAAGCTTCACATTTTGGGACCGGGCCTACCGGCGCCCTTTATCGTTCCGCACGCCCATCGAACCTCTTCATGCATCGGAGCGAGATGACCCATAGGATCGAAAACGCGCCATCAATGGTCTCAACCTGCCGGCAACCCCATAGCATCCGAGGGGCGGCGCGGCCGGCGCAGAACAGCGCGGTAATTATAACTCATCTTGTTGATTTAATAGAATTATTGAGCGTTTGGCTCTCGCGCTGACATGGTCGCAAGCCTCAGGGCCGCTTGCGTGTCAGGCTCTAAGGCGGCGCGCATGGCGCCAAACAAACGCGTGATCTCGATAGGCTTGGCGACGAAGCCGTCCATCCCGACGGCGCGATAATGCTCAACCTGGTGGGCCAAGGCGTTGGCGGTCAAGGCCAGGATCGGCGTCCGCGGGCGTCTGGTCGCAGCCTCCCGCTCGCGGATTTGCCGCACGGCCGTCGGCCCATCCATTTCCGGCATCTGGACATCCATCAGGATGAGATCCCAAAACCCTTGCTCCCAGGCCGAAACCGCCTGAACGCCGTTCCCAACCATGTGAACCTGAAGCCCCGCCTGCGCCAAGATAGTCTGCAACACCAGCTGATTCACAGGGTTATCCTCCGCCGCCAGAATTCGCAGCGGGCAATCAGGCGAGAAGCCTGACGCCTCAAGGATCGATGGCGCAGCGTCGGGCGCCTTGCACGCCGCTGCGCGGGCGACCGGGAGGGATACGACGAAGACCGTACCGCGCCCGGCTTCGCTCTTGGCCGTAACCACACCGCCCATGAGCGCGGCGAGCTCTCGACAGATGGCGAGGCCGAGGCCAGTCCCGCCGTACTTCCTTGTCGTGGAGGCGTCAGCCTGTTCAAACTTACGAAACAACGTCTGAAGCCGGTCGGCTGATATCCCGATCCCCGTATCCTCCACGGTGATGCGAAAGCCCGCACCTTTTGAGTCGACGTGGACTTTCACAGAACCGTGGTCGGTGAACTTCAATGCATTGGAGACAAGGTTGTAGACGATTTGTCGGATCCGGGTCGGGTCCCCGCAGTAGACGCCTCGCGCCTCATCCTGCATTTCGACCTCGAAATGAACGCCCTTCCCCTCGGCGACGGCTAAAAAGGGCGCGCACGCGCCTTGGACCAGCTCGCCAAGGTCAAACTCGGTTTCCTCAAGCTCGAACTTTCCGGCTTCGATTTTGGAGAGGTCAAGGACATCATTGAGAATCGCCAGCAGGGTTTCTCCGGACTGGCGGATAACGTTCAATCTCTCGCGCTGCTGATCTGTCAGTTTCGAAGCCGCCATGGCCTGCGCCATGCCCAAGACACCGTTGAGCGGCGTGCGTATCTCGTGACTAATCATGGCGAGGAAGGTGCTCTTGGCCCTATTAGCCTTCTCCGCATCCTCCTTCGCCTGCACCAGGGCCATCTCAACGTGCTTGCGGTCAGTGATGTTCTGCATGGCGCCGATCACGCGCGCTGCGCCCCCCGGCACGGGAACGACCTTGACGGCGCACTGCGCCCAAACTTCCTGGCCGTCGGATCGCGCTGTGCGATAGACTGGTCTAAACCGCGCGCCTGTTTCGAGGTGCCGCCTCCAGGCCTCCTCCACATGGGCGCGATCGCGCGCATCCACCGTTGCATAGAGATCGCGGCAAAGATCGTCGTACGTTCTTGTAATATCGAAGAACGTATCTTCCGCCCCAGCGCTGATGAGCTCGCGGCGCCCGTAGTCGAGCTCCCACACATGCACATCCGCCAAGGTCAATGCGAGGTTGAGCCGTTCTTCAGCGCGCCGGTGCCGGTCAAGGGCCGCGTCACGCTCCATCTCCGAGCGCGCAAGGGCCTGCGCAGCGGCCGCGCGAAACCATTCTTCGGCCAAGAACCCGGCGAGGTCCTCGAGCAGCGCGGCTTTCACGGGATCAAACGCTTGGGGCGTCCTGCTGGAGACACTAAGAACGCCAGGCACCCGACCGTCGCTTAAGCGAATGGGGCAGGAGGCGTTGAAACGCAGATGCGGTTCGGCCGTCACCAAAGGATGGTCGGCGACGCGCGGGTCTTTAGGCCCATCTTCCACCCAAAAGAGCTCACCTTCCGCCATGACCCGTTCGCAGATGGGGTCGTCGGCGGGGAGCGCGTCCTGGTATTGGCTCCGCCAGAAGACGCCTTCGTTCATGAGAATGATGGAGGCGTGCGCGGCGGTAAAGAGGTTGGCGGCCAGGCGCGAAACCCGGTCGAACACCTCTAGGGAGACGTCGAAACCGAACGGCTGCTCGCGGCCGAGCGGATCCGTCGCCCCTGTGCGGAGGTCATCCATGCCCCTCCCCTCAATCTTATGATCACTGCAAATTGAAATATCTCAAGACCGTTAAGAATTGAGACCACGTCAAACGCTCGTGGAACGGCGCCCAGTTTTCCAGCAAACGACGCGAAGAGGGCTGCGGCGTGAAGGCTTGCAAGCCGAAGCTTCAAACTGGAAGGCCCGTCTCTTTGAGCGAGAAGACGCGCCTGCTGCCATGTTTGCCTTCTCAACCCGTCCCTGAGAGCATACCCTCCAAGAAAAATATTGGAGGAAACCCTATGGACGGCTCCCAGCTTAACCCAGAAATGTCCATCCCCGACCCCTGGTCGCTTCCGTTGGACAAGATAGATCCCAGTCGGGCTGAGCTCTATGTGACCGGAGCCCACCATGACTACTTCCGGCGCCTGCGCCAGGAGGACCCAGTCCACTACTGCGCCGAGAGCCAGTTTGGTCCTTATTGGTCGGTGACCACCTTCAACGACATCATGGCGGTGGACTCAAACCACGCCGCATTTTCCTCCAGCCCAACCATCGTCATCGGCGATCTGCCGCCAGGCGAAGATCCGCCCATGTTCATCGCCATGGATCCGCCTGTGCACGATGTGCAGCGCAAGGCGGTGACCCCAGCCGTGGCGCCTGGGCGGCTGATCGAACTTGAGCGGGTGATCCGCGGCCATGCGACGGACATTCTGGATGGACTGCCGGTGAATGAGACCTTCGATTGGGTCGAACGCGTATCCAAGGAGCTGACGACGCGCATGCTGGCGACCCTGTTCGGGTTTCCCTTCGAACAACGTCATCTCCTCCCCTACTGGTCGGATGTCATTACGACGAGCGAGACAGTGGGCGTCGCTGCGGATATGGAGCGGCGAGAGGCCGTTCTTTACGAGTGCCTCGACTACTTCACCAAAATCTGGCGGGAACGGGCCGCAGCGCCTCAGCAGTTCGATTTCATCTCCCTATTCGCCCATAACCCGGCGACCAAGACCATGGTGGACAACCCGCAAGAACTCATGGGCAATCTGATGCTTTTGATCGTGGGCGGAAACGACACGACGCGGAACTCGATTTCAGGCGGGGTGGTGGCGTTGAACGCGTTCCCTCACGAGTATGAGAAGCTGAAAGCAGACCACAGCCTCATTCAGACCATGATGCCGGAAATCATACGATGGCAGACGCCCCTCGCCCACATGCGTCGAAACGCGAC
>Ga0209208_10013222_pt1 | contig 10341 bp, 9 predicted proteins | sample S1TSphfallax_3_FD_187694 | JGI IMG/M metagenome (GOLD analysis project Ga0209208, IMG submission 187694) | Host-associated microbial communities from peat moss isolated from Minnesota, USA - S1T2_Fd - Sphagnum fallax MG (SPAdes) (version 2) | ecosystem: Host-associated > Plants > Peat moss >... | reverse complement strand
TTGGCAACACAAAATAAATTTTTAGATAAATTTAAAAAAAAATTAATTTGATGTTATTTTAAATATTTCTTTGATGAAGATTTAATAACAAGAATCATAATGAAATTAAATTTGAATTGATTAATTTGCTTGTATTGTTGTTGTTTTTTTAAGTTATAAAAATTATTATTGCCCTAAGATAGTGAACATGGATGTACATTTTAGGTTTTACCAAAGCATGTACTGGGCAAGCACAAGTAGGTCTTCTTTTGGGGGCGTGAATTTTATTTATTTTATTTTGGGGGTTTTTTGGTTTTGGACTTTAATTAATATCTAACGCCTATTTCGCCTCGTCCATTCACAGCCACTATAGACAGGAGGTGGCGAGCTCGAATCCTGACACAAGCACGGCTTTTTGGTCTCATTGCACGGTTTGCTGCACAAGGAGCTTCTCTCGAGCGACGCTCAAGGAAGCAGAAACGAAAGGAGGCGGAGGAGATGGGGGGAGGAGAGCAGGCTGGTTGTGGCGGTGATGTGGACGTGATAGTTGTAGCAAGGAGTGGCGAGTTGTGTTCATTTTTGGAGTCATGGCGTTTTTCGTTGCAGCCGTTTCACTTGATCATCATCCTGCAAGGAGGTGGGAGTGGAGGCGAGGTCGGGGGCGGGGATCAGGAAAAGAAGGGCATCGAAGTGCCGGCGGGGTTTGATGCCGAGGTGTATACGGCTGCGGATGTGGCCAGGTTTTTGGGGCGGAAGCTGACAGCAGCAGCGTCGTCGTCTTTGTTGCGGAGCTTGAGTGGGAATGCGTGCAAGAGCTTCGGATACCTGGTGTCCAAGAAGAAGTGGATATTTTGTCTGGATGATGATTGCGTGCCGGCGGTAGATCCGTCGACGGGCTTCATTGTGGATGCATTGCGACAACATGTGAGTAACTTGGAGGCTCCCGCTACTCCTTTCTTCTTCAATACCTTGTATGATCCTTACCGAGATGGAGCAGATTTCGTGCGGGGTTATCCGTTCAGCTTGCGTGAAGGTGTGCCGACGGCGATCTCGCACGGATTGTGGCTCAATGCGCCCGATTATGATGCTAACACCTTGCTTGCCAAGGCGGAGGAAAGCAACCGGAGGTACGTGGACGCCGTACTCACGGTGCCGCAGAATGTGATGTACTCCATGAGTAGTATCAATCTGGCGTTCGATAAGACGCTCATCGGAGCCGCGATGTTCACGCCACCGATAGAAGGACTCATCAGCGCGAACACAACAAACAGGACCGACTTCAGGGGCAATAGCATTGACGATATCTGGGCCGGGTTCTGCTCCAAATCGGTTTGCGATCACTTTGGCTACGGAGTGAAGTCCGGCTTACCATATGTTTGGCATAACAGCAGCTCTAAGCGCGATCTCGAAGCTCTGCACAAGGACAACAAGGGGCTTCTGTTACTGGACCGCATTGTTCCATTCTTCCAGTCGCTCCGATTACCACGTAATGCCATGACGGTGGAGGACTGTTACCTTGACATTGCCAAGCAAGTCAGGGCGAGATTATCGTCTGTGGATCCTGTTTTCTTGGAGCTTGCTGCGTCTATGGAGGCTTGGATCGAGGCCTGGAAAACATTCAGCCCTAGATGAGCAGTTCTTGTAGGCTGGAGGCGGATGTCCTCATGTTTTCAGTGTACCCCGTCCCCCCCCCCTCCTCCCCCCGGATCAAGGTTGAATAAATTGAACTTATAGACAGTTTTTTGGCAGGTTTTCTTGGCGAGTAAGCACCTTGGAGGAAGGATCTTCCCCTCCACTTTCAATGAGCTAACAACTACGTTCAAATGTGATTAATGAAATTGATGATGATGAACATTTAGCTGTATTCCATTTTCACACGGACTGTATATTATCTTTTGTCTCTGGTATCTGAAAGCAGCTGGGGTATTTTTTCACTCCCAGGTTCTCTGATGATGGGACTTCCAAAAGCCACCTGAGTGGAATTTTTTCAGGAAATTCATGATGCATTCTGAGCTCCAAAAGTTGCAACACTAGTGTGTCAGTGCGGTGCACAGCTGATCGCAGTAGCTTGGATCAATGTCACACTCTGTTATGCTACAGTATTTGTGTATGTAGGGCTGGATGTACATGTCCTCAATTGATTGAAGCCACATGTGTGGGTATGTTGTAGCATCTGCATGTCTGTGTGGAGCAGAGAAATCAAACATGGAGGGATTTGCAGTAGGTTGTATTGGTTGAATTTTATTGTACTGCAGAGCTTTTACAATCCTAGCACCACAAGAGTGTGGAACATAATTGGACATGTGGGAATGGAGGTTGTTCAACTGGTTGGAATGATTATGACCTCCGTGGACTGCAGCACAACACACTTCACATGGCAGTACTCTGATCAGCAGCAAGACCATATGAGGTACTTCTGTCACCACATCTATCTAGTGAAGGTGTCTGACATGGTTTTATGTTTAGGTGGAGTGGGCAGCAATTGTGAACTAATTGTTTGACTGTGGACATTAGATTTTTGCAAGTGCTAACCATTGCACTTGGTGAGCTGAAACTCCTGAGATTTTCAATCAGGTACCATGCGGAACTGGCTTCTCTTCACATATGACAGAAGTTCCCCCAGGGTTATTTTTCTGTTGTAGATCTGACGTAATCTAGACAATTTGGTCCCAATCTTCATGCTCTTTAAAGTGGTCTAGGCCCAACTTTCCAGTGTAGGAAGATATGCCAATGCAATTGCATATATTCCATGGCACCTCTATACTCTTTAGATGATGTTTTCTTTTTTTGTTTTTTTCGGGTGGAGTTTCCTTCACGATGGTGGCCAATTGTTGCCTTCTCCAAAATCAATGTGAACTTGGAGTTTTGGATCTGCAACTCACTGTGTATTTAGCTCTATTGGGCTCTCATTCAGTGTAATTGTCTCACTCTTTCTTCGGGACAAATCTCTCAGAACTCTGGAATTCAGGATTTGTGCTCGATTTGTTACTCATGTCAACACTTTGTCATGTAGGGAGTTGATGAGGTCACTGGGGGAGTTGTGATAAATAACTTGATGTCATGCATGTTATTGTTGATGGTCCCTGAACAAGAGACTGCCAATTTTGTTCATATTGCTAGTTTCATTGTTTTTTTGTTCTTCAGTCAAGTTTTCCTTTTCATTGTTTTTTGGTCCTTCCTGGTTTTTTGGTCCTTATCCAGAATTTTCTCTTTGATGAAAATGCTAGTTGTGTATTCTTACACTTTCAGCTTAAATGAAAAAAAGAGTCTTCATTCTGTATTTACTTAAAAGGTTAATACATGATCACAAATTTTTTGAATGATAGTGGACATCTATCAGACCCATGTGTGTTTATTTTTCAGTTTTCTGATGTAGCATCATGAGTGAGGATCCAAAAAGGTTTTAGCATTAGTTGGCAACACGTTTGTAGAAAACTTGAGGGACTGTTGCAAAGTTGTTCGAAGTAATTTGAGCTTTTTGAGGATGTGAGCTGTGTATGGTTAAGGCAGAGAAATTTCAGATTGTGCAGCAGATGATGAAGCACTGAAAATCTAGCTCTAAAAGTCAGAAGACCAAGAGAATGAAAGGTCCTTGGACCCAAAGCCATGGTCAAGAATTTTGACACTGGGAAACCTGGAAAGGCTTTTACAAGATATTATGCAACTTGACTTATGAAGAATTCGTACCTGACAGTTTGACCATTTGCAGGCAAGTATGGCTGACCCAGGTACAGTGAAGCTTGGGACCAGAGAAATATACATAGAGCTTCTCCTCATATTCAAAGGATTTGCCTTTCAGCTCTTGAACCTCCAGCACACCTTATAAGTCCACATTTCACCTAATACTCAGGTCTTCAACTACTGTCCACCTTTTGAACTGCAGCTTGAAGACCTGATCAGCTACACCTAAAAGACCCAAGAGGTTAGAGGTGGTATCTAAGAATTGGGCATGTAAGGACGAAGTAACTGCACTTCCACATAACATTCAATGAAGCCACTAGACAAAGATAGGGTTCCAAACTTTTCTTGACCAACCCATGACCCAATGTATAGTGCAAGAATGTCCATCCAGGTTGAATATAAGAGTATATGTGAATGTGTCATTCACAAACTAGGGCACCACCATATCAGTGCTAAATGCTTAAAACTGTTATGCAAATTTTCTTTACACCACAAATCTGCCCTCAAACCTCCCAGAATCAAATGAGAGAAAATTATTTGCTCTAAAGCCCACAAAGTCTGCCTAACGGTGAAAGAAAAGCATGATGACATGTGCCTACAGGTAATCCATAACCACTTTCACATCTTCCCTATGGGTGGGGACCAGGCCTGTACAATGAATCCTGAGCTAAAGGTGGTAGGGAATCGGTTTTCACAGGTAATTTGATCTCGAATTTCAGAGGATGGGTCTTCAATTCTGATGCTTCTTGACACGAACCAATTGGAGCTGCAAGAAAATGTTTTTGAGTCAAGCACTCACAAACCAGCAAGGTGCACCACATCATGCAATCTTGCAGTGTAGATATGGACATTGATATGCATTTTCCTGATAACAAATTTCCATGTAGAATCCTGCACACCAACACTACAACTCAAGCATGAACACATTAATGACTGGGAACCCATGCCATAGCTCCTTCAGTTTAAACCTTATATTGTTTACTGAAGTAGATCTATGAGAATCAAGAAATCTCCATACTCACAATTAAGAAAGCTGGAAAAAGGTTACAACTTTTCCTTGAAGTCAAAGAAAGACTCCCAGATATGGACTTTCAGAACCAGGAAGAAAAGACAACATAGAAGGGAAGAACTGAAACCACACCATTGTGAAAAATTCTGTTCTAGTCGAGAGTCACATGTTCACATGCAAGAGGGGAAGAGAGAGAGATATGAGAGAGAGATAGGGAGAGAGAAGTTAAACCTGTGCAAGAAATCAGCACATTGGGAAGTGATAATGTGTGGTTGAGGGCCAGCTGATCGGAGCACACATGACTAAGTTACATACCTCACCCCATCAGCGAGAACAACTACAAAAATTCGAGACATCCCTTTGCCACCTTTCCTCCTACTAGTGCCTGCAAACTCCTGTGGACCTGCCAGCACTGACACCACCATGCTCGATTGGTTCTCTACCTCACCCTGCTGGTGGTGCTGGTCCCTCACCATTTTCTCCACTTTTGGGTCTGACCCATTCTTTCCACCTGAAATCCTTCCAGAGGGTAGTGGGGGATAAAGGAACAGTAGAAGGATCCCTCCGGCTTTTGAGGCATCAAAGGAACCGAAGTTTAGAAGACACGTTCTTATGAGTGCTTCCTCATGCAGCTTCTGAAGCCACTGAGTCTGCAACATCCTTAGAGGCGTATCTGAATCAGATGTTTGGTTAGATGGAGTGGAGGCCACAGGTGAGATATGAAACTGGAACAGTTCAGTGCACATACCTCTGCTCAACACCAGTCCTGGAAACAACAGAAACATCACTGGCAGATGAGGGAGGAGGAGAGTGAGTAGCTTGTGGCCCCAGGACCACACAGCACATAAAAGGCTGAGTTTTTCTAACCATGGCCCTTTTCAATTTTGCTGCAGATTTATGCTTACTATGTGTGGTGTTGTGTGAAAAACAGTGACTGAGTTCATAATCCTTCCTTTCAAGCTGTTGAACATGATAATTGACAGGCAGTCCAGCCCAGGAAGGTAAACAGGTGCCAAACCTCTCTTCATAGTTTGATAGCAAAGCCATCATCGTCTTGCTCTTGCAGCCCAGGTTTCCCTTGGCCCCATGCAACTCTTCATTTTTCCCACGCACTCACATGTCATTAGAGAATCTCAGTTTATCATACTCTGCCTCAAAGACCTAATTTTATGTTCTGCTTTAAACCCTTTAAAGTTTAGCAGATGTTTAAAGTTCTAGTAGTGTAGTCTTCTGGGTTCCTACATACTGACTTTTTGAAGAAATCAAACAATCTTCACAAGGAACATTAAAATTTTAAACATGGTATAAATGCCCATTGTACAAATTCCTAAACTCTACAACATTTCTAAACCCGCGCAAACAATAAACCAAATCATCATTGGTAGTGCGCAACATAGCAAAGCATTATTTTTTTCAAAAAATTAATTTGTTAATGAAATTATTCGGATTTAGCCTACAATAATTATGATGGTTTTCAACAAATCAGCTTGACATTTTCACAAAAATTCATTTCACTATTTTAAGGATTATCAAATGACAAAACTGACCTTGGTGTAAGGTGTTGATTTTTGTTTCAGCTCTGATTTTTGCAGCTATAGATATCATCAGACTAAAACATTTGATGATACGATGTGTTGTTAAAATGTGCATGCTTGTGCATGCAACTTTGTATTGATCATTGAATTTTTGACAAAGATGAAGATTCCTATTGTCTAATCAACTTTCTTCCAATGGCCACATCCCATGTTTAGTGGGTTTCAAAGTTCTGGATTGAACTTCACATAAGTTTGTTTGGGTGGTGGAAATACTAGTTAGTGGAGTGTTCACACGATAACAAACAAAAGACACAGCGGAGAGAGAGATTGTGGCTGGTGGCAAAGATTGCTAGCTAGTATTTACACCGGTGGCAGGTGGCAAATTTTCAAGTCAATGTTGAAGAGCTTCACGAAGGATTCGGTACACAACAGCAGATAGAGATTTGCTCCATGTGGGTGGGGATGGAATTTTCCGTTTTGGAAGCATGATTGTACTACAACTACCTCCCAGACATTACCGCCGAAAGTCAACAACACCCAAGGCTCTAGATGGGGTTCTGGAACAATGTAGGATTCAATTTTGAATGAGTAAAAACAGGGCTATCTTAATTGGAATAATGGTGTAAGCGAGAAGAGTAAGGAGCAGGAGAAGCAGAGCAAATGGAAGACAAGAAGCAGAGCGAGTGAGCAACCAGCAACGAATCCCAGAATCAAAGTACAAAAGCATAAACAAACAAAAAGACTTTTTTTTGGCCATAATTCTTCTTTCTTCTGGCAAAACCACCTGGTGGTGAATGAAAAACCTTATTGAAACATGCACATGCAAGCTGTTGATTCTGCTAGCCTTCTTGCCAACAACAATCTGCGGCACCCCAGATGAGGCACAACGAGATTGTGATTTTTTAAAGGTTTTTGAGAAGAAGGCCTTGAGCGCTTTCCACCAATACTGGACGCTGCTGAGGCCACGTCAGCCATCTTTATTCGTTATTTTCTTTTTCATTATTGGATTTTTTCATCCATATTTTGGGTGTTTTTTTTAAATTTCATCCATCTAAATTTCATCCACCTATATGTCAATCTGGGGTTAGGAAGGGTTTGTTTGGGTTGGGTATTAATCCCTTCTTAAGATGGAACTCTAATTTGACCTTAAATCCAGTATAACAACGTGAAGTCTAATGACATGTTTAAGTTCATGTTAACATCTTTAAAGACCGTTACTATTGGGTTTAAATGTAGTGTATCTAAAGGATACCTTGATCACATATTAGTGCAAAATCATGTCTATAATGGCACTTTTGGCCCCTGGATAGTAAGAGAAAAAAAGAGATACTGCATGAGTATGCTATAAGAGATTTTGTATCTCTTAGAGATTTGTATTTCAAAGCAAGGAGTATATTCATATCTATTAGTTCTGCACTTGTAATGTATTTTTCTTTGACACTATCTCAAATGTCTATGAAGGCTTTTAAGACTAGCTTATTAAACATACAAAATGATAGTAATATATCTACTAGTATTAAGTTACCTATAAAAAAATGAGTGTCATTTTGATAATCAAGTTGGAACATCGTTATATTCTAACTTCAATTGTTAGAATCCTTAAAACAATGAGATCAAACCAAAATAACAACTTCATAGCCTTGGGTGGATCATAGCTTAGTAACAACACATAATCACAATTGCAAGAAATTGAAAAGTTGGTGGATAGTATTAACGGTATATTCAGCTCGTTGTTCCATGGGAAGAATGTTAACATAATTTTTTATCTAGCGATAGTGCCCATCATTAGGAACCTAGGTCTTTGAAAATAAACTCACATCGTCATCCTCGGTAAACATGCAATAAACCGCCTTTGGCCATCCTTGCGAGTAGGAATGAATTCCACATAGATTGCCAATGCACAAGTGTTAAAAGGTAGTGGTGGACAATCCCACATTTATTAGTCCACCTTAGTGCACATAGCCCTTCTAGCTAGTTCTTCTTTGCGTTTCGATGATTTTGCCAAGTTCAAATCCAATGTTTTTGAGTCGATCAAACATTCTTCATTGGTTGGTGCAATGTTAAGGTCACGCCAAGGTTATCAACATTGGCCTTGTCACATCACATTAGTCATGTTTGTTTTGATGTTGATGTAATCTTGTATCATGTTGGTTTAAGATCAACCTATGTTGAGTACAATAATTTTTGTATCATGGATAAAATAATTACCCCTTAGACATAACACATGCGAACTATGTAAAAATTACCATGGAAACCGGGTTTTCCTTTTTTTCCTCTTGGAGGATATTTTGTGATTACATTGTGAAATGGCAACATTTCATGTTGAGGGTAAACTTGAGTTGACAATCCTCATTGATGATTTTGGAATTATGCATGTTATTGAAAAATATTTGTGTGCAATGTTTGGTTTCCAACTTGGAACTGTGGACAATACATGTGATGACAATGTTATTGAATATGTCTACCAAATTCCACTTTTTAATGCCCAAGGATTATAATGCATTCTCAATGTTGGAAGATTTAGGATCATTGGAAAAAATCTCCCCAAAAGTTCTCCCAAAACATTGTCTTGACATTAAGCACTATTGTGTTTGTTGCCAATGTTGCCACCCATGGTGTTCATGTTAAAGACAAACCAATCGATGTCATTCAAGATCATGAAACTACATTCATAAACTTGTGTGACTCTTCCAACAAGGATGGACCAAAACATTGCTAGTTTCTTTATACACCCCTCTAGCTTTTCATTTTTGAATCTTATTGCTTCTTATGTTCCACTCCAATCCATTCAATAGGTTGCATTTATGTTTACACCTTCTTTTTTTAGTGTGGTGGATTACCTTAAGGCAATGTCTTTTGCCCCCCATGCCACCTTGAAGTTGAAAAAACTAAACTATGATACATTCAAGATTGAAAATGTTCCTAGCATTCCGTCCACATTTGATGGGGATGTTCCCTTTGAACTCCCACCAATTGATAATCTACACAACCATTTTGGCTAGATGCAAGGAATGAACAAGAAGTATGATGGCCATTCTTGGTGTAAGGTCAAAACAATAAACATAAAAAATGATTTCAACCTTACTTTTCACAAGGTAGCCCCAATGAAATTGCTTGGATTGGTGATATTGTTCATGTTCTCACCAATGACCATTTCACTCCTAGTCTGCCTCATTGCAAAACCTGCAATGTTGAGTCATCTTGTGTCAACACATGTGTAGCCCACATGTACTACATTGTGCATAAGTAAATTTTTTTGACTCAAGTGACGATTCACCTAGGTATATATGAACATCTGGTGGTAGAGGGCAAGTGTGAGAATTCATTGAACAAGTCAAAACCTTGGTCTAAAAAGAGGTGTTTCACACTTCATTAGCAATTACATTGGTTGTAAGAATTTTTTTGGGTCCCAACACTTACTTAACAAAGATGGTGAGAAGCCAATGGAACCTCTAAAAGGAAACAAATAATGCGAAATGATGGACAAGTTCACAACCCCCTGTTCTCCCAATGTTAGGAAATGGTTGCATCTTTTAAGCATCCTCCATGTAACAAATGATACGTTTTTAGCATTTTGGCTTTCAAAGGCCAATAGTGGTTATGATTACATTCAAGATCATTATTTTCCAAGACAACATTATGGAGAAAAAATGTTCTTGTCCAAGATGACTATGGATGGAAATATTAGTAGATGTGATTTGATGAAGTAAATGCAACTTGGTGGTGACCTTTAAATACCTTGGATCATGTTTGATCATGTGAAATGTGTCTAAGATTGGAGAACCCTTACCTACCATGTGTGTGTTCCGATCTATTGTAAAGTGATGATGATTGCCCTTTGTGACATGTAATCTAAAACACACATGCTCAATGTGTCCTATGGCAAAAGTTGAACAAGGTGATGCCAAAAAATAGTGTTCTTAATCCAAACTTCAAGGGTGTCAAGTCTCAAGCCAATTGGAACACAATGCAAATCGTGTACAATAATGGGATCTAAATGAATTAATGGTGAATAGGGAGTGAACGTGTTATTTCCATTAGACTCAATCTATATACACACACAAAACAATAAATCAAACAAGAAATGCACAAACAACACAAGACCTTGTGTTATGAATACAAGAATGCCACCTTGTT
>Ga0209208_10013221_pt1 | contig 10341 bp, 5 predicted proteins | sample S1TSphfallax_3_FD_187694 | JGI IMG/M metagenome (GOLD analysis project Ga0209208, IMG submission 187694) | Host-associated microbial communities from peat moss isolated from Minnesota, USA - S1T2_Fd - Sphagnum fallax MG (SPAdes) (version 2) | ecosystem: Host-associated > Plants > Peat moss >... | reverse complement strand
GAAAAAAAACCTTAATCTTATAAAACAATCAAATAATTTTTGTAAAAAACCAAAAGAAAATATATGTTTCTTACCTTTGTGTGATCTCTCCAAATTAAAGTTTTTCCACTTTGTATTATTTTGCATATGTCTAAACCCTAAAATATAGCCAAATTTAGGTTAATTATTATAGATTTGTGAAAAACTTGTTAATTAATTTATGTGTCCCAACTTTAAACCTAATTCATAATCCAATAGTACATACTTATAATAATTACATGAAAAAATGTATTATAATGTCCATTTCATAAATAAATTAAGTAGACAAAATTTAGTAAAATATGCATTAACTAAACAAATGGTTATAATTATGGCATTGTTTCCACTATAAATTGTTTGTGATATCTACATATGAAGACCTATGTTCATCATCCATGAACTAGGGTGAATTTTAATAAATTGATAGGTAGGATTGGGGACTACGGGGGTGGGAAAAGTGAGTATGTAATTAATTAGGTATTTGGCTATGTAAAAAAACATAGGTAGGTAGGTGAACATAATGGTAGGTAAGTAGGTAGTTGGGTTAATAGGCAAATTAATAAATAAAAGGGAAGTTCAAGGAGCAAGGTAAATAAGTTATTAAAGTAGGTAGGTAAGTAGGTGTATAGGTAGGTAATTGGGTTAGTAGGCAAGTTAGTAAGTAGAAAGGAAGTTGAAGGAGCAAGGTAGATAGGTTATTGAAATAGGTAGGCAAGTTAGTAGGTAGGAAGAAAATTACATTAACAAGGTAGCTAGGTAGATAAGCAAATTAGTATGTAGGAAACAAGTTACCTGATCAAGGTGACTAGGTTTGTAGAATATTTATGTTAATAGGGTGATTGTGTACATAGGGTTGCTAAATAGTAATGTAACTAGGTCAATAGGTAGTTAGTACAATGATTAGCTCAGTAGGATATGTAGTTAACAAGATAGCTAGGTTAGTAAGGTAGGTAGTTAATATAATATTTGGGTCAGTAAGATAAGTAGTCATTAAGGTACCTATGTCAATAGGGGATAATTAGTAAAGTACCAAGGTTGGTTCAATATTTATGATGAGGGCATGAAGGTGAGCATGGTAACTATCTGTGAGGTCAGATTCAGAGAAAAACAACAAAGAACAAACCAAAGTGGTCAGAAGCAAAAAGAAATGGACTGTGATGAACCTATCTCACACCGAATGAAAAAATGCAGACCATCCAGTGGACAAAATGGCCAACTGGTGCATTGGTGGCTGCTGGTTCATTCTGGCCCATCATCAAGGCCCACAACTAGTCAAGCTCCCATTTTATACAATAAACAGTAGTTTAACAATTTGTCATGTTTGAAATTGGTACCAATCTGATCCTAACTTGTTCTGAGTGGTATCAAAGGATGGTGCTGAGTAAGATTGATTAGAGTAGTTCATGGACCAAAGATTATATTTCATTTCATTTTTGTGATAGGCTTCTTTTATTGGCCCATGGGACCCAATGGATTGGAAATGTTGGATGGTAGTCCTTCTTTAAAGGAAAGGCCATGCCCATCACCTAGAAATCAAGTGGATGGACTGTGCAAAAGAGCGTGTATCAATGCTTTTTGTTTTGCCAATTATCCCCAGAATTTTACTTTTTTTAAAACCCTAGCTACCAATACAAAGGGAAAAGATTGAATTTTTAATTTAAAGTGGTCTAAGAGCAATAGAATTTTGTTTTGGGGGAGATTGTCGCCACATTTATGTCTACTGGCTGCAGTTTTAAGAGTTCCTTGAAATAATGTTGGCAACCTGGTGAAATCTGTCTGAGTCTCTTTAGGGATGCTTGTCACTATGGCTCCATCAAGAAATTGATTAAAACATATTGGTGTGCAGGGTTTCTTTTAATCATTTAAAGATGTAGTCAAAGTGGCAATCATCTAAAAAAATAATTTAGTCAAATTTGGTGACATAATAGATATGAAAACTGAAAAAAGCCAGAATCCTTCTATATTCTTGACTACCTTCTGGAAGTTATCATAATACTCTGGCAATTTAGAATTTTTAAATTTGAAATCTGACAAATTTGGGTCATTTTTCCCCTGAAAAATCCTTAGGAATGAAATCATATTTATCAAGTCAAAAGTTGGCGAAAATTCACCATTGTAAGAAACACTGCTGGTGTGTATGTACAAGCCGGGGACCCATGCTTATTGAACTTTCGTAGCGCTATGATTAGAGATATCGGTAAAGTCAGGAAAGGATAGCACCATGGGCCCTGTACCCTGAGTTTGGTCACACACGATGCAAAGAAAACCTGCAAAAAAGTACATTGGCATTCAAGGGGGGTGGGTGCGTGAATCTCAAGAAACCCATCAATTTTGATGGTTCCGAGCCTGAGTAGTTCCAGTCTGCGGTACTTTACCGATAGCTCTATTATCAATAAAACTCTCTTACAGTAGAGTTGTCACTAAAATGTCGCAAATTGGGGTTTGTGGGGGCCTTGTGCCTTAAATGCCGAGATTCAGCATTTCGTCCTCAGTTTCAGCATTTCAAACTGATATTCAATAAAATTTCCTTACTTTATGTATACCACTAAAAGAGGGGTTAAGGGGGGCTGAAAGGAGGCCCAAAGACAGGGTGACTTTGTGGATACCTCTATCGTATACCAATTTGTGTATATTTTCTAAACTAATACTATAACCCTTGTGATCCGTATCCAGACAAGGTTAAGATTTAAGAAGTGATCACAAGGTGCCTCACACACAACCAGCCCTTGGTTAGAGACATCGTGTCAATGTGATGCACTAAAAAATGGGTGAAAAGTTTTATATCCTTACATTCTAGGGTCATACGGAGTTCACTATACTCATAACTGAAGTATATACTTGGGCTTCCCTATGCTAACCATCATGTGTTTCCAATTTGATACATGTGGAATATTTATAAGCTTTATGAATGTCATTTAGGGCAGAACCATTATGCAACCACCCACTTATTATTAGAACTTGCCATGAAAGGTAAAGTCATCACATGGTAAGTTGCTTGATTCAAATACTGATGTTTTGGTTCACTATTCCAACATCTTTGTTGTAATATTGTGTTAAGAATCATTATGGAGTATAGTACCTTCAAGTGATTTCGCCCCCCAGAAACTAGGTGAGATGATTCATCCTAATAATTTAGTTGTAAAAAATTCACATTCATCTTTTGACAATTTGGTTTCTCTGCCACCTCCTCAAAAGTGCACCCAGCCCCAAGCAACTTTGTCACCAATCCATAATCCACAATATTAAATATTAAATTTTTTTTTCAAATATAGTTATTGCACCCATCATATGCAAAAATTCATGTAATTTTTTCAAAAGTGACAATGTGATTGAAAACATTCAAATACACATGTCACGACTAGTTCTTTTTTTTGGTTTGAAATTTTGCACAAATGTGGAAAGTAATTATGAAAGGGGAATACTTGATTTTCTTTTGAGAAAAAAGTCATCAGATTTGCAAAAAATTGAAAAGCATGGTGGAACATTTTCGCATTGGTTTTGGTTTGGTACTAAGTTTTTACATGTTTAGATAGGTTCCTAGAACATTCCATCATTTAATGTGAGATCCTTTTAGCTTTCTCATAACCAATGCGATGTTAAAGAAAATATAAATCATCACAATTTTTGTTTTACACCAACATGATAATGTACATTATTTTTTATTTCTTTTCTAGTTATGACCAATTTATCATACAATATCAATTGTTGATATTAAATTAATAGTAGGGCCATTGTCTATAACACAACTTGTTATAATAATGTTCTTATGTTACTTGAAACTCATTGTCATTATGCTCTAATTGTTTAGAAATTTTGCGGATGTCTCTAATTAACCCTTCGTTCATCATCCTAACATGATCTATTGTGCAGTTTTGTAGCCGACCTAGTTCAAATTTTCTCATCTCATTTAATTGAAGTGGCATTGTGAGTGGAAAAGTTTCACCATGTCAGACTTATTAACATGCATCGATCAAGAATTTTTTTTTGGCATACTTTCACATGCTTGAATTAAATACACAAAAGTGTGGGTGTGTGCCAAAAAATACTCACACACAAAAAAGACACTGCATTTGAACTCCAAAACTACTCAAATATTGCATATTTCCATCTCCTGGCACCCTACTTTCATATTGCTCCTCTACCAAAACCAAAATCAACAAATCTTTGAGCCAACCATACCATGAAGCATATCAAGATTGAAAGCAATCTAAATCTTCAATCAAACATAACAATAAGTTGAGGCCCACTTTAGATGAGGGTCCAAGGTCCATTTTTTTAGGAACCAATTTGGATTGATTTGAAGCAAATTGAATCCTTGAGTTGGACTATACCTTGGTCCCTAGCCCGATTCTTGGTTCTCCAAATTAGGAGCTCTCCTTTTCACACTTTTTTTTATCCAAAAAAATTATTTTCCTTCCAAAAATAGGTGCCATTTAGGTTTAACCTCAATTTGCCACTTTTTAGTCTTGGGACCTTGTCTAAAGTCGCCTTTAAACTATTTAGCATAAACTATTTGTTTGTAATACTACCTTATATATGACCCACAAAAACAGAAACTTTTTGTGGATTGTTAATTATGAAAGATTTAAGCACAAGGGGTTAGGACTTTTACAAGAAAAACTCCTCACTATAAGCTTTGACAAAGCAACAAATTGATTGGGTAGTTCAATACAAAGTAACAATGGTTACCATTAGTTGCATTTACTTTTGCTATGTTTGCCATCAAGAGCCAGTTGGTCTCAAACATGATATGACTGCCCATTGGTGGCATTTGTTTCTTTCAATTTTGTGATGTAATCGAAACAATGATCATCCGTTGGAAGATTTAGTTGAATCTGGCTGTAAATGAGATAAGAAAGTAAACAAAATGTAAGCATTCTTCTATATTGCTACCTACGTACAGGAACCTAATCAAGAAATTTGACAATTTTTAATTGATATTCAAAATTTGGCAATGTAAAACCCTGAAAAAAATCACTGCCAATTAGGTTTAGATTTGAGCTAGTGAGAAACCATTTTATGAGAGAAAAAGTTTAGAAAAAGCCACAAGCCACAAGCCACAAGCTCCTAGGCAAAACAATTTTAAACCTGTCGTACAAAATGAAAAACAAAAACCCCATCTTATGACAAATAGAAATGCACTTGAAACTTATATCATATACTAGTATTCTTCAAGACCTTTCAAAGGATCTAAGAACACTCAATTTGGACAAGATTTGGTCCCCCAAACATGAGCTCAATTACTTGAAGGCTGGGCTGATGCTCTTCTTTTTCTTCCCTCAAATCATAGGATGTATTTTGATCTATTAGAGTCCCAATTGCAAACTGCATTCTTTACTTTGTGGCAGTCTTCTATTTTGGTAATGGGTGGTGCGTCAAAGATGATGGTCATCTCATAATACCATGATGACAATTTTTTGTGAACAATTTGCATAAAGAAAAATCAACTGAGAATCCTGTAAAGTCTTGCACAATCCATAAAGAAAACCCCTTCAAAAATTAAGAAGAAGCAGTACTATCTAATTAGAGTGTAAGGAAGAAGGCTAGATGAAGAAAGGACCTTAGATTTAAGCGGAAGATGATGATCATCTCATAATACTGTGAACTAACAAATGTGTCTACATATAATTACACAAAGAAGAACCAACCAGGAATCCCACAAAGTCCTAAAATCATATAGAGAACCACAATGAGAAATCAAGAAGAAATAATAAATCTTAAGGTTTCATGTAGAGTTCTAGTTGCATTTTTTTTGGCATTCTTGCACACATCTACATGTTTATTGCAAATATCTCCACAATTTGCAACACTTAGTTGGGCCTAAAATATTAATCAATCATGTGGTGTTCAAGTGTGGCAGAAGCTACAATTGAACAATGTCAAGAGATTTGAAGTAAATAAGCAAGCTTCTTTCAAAGAATAAAAAATTGTCCTAAACACATACCTTGGTCCTTTTGGCCTAAGAAAACCTTTTTGGATGCACCTTTGAAAGCTTCTAGTTGATGAATAATCTGTAGTTTGTTAGTCAACAACACAACACACAAATAAACCTTAGTTGAACAACGAACAAAAGGAATTTAAATTGAAGTGTGGATGATCATGATCGTTTCAGAATTCCATATTGAACAATTCACATGTGCACAAATTGCAAAAAGAAAAGCAAATATATGTCTTCTTTCTCATGCTTGAAATCCAAATACTAATATTCTTGCTTTGTGTTTGAAATCCAAATACAATTCTTCTTGCTCATGCTTGAAATCTAGATCTATGAATCTTCTTTCTCATATTTGGATTCCAAATGCAAGTCTTATTACTCATGCTTGAATTCTTGATACAAGTCTTCTTGCTCATGCTTCAAATCTGGGTAAAAATCTTCGGCTTGCTCATGCTTGGAATCTAAAGACCTTTGGGATGTCAAGCTATCATACCAAAATTGAGAGCATTTCTCTGACCTTCCTCAATCAGCAAGAGATTGTATTAAGTGGACATAACATTAGAGATAAACAAAAAATGAGAGATAAACAACAATGAAAAAGAAAGACCATACCAATAATAGTAGCTAATAACAATGAAAAAAAAAACTATATTAAGAACAAAAACAACAATGAGAAAAGAGATTATATTAAGTGGAATTGCACAACTTTACTTTCTCTTTCCTTGTTTTGCCATATTGTTGGTGTCATAACAAAGCAAATAAATGGAACACTTATTTCTATATGTCTATTTATGTGAATCATTTGATTGTTTGCCATCACAAAACACATTAGACTTCTTGCAATTGGCATGACTGGTAATGAAATGTAGTAGGAGCAAATGGAAGGAAAGGCAAACAAGACTTGATGAACTGTGCACAATCTTGAAATGGTTTTTGATTACAACAACATATATTATTGTATGTGCTATTGTTGTTGTTGCAATGAATGTAGTGGATGCAAAAGGCATTATTATTGGCATTCGCATATGCATGCATGCAGTGAGGTAGCTAAATTTTCAAATTCAAACTAGGGTAGGACATATCTTTCTCCAAAGTTTGTTGACTACCTTGCACAATAGTAGTGAAAACTATTGTTGTTGATATGATAATAATCATGGAAAATTCAATGTTTTTCATGTTTGAATTTGCGATGAACGATCCAATTGGTGCATTGACAAAGTTGAATGGATGCTAATGCTCATGTGCCATAGGAAGAGGGAGGAATTTTATATCAATGGGGCAAACGACTTATAGATAAAACCACAAGTTTAGGCAACAAGTTCCGGCTCAAAGGAATAGGAACGTGTGAACTTCCTTGAAGAAAATTGTGTTGGAAAAGAATGTATTGTTTGTAAATAGGTATGCAAACACTTGCAAACAAAAGGTTCTCCAGGATTCCAAATATTGCAAACCATTGAAGTACATTTTGAAACTAATATTATGGTTCAGACTAAACTATACTACTTGCAATGTCCTGCCAAGGCTACTAGAGGTTAAATTGCCATTAGGAGATTGATTTGCCTATAGAATGTCACATTTAGTCAATTCATTGAATTACTTGGAGTGTAGAAAAGTTTTTTCCACTAGATATGTGTGACTATATCAAGCAAAATTTGAGCTAACAAATCAAGAATGTAGTGATTCAAAACTATTATGTATGTATCTTTTGGTGCCAAGTTTGTTTTTCCTAGTATAATTCATGTGTGAGTGTCATGTGCATGGTTGGCATGTTGGGATGGTGAGCATAGGCAATCCACACTTCTATGTTTTGACATTTAAGGAGATTGACAAACATCTAATTGTCATCAATAAGTGTGGCTATGACAACAACATTTTAACCAATCTTTTATTTTCTGTTTAAATTTTGCTTTGATTTTAAAACTCAAATTTTACAGTCATTATTGATGATTATTTATGGAGGATGATTATCTAACTGGCTAGTATGGGAAGTGGACCAATGTCATATTAAGATATTTGTGCCGCCTTTGTGTGTATATAGGTGCAGCATGGTGTCCATGGTTGTTCATGATGATAACATGTTTTTAATGGCAAGTATGATGTAAAGATGGCCATGATTGTTTCAAATTCATAATGAAAATTGTGATTAACACATCTTTGATAAGTGTATTTTCATTAATGGAACATAATAAATTTTGTTGGACAAGTTGTTTTCTTTATTAAAATACTTATGTATAAAACTATAAACATTTGACTAGAAAATTTCATTCATGCATATGAAAAAATATTTCGCAATAATTGGATTAAATAATATTGGATTTGAAAAATTAGAAATAACATTGTGATTGTTGATGATGGCTTTTGTGAATAAATGTGTTTAAAGTTCATTTTTGCTACATAATCATTCAAACATGTAAAATTAAAACTAAATAGTCAAGTATGTAGTCATGTATTTAAACATACATAGTCATTTTGTTTAATGCCCAAGAAAATATATTTAACATACCCAAGTTTAAAAGGCATATGTATTGAAAAGTCCAAGTCATTACATAACCTTGAATTCCAATCACATGCCAAAATTCAATATCTCATTAACTATCATGTACACATAAAATCCACAAACTTATGAACCATTGAATTGTCGTATTGGTTTTGATGGCTTGTGTGCGCTAGAGGTCATTGTGTATACATTTCAGGACCTAAGGCTTTGGAGGACAAGGGAAGAAGATATGGGCATCCAAGTTGAACTTGTTATATAGTCTTTGCCAATGCAAAGCCAAACAAGTAATCAATATCTATGAGATGGTTTAGAGACATTTCACATATATTATCAACAGGCATGGCACACATAAAGCACTCCAAGGTTATTTTTCAATTGAATGAACCATGAATCATCCAAATAAAAACCTTTTGTACTTTGCACTTGGGAAAGGGGGCTTGCTCCTATAAACCTTCCTCAATTTTTGAACCTTTGCTCTTGACGCCATGACCCTCAAATTATGGGAGGCCCTCATGAGCAAGCCTTCTGCTATATTATATGGCTAAACTCATATGCTCAAAAGCTACAACATATGTAATCCCATGATGCAAGTTATTAGGGGGCGACTCAACCTAGTTGTGTGGTTCAAAGATAGTGTTTAGCCACTAGTTCAAGCTTTCACATTTCTTGGCAAGAAAACTAGATGTGGGTTGTTTGGGGTTGGTTTTATTCTCACTATGAACATGTATATATTACCCTTGAGTGATAGAATATTGATTGAAATAACCAATTCAAGATGCAAAATGTTCAATTCTACCATGTTTTTGAGTTTAAATTGCACAATATTCCTTACACAAAATTGGCACATTTGTGAAGGACCCAAAAACCTTCTATTGAAACTGGACAACATAAACAACCCTAAGAAACTTGTGCTTATATAAGTGCTATGATAACTTTCATAGACTATATCTCGTTTACAACTATAGCAACTAACCTTTGTTAATACTTCCACATCATGTTATACTTGTACCTAAAACTATATAAAAAAAGGACAATTGGTCAAGGCGTGGGGGTACAACCTAAATTTAGACTCAAAGGTAGAGACTAGCGACATTGACATAAAGACTAGAGTATTGTGCATGGGAAAATAAGACTAAGAATGAAGAGTGGTTGCTTATGCTAGAAATATATATTTTGAATCATCTCTTTTATCGACAACTAAAACAAGTGTCTCCTCATTCATGGCTTGGGCTTCTTATGGGAAGTTCAAATCAACAATAATTAAATAAGAAATGATCACAAAACATTGTATTCTCAGTAATTAAAGCCTTGATGGCAAACCCCTCCAATTACAAAGGTTTCCTTATGATATAAGCAAGCATCATCTAAGGGCAAAAAAGTTATGTCTCTTACCATATCATTAGGTGTCACTAACCTTTTCAATAGTGTTTGTGATTCAATTCTTCATGCTCACATTACACAAACCACAATAGCCAAATTATGAAACAAAACCAATCACTATGCACACTTTTCAAGGTATCTTATGATCCTTCAAACTATGACAAAGGTCAAGACATGTGAAATAACTCATGGTTCATTGTATTTAAAAACACATAGCTCAACAACATTTTAGTTAAAAATTTGACCTCAATTCACATAACAAACGCACCTTGAAATTTTGAATTCCAAGGATCCATTTTGGAAACAAAATTCATCAAAGGTACTACATGCAAACATGGTTGCATGCACATATGAAATGTATACACCAAATTCCAAACCACTTATCAATATACCCATATACATTCACAAGTGCATGCACTACAAAGTTTGTCTTGTACTTCTCAAACAAAAGAAATATCATTGAAAGAAACAAAAGTATGGAAAATAAAAATATCCAGTGCCCAGTTCAGAA
>Ga0209208_10013220_pt1 | contig 10342 bp, 7 predicted proteins | sample S1TSphfallax_3_FD_187694 | JGI IMG/M metagenome (GOLD analysis project Ga0209208, IMG submission 187694) | Host-associated microbial communities from peat moss isolated from Minnesota, USA - S1T2_Fd - Sphagnum fallax MG (SPAdes) (version 2) | ecosystem: Host-associated > Plants > Peat moss >... | reverse complement strand
TTGTTGTGTGAACTAGTTTTAGTCATTGAAGACCATGTGGGGTACTTGTGATTGAGAGAAGGATAGGCAAACCCAACCCAAGTCGTGGTGGTTTCAAATTGACCAATCCCAAAACAAAAAAAAGTACCAACCTTTGTAAAACCCTAGGACTTTCCATTCTAGGGTTTAGGATAAACAAGGGATGTGTCTAGCCTTGCCATTTACATTTAAAAACATCTTAAGGAAAAAGAAGAATTATGGAAACTCAAGTATTTCACCATGCCAAAATATAATCTTCAAAATAATCCTCTAAAAGAAACCAAAATCCTTCAAGATATTATAACTCTATAACTACTCTCAAGTTTCAACACAAGCCAAAATATCGTCTTTCAAAACTCCTCATATAAAAAATAGACCTATTATTACCTAGGGGCCAAAACCCCTTAAGCTACTATACTCTATAGTGAATCTTAACACAATGTCCTTGCCTTGTTAGGAAAGGGCAACAAATTGTCCACAAGTGTACTAGTTTCTAATATAGTACCATAGTCTAGGGATAGTTTCCACATTGACAAAACGAATAATTTTTTTTTTCAAAAAATGAATTCGTTTTTTAATTTTGAAATTATATATATTTTTCATCACCTATTATAATATTGTCATATGTGTAGTGAAATTATTCAGAGTGTAGTCTACGATAATTATGATGACATTCAACATGTGAACTTCATATTTTCACAAATTTTCATTTCACTATTTTGAGGATTATTTAATGACAAAACCAGTGTTTTTTTTCTTTTAAATTGTGAGGTAGGTTGATTGGTTACAAATTGTCAATGCTTTTATGTTCATGTGGCTATTTTTTTTGGGGTAGGTGGATCCAATTGACTACAAAAAATATATATTTTCTTTAGATGTGGTTAACATAATTTGTGTATGTTCATAACTTGTTAGTGACAAATTGCAAAGTGTTGTATGTTCAAGTGGCTAAATATTATTTCAACATTTAAGTTTTATTGGCTATTGAATTTTTAGCATTGTGGTAATGTGGCGACAAATGCTTCAATATGGAAAGTTTTAGTGGCTATTGAATGTGAAGAGGTTGTCAATTTATATTTTCTTTTTCAAAGGCCCTTCATATGTTTCTTAAAAGACAAGAGACAACAAACTAGTACTAGATATGTTTTTTGGAGAATTTTAGTTCTTTCTTTAAATTTGGCTAATTTTGCTAAGGAGAAATTTTTTGGATCCCACAAAAATTAATAAATAAAAACCTTTAAAAATCACGCCATTGAGTTTGTATAAGGAATGGGAATGTCCTCATAGGCTCATGTGGAAGGGTTTAGGGATTTTCTAAAAGAAGGGTGGTGGTAGGCAAAGCTGAGCATAGTCCCAATATAATAATTTCCCTTGCTAAATAATGTGTAAAAAAACATGCAAGAAGAATGAGATGAGGGCTTGCGATTTCCATTAAGCCCATAGAAAACATAATCAAGTTTTATCAAAATCATATGTAGATGCATATATTAGCCTTAATTTTTTCACCCTATAAATAGATATTTGTATAGTCTATTGAACTCTCTCTCGAACCAACATTCTAAGAAAACAATGATAATAAAGCATAGCAAACTTGCACTAGATGTTTAAAAACTCTTGCTACAATCTATATATTACATATTGCAAAATAAATAAATCCCCTAGTTTCAAATATTGATTAACTCTTGAACTAGGTGGGGCCTTGCATTTTACCATTCAAAAACCACAACTAGCCAAAACCATTTCATGTGCAACAAAAAGAAACAACAATGTATGTTGGTGTTACATGAAAATGTGCTTTAAAATTGCAATGAGAGAAAGATTACCCCCATTGTTCACTCACTTCTATGAATACAAGTAAGATTTATAGAAGCAATAGACATTGGCTCAGTGTGATCTAACAATTTGTTACAAAAGGTGCTAAGCCTAATAGGTTGAAAAAAAGGGTTTGATAACAACCCCAATTTGAATATTTCCAACGATAGTGAAAAAAACATAGTGGAGCAAACTAATCTTTGCACCTTCCACAAAGCCACATATCATGCCTTTCAACAATGGAAGGACAAAAATCCTATTATATAAAAAAAACAGTGAACACATTCTTTTTTAACAAAGCAAATCAAGGTGGGTGAAGTTGTTTCAAATACCAAAGTCAAGCCTATCATTAAAAGGTATCGCCAGTGATGAAAAGCGTTGGTGGTCCAATTGTTGCATCAACTTGGTTTCTGTAGTAATCTTGCAATAGATGTACCATGAAGTGATGATAAAACATATCCATGAAATTCCAAAGAAATTTCAACAAAAAATTTTTCTATTGGATTTAACTTCCAAATGAGTCTTGGTTGGGAACATGGTGAGAGGAAACACAAAACAAGAAATAACATATGTGATTCAAACAATAGGCAAAGGTCCTCACCTGCTTAAGATAAAACGAAAGCGATGTCTTGAGCTACTCCCATGCCTAGCAACCACACCATCAAGATAACCATAAAGCAAAAACCACACCTCACTATTCATATCTATGAAAAACATAGAAATGTCCACAAGAATGATTGCAATCATAACTTTTATGAGGTTGTTCACAAAATACCAAACCATCATTTTCATCATGAATAACAATGGAGACAAACTACCATAATTACCCATTGACTTCATTAGTAGCTCCTAATGATAGATGATGGGTGTAAATTACTATATAATAAACTTGCATGAAATCAAAGCAAAACCATTGTCCAAAACATGCATCATCTGAAGTTTTTATTACATTTGCTTTGGGTACCAAATAGAGAACTTATGAGCCTCCTTAAAATAATCAACCATAGACTTCATAGTGCCCTTATCATCAATAGGGAATCTACATACAAAGGTAAAAGGTATGTTATTGCACAAAGATTTATGGGTTCACAACCTAGCAACAATACCTAACAGAACTACAAATCAACAACAAAAAATCATTAGAACAAAGAGAAAATGCATACTACAACTCCTCTATTAGTTGCTAATAATATTTGTAATACAGTACTTTCGCCACATGCTTCCATGATGGGTTACTTCGACCTTCATACCACATAATGCCTTTTTGATATGCACCAAATCATAAAAGGACAAACAACAACACCAAACCAAAAACATTTGTTTAAACTTCACGAGCAATGATATACAATTCAAACTTTGGCATATAGACATTACATAAGCAATCATTTACAATGAAAAAAAGTTTAGGCAACAATTTTTTAAGAAAAAAACTTCAATAGTTCAACTCCACAAAACCAACATGACAGATAATATTTTCCCCTACAACCACAAGCACTTTTACATAGGTATATTATGCATATAGGCAACGTGTTGTTATCTTGGGAATCACCCATCCCAAGACCATTTTCAACCTAAGGTGTTGTCTGCTTTAAGGTGCTTAACTTCATGGTTATGATAGCCAAATATCTAGTGTGACCATTGTATAAAAGTCATAACAAGAAAATTTTAATAAGCTTCCACACCAAAAACATACCTTGTTTTGATCATAATTTGACAAAGAGCCAAGTAGATGCTTGTTGAACATAGTCTGAACAAAATCCAAAACAAGTTTTAACTTGATGAATGTAGTTATTAACATGTCTGAAAAAACCCACATAACATGAAAATGGATAATCCCAATTTCTTTTCAAATGTTAAAATGGAATAGTAATATGTGACAATGTGTCACTCCTCATAGCAATACAAAACATATTAGTAGTCATTCGCACACATTAAGCAAACATGAACAATTAAACCCAATTTGAAGAAGGGGGTGTTGAACACCATGGCTCGTACCAATGTTGAGGGACAAGCCCATTTGAGTTGGGCATGTACTTTGATAAAAGCCCCACCAACTTTCTAGACCCATCACCAAGAAGTAATGTCCAACCAAGATTAGGTGAGTAAAATGAGTGCCTTATTGGTGTATACCTACACAACAACAAAATAATTCACAACCAAAATAAGTATTTGCACCACCAACAATCATAAAATAATGTTTGTTTAGTGCTTGTTGTCCTAAAAAAAAACTCCAGATATCTTTAGTCTTTCAATGATATAGCATAATAATTTGTTAAATAATTTAAGTGCATGGTACCAACAAAATCATATATTGTGAGAAGCAGATCAAAGAGCTATCAATAAAAGGTGGGTAGCAATAATTATTGATGTGTAAAAAGCTCCCAAAGCACGATATCAGAAACTTGTAGGGCTTCATGTGCCATATTAGCTTGAGCACCTACTAAAAATTATTTAAGGTGATGCAAGTCTAGACATAAAGCAAACTTGATCACCACCTTGAATGGTTGTTCCTTTCTAGGTCTATATATCATAAACAATTTTTTAACATGGGTACAACATATGCACATATGTTTGTCTACAAAAATTCAAAACCAAAACTCTTTCATGGAGGCAATTAACAAAGGATTATTCACCACAATAATCCCTATAATTTGCTCATTTGCAAGTTGCATTGAATGTTTATTTCCCAAATTGAAGGTTGATTTACCCTTTCCCTTTGAAGCTTTTGAAACTAAACATTATACTCTTGCAACCTCCTTAATGTTAAATGTTGATCTCCTCCACTTAGGTGGAAGTATGTAGCTTATGTTGTTGTAATTTCCCCATAAATGTGTGTTATTTGCCTTTTTACCTCCAAAAATTGCTTCATTTGATCCTCTTTCTTATGTTGCAATGATTCCAACTAAGGTTTTATAGTAACCAATTGTTCTTTTAGAGTCCATGTGTGCTTATCCTGCAATCTCAACATTGATGTAGAATTCTTCAAACAAATTCACAATAAGAAATATCAATTGAAAAAATTACACCCTAAATAGCTTGAAACGAAATTGAACCCCAACCTTAAAAGGGTGTTGCCCACTACAGCTCAAGCCCTACTTGCACCCAAAACCTAGTTAGAAAAAAGATTAAGAAGCAAGAGGAAACTTGAATGAATTTGGGGTATAATTGAACATATGAGCTTGTAAGTTGTAACCATGTCACCACCATTGACAACCAGAACATATGTGAAATGTGACTACCATAAAAGTTGACCAACATTGAGAAAAAACATGTAGTCAAAGGTGTGCATTTTCATTGATTGTTGCCATAGGCTAAACAAAAACCAAAATACATAGATGGTTTCCAACCAACAGTTGACTTTCAAGAAACATTAATAAACTAGTAACTTGCAAAACTAATAATGCAATGTCACATGAGGCTATGCATCAACCCCATATTATAACTACTATTCATTCTAATCATGAATAGCTAAATAAAAAGGAAAGCTCTTTAAGTCATAATATTTTTACACATACATCTGGACAACAAGGTCCAGATGCATAGTAAGGCAATTTTAGAGCTTTGTTTTTATGAAGGCCAAGTTGGAAAAAATGTGCTCATCTTCTACACTACCCAACATCATCACTTTACATAACTTGGTCAACTTAAACCACTTGGAAGTCAATGGTGTAGAATCACATTAGACCTAAGCCTTTCCCATAAACGTGTAGTTGGAATTATAGTCATGGGGAGGTAGCATGGCAAATTGGGTTTAACAATGACCCACCAACCATAGCAGTCCCCCATGCCTTGGGGTGACCAAAATGAGCTTGGATAATAACTAGGTGACCTAAGAATAGTGTTTCAACCTCAAAAACAAGCCAATATTGTGGGTAGATCACCCCAATGGCATTTAACAACTCTTGTGCTAGAAACCTCCTTAGTAACATTGTTGCTTCACAAATTCCACATAGTTAACCTAAACTTGTTTAGTTATGAGGTCCATTGCATCCTTAGTTATTAGATCATGGGTATGTAACATATAGAATTTGCCTCCATAAAAAAACGTCATATTCAATGCCTATTATAGGTTTTTTCCACCATGTCAAGCACAAATGTTAATGGATGTGCTAACAAAGATCTTACAAATAATTGAAATGTTATGAAGAAAACCATTTTCTAGCTTCATAATACATTGTGAAAAGATTTGCTTCACAAAGCTTTAAAGTAGAGATAAAGTCACAAATGAAGGTTTGTTAGCTTTGGGCAAATTTTGACAAACCTTGCACCAACTCCAACAAAGGAATGATGCAAGAAAGACCTAGCAATGTTTCAAGATCACAGATGAGTTCACAATTGGGCTTAATAATGTCAACACTTACACTATTCTTAACCATTTTTACAACCAAAGCTTTATATTCGCCAAGGATTTTCTTGGAAGGCGATACCATTGAAATCCAATGTGTCTTGATGTTTTTGAGAATCTTATTTCCTTTGCATTCAAGGAGTTTAACCAACTTATTTGCTCAAGATGATGCTTAGGACTATGGGCAAAATAATTATGCATAGATGTAAGCAAAACATTTAATTTTTCCCACCAAACTCAAACTGCTCAAAGTTTGGACAACCAAGTTTATGCAGTGTGTTATATAATGCACACCACTCATGAATGGAGCATGGTTATGCATCAACTTTGTGGTGACAACATTTTTGAAGCCCTAAAAAATTATCACTCCATCTACTCTAAAGTAAACCAACTTGTTTGCCACATCTGTTTTAGTCATGCCTCCAAACTCAACAAGATTCCACATAATAAGTTTAGTCAAATTAGTAGAAGTTGCACCATCCAAAACCCTTTATAGGTTAAGTAAAATTGGGACCCACTTCCACCTGTTAATCACATACAAATGAACTGAGATCCAATTTTGGTTGTCAATAGTGGCGACTTCGTCACAACTCATTGAAATGAATAATGTTTTTTAGACAACAACATTCATGGCTCACAACACTAGGCTATGCATTGTTTCAACCATTGTCCAACTTGTGGTATCTGACCAATGTTTTCAAAGATAATGTTCCACTTTCAAGAACTAGAAAAGCCTCTTGAAATTCTCAAAATTTGTCATTGGGCGCCTTTGTTGGAACAAATGGAAGATTGTAACAAATTGCACGTATTTCTTTTTTTTTCTATGTTTTATCACCATTTACAACTTGCACAACAACTATATCACATTCTCTTGAGGCATGTAGTTTTTCATTTTTCACATGAGCATTAGAAGGACAAAGAAAATATTGCCTTAGAATAACTCATTGTCTAGCCTTGCTACATTTTCCCACTCTAGAATATTTGATGAGGGAATCTAGTTTTGGAATTAATAACTTCTCCTTCCCTTTAATGTCAAAGCATATTTGCATCTTACCATTTTCATTTCCTGTCTAGTCCACATATTGGTTTAGACCGAGGAAAACCTAGCTACCCATCAATTTTGAAAAACTTTGTTTATTTCCCATTTAAATCTTTTTGGCCTTTCTTTCTTTGGTTCACTACTTCTAGGGTTTTACATATGATCTATAGATTCAGATGTGGGTGTAGATTTAGAAACCAACAAACTTTTACCCTTCACTACAACAAGAGATGTAGGTGACAATGAAGAAGGAGCTAAACTAGTAGAAATGCTAAGTGACTCACTAGGTGTGTGGTTTGTAGTATAATCAGGTATTGTAGAGGTTAAGAAGAAGAGACAAAACTTGAAGTTCTATAGAGGCTTCAAGGGTGCCATTTCCACAATAATGATTACAAATTTGATAGGAAAAAATTTAGTGACCTTCGATGTGTTGTAAAGCTCTCACAACGAACCTCTTAGCAAGAAACCAGAAGAAAGGTTGTTCAACACTTGAGTAGAAGACACGAACTCAATGAAACATTTCTAGGAAGCCAAGCTTGAACCCTAAACCCTACAACTTTCAAGATTTTGATGACCTTCAAACCTTGCATAACTACAAAAATAAAATAAAATACTTGAACATTCAACATGTTTTTTAGTTGAAAACTTGTGTACCTTTTTACATTCAATCTAGTCCTCCTAAATCCCTTGGGCCCCAAATAGTGTGTTTGCATTGCTCCTAAGGTCTTCCTACAAGATTTTCATTTATAGCTAGCCTAACATACTAAATCCAATCCTAACCAGAAAACACCCAAATCAAATCAAATGATTCAAAAGAAAGATTTGTACCGTGACCTTTTTAAATTGAAATTCAAATAAAAGTATAATGTCTTTTGGTTTCCTATTTCCTCCTTTAGCATTAAAAGCGTATCGATTTTGTACCTTGATCTTCTTTGAATGCACTCACACACAAGTAATGCATTCACATAGAAGTACAATGCTAATTTTCCGTTTGCTCCTTCACCATTATTTGCTTCTAGCTTCCATAACACAATCCAAAATTTAATGGAACCCATCCTACTAAATGTGCTACCAAGAAAGATCGACATTCATTACTAGCGACAATCTTAATCTCAATGTTGCATAACTGCTTACAAATGTTGTGCACTTTGAATGAAATGAGATGCGAGAAGGGGCCCATAATGGGGAGGGTTGTGGCATTTGATAATGTAGGGTGGTCAATCTAAGCAACACCAAACCTAAGCTGTTGATCGAGTGGATGGCTATAACTTGTTGCCAAATGTTTACATCTTGGTGACTTGCCTTTAATCTAATGGTCAAATTCCTTTAGGTTGATTCATAAAGGCCTTTTTTTTGTCGTTACAAAATTTCGTCAAAAAAAAATACTAGACGAAATTGATCTTGGGTAACTTAATTCTTCTTCATATGTAATTTTTTTTGTTGGGTGTTGTGTACTAATATTATGTACACATAATTTTAAATTTTAATTGGATGCAATGTAGATGGAATTGAACCTAGTCGTAAATTGGATCGGGCTCCAAATGTAAAAAGTCCTTGAAAATAAAAGTAATACTTCTGAGTTCAAAAAATGGTTCACACCAAAGGTTTTATCAAATAAAAGAGAAAAAAGAAAACCTAATCTTCTTCTTCTTTTTTCAAAATCAAGAATCGAATAATAGTGATCCAAACCAAATGGAAAATCCCTTAGTTAAATGGGACAACATAAAGCAGAGACTATTGAAATACAATTGCACGATTGAATCATTATAGTTAACCAAAGAAGAACAATCATTTTTGTGTATATATTTTACTTGGAATTAAACCTAGCTATAAAACCAAACCTAGGGTTCTTGAATTTGAAAGAATGTGCCCAAATTGGAACAACAAGGTAATATAAAAAATTCAAGACGTTCAAATTATACCAAGGAAGCTACCAATTTTTTCGAAGTGTGAAAACCAACACCAAAAATTTAAAAAGGAAAATTTAACTAACATTAATTTGAACCAAGGTTGGGCAATAATCATTTTTTATAAAAATTGCCCAAGTTGTGTATTTCAGCAAATTCAAAGAACCTTACAAGGTGTTACCTTTCAAAGTATCGATCTTTTCAAAACCCAATTATTTCACATTTCATTCCCAATTTGTTCATTTCAATTGGTTGTATGAAATTAGTTATTTAAAATAAGTTTAGGGATTAAGGTTTTTAAAAAGTGTTAATATAAATTACAAATTATTTCTTGATATTCAAAATTAAGATTATGTGTTTAGAACTTAGAATACCATTCCAATGATCAAATGAAAAAAAATAAAAATCATCATAAAATATTACAACACATATATAACCAAGTATTTATAATTTCATTTCATTCAAATGAAAATTTAATTTCCTCCAATTTTTCCTTGAAGTCCATTTTAGTCTCAATCAAATCAATTCAAGAATCAATTTGAAAGGGGAATTACAACCAACCTTAAAGTCATTAAGTCAATTTTTAATCACAAAAATTAAAAAGTAAAAAATAGATTCGAGGTGATTTTTATTTGATTTTTTAATAAATTATTCAGTTAAACTTATTATTAATAAAAACTGATTTTTTTAATAAAAAAAACTAACAACAAAAAAAAATGCAAATTCAAAACCCCACTATAACAATGGAAATGGAAACATTATTAAAAAACACACAAAATCAACTATGAAATTAAAAAAATGGTAATTCATAATTATGCAATGCAACAATGGAAGTTGATGAAAACTCTATTATGTTGGAATTAAAAGTAACAAATTAAATGATATACGAGTTAGTATGAAGGAATTAGAATGAAGAAAAAAATGAACAATTTTTTATCATCATTAAAAGTTAGGTTATTTTTACATCTTGCACAATCAAACAAAACATATGCATTATGCATGATTAGGCAAACTGATCATACATACAAAGAAAATACAATCTACACACCAATGTAAGTGATGACAAAACAATGAACTTAATGGAGGAATTTGAAGCCATGGTGGTATCACACGATCTAGTAACACCTACATTGAGAAAGGAAAGGGGGAGGTGTTAACAACAAAATGAAGGACAAGAAGAAGGTAAACAACAAATAGCTCTAACTAACAAGGAATCTACTT
>Ga0209208_10013219_pt1 | contig 10343 bp, 10 predicted proteins | sample S1TSphfallax_3_FD_187694 | JGI IMG/M metagenome (GOLD analysis project Ga0209208, IMG submission 187694) | Host-associated microbial communities from peat moss isolated from Minnesota, USA - S1T2_Fd - Sphagnum fallax MG (SPAdes) (version 2) | ecosystem: Host-associated > Plants > Peat moss >... | reverse complement strand
TTCTCTTTGATGTCCGCAGCGCCAGCAGCCAGACGGAAGCCAATTAGATGCTCCTGTTGTCCGTGAGTTTCTCGGTTGTCAATGTTGACGATGATGCCCATCCAAGGGCACAAGCGCTTCTCTTCTTTGGCAACGCGTCCGGGGACGACTTGCTCCTGGAGCCGACGACGTTCATCCGGAGCTTGTTTGTCTCCTTGTTGGTGCATCTCCTCGGCAGTCATCAAGTATAATTTCTCCAGACCTCGGTGATTACCGACCTTTAATAGCGATCCGTAATTCCCATTACGCCCAATTCCTCTAGTGGCGTGTGCAACCAGGTCCTGGTGTCGGAAGCTGATCTGCTTCTTCATGCGGCTAGGCGAGAATGGACACCTGTACGTGCCATATTCCGGAATGCCAGAGTCGATCTTATATGTTGCCTCACTGATCTCGTACATCTCGATCTCTTCACACTCCAAGTCGCCAGAGTCGTCACCGGACTCACCGGACGCTGCTGCTGCTGCTGCTGATGATGAGCATGACATATCTGGATTCTCATGTGCCAAGCTCAAGATCACTTTCCACAAGGAGCTCAGCTTGCAAGGATAGTTCCTCCCGTTGTGGGAAAATTGTTCAATTTCAGCTCCAAGAATAGAGTTCAAAAACGCAAGTAACAGGGTTCAATTGAGCCACACAGGTAGTTTTGCAACGTCATTTCTTCCCAGGGAGCCAGCCTCACAGGGCGAACAATTATGCCATCTACAAGCTGGGTACTGTGAACCAAAGTAGAAGGGGAAGTTGGTAAGTTTTCCCTTGTTAGAAAGCAGCTGCACGAGAGCAGCTATTGGGGCAAACGAATGAATTTTCCCTTTGAAATTGGTTCTAAGAGGGATTTCTAACAGGGATAAACTGCTCGAGGCTTCCTACATTCAAGCACACAGGGAGTTTTTGTACCAAAACTCCTTATGTCTACTACTTAGAAGATCAGAAGAACAAAAAAGTCTTCAAGACCATGTACGTAAAAACTTGTGACAATCTGCAGTAATGGGGAACTTAGCTTCACACCTGATGACATCGTCCCCACCAACTGCAAAAATTCATGAGTACTGTCGTAGAATGATCGAGACACCAATCGAGTCACACTGCAGTTAAGCACAATCTCTTATGCAACGCTCTACAATGAGAGCAACGGAAGAAGGAAGTAAGGAAGAAGAGGGAGAAGAAGACAGTCAGACGTCGCCGCCGCCACTGGGATATAGGCCACTCAAATGCACCTATCTTTTACCTAGTTTTTATCTTTCATCATCATCTTTTAACATCTTCTTCACTTGTATTCTTCATCATTTCATTCTTCTGGAGCAGGTTGCCAAAATATAGCAGCATTCTTTATAAATTTTTCTGTTTTCCTCTCTAACCTGTAGCCAAAATAAAGCAGGATTCCTAATTTTTTTTCCTACTTTCCTCTCCAACATATAGCCAAATTTGGGTGATTCATCTTGTTCTGGGATAATAGGCCACTCTGGGCACCTATCTTTTCCGGAGCTTTTTACTGCCATCATCATCTTAAAAGATCTTTAAAAGATATTGAATTTAGGAGACATGCTACCTCATCTATTTGAAGTGTGATCTAAATTGGAGTGTGATCTGAATTGAAGTTCACATACTGCAGAAGGTTTTTACGGTGTTGCGCAACAAAATTCAGCCAAAGAAGGGAGAGAGAGAGGGGCACTGTTGCAATCTGACATTTTAGGGTTTCAATCTAGGAAACAAAAGGCATGGTCAATTCAAACCAGAGACACCAGTGAGTACAATTGGATTCAGAAGTAGACTCCTTAGCTAGATTTGCACTGGACAATGTTTAAAACTGGAGATTGTAGCCATGCAATAAATATATCACCCAGAATAATGTCTGAACAATATTAGAACCCGATTTGTAGATCTCATCAAGCCAGAATCACACAATCACAAAACAGACTTTTGAATCTACACAAATGCTTGCTATATACTTGTACATCTACATTGATTGTTAAGAACACATGGACCGAAATGGATAAGGTGAGGTTGCAACTTGGGAATGAGATCTGTATCTGGTCATGGCCCCTCCTAACCAGTGGCCTCCTTTGTCTCCCAATGCAGGGTGCAGCAATAATTCAAGATCGCACTTCAAATGGATGAGGGAGCATGTAAGATAGGCAGTGAGGTTAACCCCTGGAAGACATGTCCTTCAGTTGGCAATTTGGTTTGGTCACTGCACTTCTGAGAAGAACCCTACACCATCTCAAGCCTTGTCACAAGCAAAATGCATTCTTTTGAGCACAATCATCTCCCCAATTTGCTTTCATCCTTTTTTGACAACATAAGCCGATTTCAGCTTTCGGAGGGATTTAGAGCCTGGACCAGTCAGTGGCTGCACTTGATCTTCTCCCCTGCACATTTCTTTTGTGCTTTACAGATCTTCTGTCTCACCGGTGTCTGACCAACCAATCCTGGACCCACCATTTGAAGCTCAAAATTTATAACCAAATGAACTAAGTGTGCACAAAACCATGAAATGAGAGCATAAAATGTGGACCAACATACCCCTTACACTTGGAAAACCTCAGAAGTCCTTCTGCACTCACATGATTCAAGTCTCCTTGCTGACTATGAACGCCTACTCTGGCTTCAAAATTGTTGTTGTACTGCTGTCCTTTTCAGGTTTTTGAACCTCTTACCTTGACAGCAAAATGCTTCTTGTCTAATTTCTCCACAGTTGTGGTCTTCAACAGGAAAAGTCGGCTGGCTCCATCATATAGGCTGCCTTCACACTTCAAAAGTCCCTGTTCATGTAGCTCTGTTTTCAATCTCTAGACCTAGCACCTGCTAATCCCCCACCCCAGAATTATCTCTCAACACATACAACTCAAACTCACAGAAAGACTAATAACAACTCTTACACTTGATGAAACAAAAGGCAAAGAACCTGAAAGGTGCAGAACATTATTAGCTGTTCTACATTATTGACAATTCTTCTGGGCAAAATATCCCATTCATTTACTGTTTACTCCTGGAATTGCAACAACCAGAATTTCCAAACCCAATTGCAGAATATTCCAGGGTCTGATGCCCCCCAAGCCTATGCAAATTGCAGGAAAAATCTGGAGAAGAACTAGATTGTTAGCACAACTGAGCAGGAACGTTTGCTTGGACATACCTCCATATCTTTGGCTGAGATGGAATTGGCAAAATTGATCCAACCATCTGGTGCTAAGTTTCTCTCGCTTTCCCTTATGTTAACATCATCTGTTGGACCTGGGTCAGAAGTCTGACTCATGGCACTACCCTGCTTCTCCAAAAAGCTTTCACCAACATCCTTTCCATCCTCAGATGTTGGAACTACACAAACAACTTCTCCACAGCTGGTACCTGAGAGAGGTCCACTATTGCTGGTTTCAGCAATATTTCAATGGGCAATTTTGATTTCTTGAATTTCTTCCTTCCTTGGGTTTGCTGTAGGAATGGTCAATTCATCCTCTCCTAGTCTTATCAAAAGAGCCTTCCTCTGCAATAACCTCGTCAAGGTCCATTTCTTCATCTTCACCCATCATCCTGCTGTAACAAGGCAATCTCTGCATCAGGAGGACTTGGACTTTCCATGAAATGAAAGGCAGTCTTAAACTGAGTTTCAACAGGATTCTAAACTTCAAAGCACCTTCAGGTTTCAGACCAATACCTGGCAAATGATATACAATCAGCTGCATAACCTGCTGGGAAGAGGGAACCTACAACAACCCAACCATCATATGCCATCTATCAGCAAGAATGTTCACCAAATGCGAGAACGTTTTGCTTGTATTGCAATGGCCTCAATTTTCTTCATCTTGGCATCGGCACCAAGCTTGCGAGATTCCGCTAAACCTGAATCAACGGCTGAACCCAAATCCTCCATTGCTCGAGAAGCCTCGGCCCTAAATTTCTCAACTTCCTTGTAAACTCCGACGTTTTCTTCCTTAGCCTTCTTGTCCTTCTTCAGAAACTCTTCAGCCGCTTTCTCTAGCTGTCTCTCCAACGCCTCCGCTTTCCACTCCTTGTGCTTCTCTTCGAAGTTCACATGTTATCTCGAATTTACCATGGAAGGTGTTTGCATCTTATGGAGTGCAATGAAAAATCTTTGATCAAGGAAAATAACGAAGATCAAAAGTCAAACCCTTTTAGGCCCTTTCATCATTAAACCAATGGTTGCCACAATAATGAAAAAAGATATCAATTTCATTATGCAAATAATCAAATTACTTGACTCATAAAAGGAGGAGTTAATCATGAAATTTCATCTCCTTTGCTTGTGATGTTTTTAGAGTAGCCAGACCTTGAGTAAAGCATGATTAGAAAAGTCAGTTTGTCCATGTAAAGATCAATTATGACAACTTCACCTAAGGTGTGAATCTCATCTTTTGAAAGGACAATGTCAACTCATCCAACAGAAGAGTTCTCAATGCTTAAAGAAAACACATGCAATTCTTCACATCCAATATGAAAAGCCAACCTCTCAAATAATGGATGCAAAGGATATCTATGCACTACAACTCATCACCTGTCCTCCTAGACTGATTTTGCGCTCAGCATATCAGAAAAGATAATTACCCAAATCCATCTAGGAAGGCCCACAATTGAACAATTTGAGAGTCTTGTTATGAAAGCTTTACTATTTTAGCCAAGTTTATGCTTTCCTAGATACATTTGGGCAAATAGTAAGAAATAAAACGCAAGCTTCCTTCTACCAATAGATGTCAAATTACACAATTCCGGTTCGGTACTTGAATACTATTAATGACTATCACTTTTTTTTCCTTATGTTTTCATGTACTTTCCAACAATTCACCATTAGTTGTGTCAAGGACATAGATATGGAAATAGACTGTTAACTTCCAATTCTGTTTGGAATTGAAGTAGTTTCTATAATTGTCTTTGGAAATGTCCAAAATCAAACATATCATAGGACTTATCACTTTTTTTTCCTTATGTTTTCATGTACTTTCCAACAATTCACCATTAGTTGTGTCAAGGACATAGATATGGAAATAGACATATCATAGGACACATCTCTAGAATTGTAAAAGGACAACAAAATTAAATGACACATACCAATTTCTCCCGAAGTTTCTCACCACTACAAATTCTGATAGAGGACCAGAAATAATAAGATCTGATTGTGCAAGAGGACACAAAGATAATTAAAGTTTACAAAACAAGTTGACCAGTAAAATGAAGCTCTTGGATGGAGATGCTATATCCCCAATGACACAAAATGAGGACACAAAACAAGAGCACCAAAACCAACAATCACAAGTTCAATGCATATTTTGACCTAGAATGTCTCAATTCAAGTGTAAGAAAAATGCAATTTGAAGTTAAGGACACAAAGAGAATGAGTCATAACTAAAAGATACACTAGAGATGACAATCACAAATTCAATGAAGTTACAACAATTTCAAGATAACTTTTCACCCTGGCACAACAGTTCATGAAGCAAGGAGCGTATCCTCTTTCAGAACATTCAAGCTCTTGTTATGCAAAACACTGACAATGCAAAGCACTTTACACTTCATAAAGAATTCATACGGTTACTAAACCAAGAATCTATTACATTAATCACATAACATATGAATGCCTAGATTTGATTCAACCCATCAATAATTGAAGTTAGAAAGTTGATTGAAGGAATAATTTCATAAATGGAGCCTCTTCACAGAAAGGGCAAAGGGGAAATTTAGGGTTGGTAAGTATGTTGCCTATTCCCTAATAGTCCTCAGAAGATATCTACAAGCTTAACACAATCATTTTCCAAGTTTTTTATATTCAATTTGGTTTTCCTTTTCTCAATGCTTCTTCACTGAAAGACTCACAAATCCAACTTTTTGTAAATGTTTGAAGGGAATAGATAGCGAAAACTGAAGTCAAATGGAAGAACTGCAAAATTGTTGTTGGATTGCAAAAGGTGGAAGCGCCGCTGTTGAATACACTTGAAAATCACTGCAACTTGTGAAGAGGGAAGAAAGTCGCACACCCAGTCCAACAGCACACGGTCATCTACAATCTCATGAGCATAGCAGTAGAGAAGCTTTGGGACAAGAAGCCTTCCCTTTACAGAAATCCCGACAGCCACCCTTACATAATCATGAAGCGCGAATCCAAGCTCCTCATGCACATGCTCCGCAGTGTATACACGTACCTATGATAGGAGCAAAACATCAATGTTCTCTGAATGGCATGAACACATTCAGTGAAGTACTACATGAAAAGGAAGAAACAATGATGAAAGAAACACAAACATGGTTACCAAATGATGGTATTACCATGGGCGAGGATTGAGCACCACAACAAAGTGCAAAGTTAACGAGTGGCTCCATTTGCTCAATACCATACTTGATCAGCTCCTGGTTCAATTTATGCCTGTGAAGCGCTGTCATTATACCCTGCACCTCAACCCCATATCCCTTCATACTTTGTCTCTCATCACTGCTGAAGATCAAAACCAAGTGAATTCCTGCAAGAACCTGCTGAATGGATTTTTAAAAACAGATGGTGTCATAGATGAGTACAAATTGTGGTCGATGCCCCATAGCTTTTCCCTTAAGTAAACAGCACTCTATAAGTGCAGCATTAACCCATTGTCCTCCCACACAATATGCAGCCTGCAAATATAATACACACAGAAGCAATACTCTATGATCAGTGCACATATACACACACACCCACACATAAGGAAATACCAGATTGCAAATCAAAATCAACAGTTGTACTCACTTGAAACTGTGTGCATACCTTCTGCATCAGATTGAAGAATTTCAGGTCACTTCTTGGAACCCCATATGCCAGATAGGCCTGAAATAATCCACCACAAGAATGCTTGTCAGATGACTCTGTGGTTGCTGTTTGTTCTTTTTGTGCAACCAGTAACCTTGTATTGATCAGAACCTGGAAGAATCAACAAAGGGTGTTCATAACAATCTTACATGCATCAAAAGTGCATTGTAAACATTGATCCAAAATGCGAGCTTTTCATCATTAGTCATGATCCGTGGGTCAATGTCTTGTAGTTGCTCCACCAACAACCTGCAACTCAGTGACAGACCTTTTAGAAAGAAGATGAAGGGACACTGTATTATTCAGAGACATAGGAGAGAGAAGAGTAGGAATCACAAGCCCCCCCAAAAAAAACAAAAGACTAACCTGAAGTTGCCAAGGGCATGTGCAGCACACTCAAGCTGTTCCTTGCCCACAGACAGCCATCGAACCTCGCGTGCATATTTATATGGACCAACATCAGCCCAAGAGAGCTTCCCTCGTGCTTTGTACAAGTCAGAAGATGCATCATTTGTCAAAACTTCATCACTCGTAAGCGACTCTGACAGCGAAAAAACTGATGATGGCGTGAGGTTTGCAAAGTGTGAAGTTGGAGACTGATGATTGCCTGTGAGCAACAAACTATTATCACTCACACCACTCAAGTTGCAGTATATCTTTGCCATGCTCTGCACCATTTCCTCTGACAACCTGTTAGCACTTTGCGCTGGCTCCTTGCTCCATTTGAACCCAAGGTCTTCATCTGCAGACATCTGTGATTCTGATCTTGATAAAAAATCTTCTTGGCCACTCTGCACATGTTAAAAGGAAAGAAATTATTTGGAGTTAAAAATGCACCCAAACACTCATTCATATGCACTAAACTGTCAAAAAAATTTCCTTAATCAATGCCCATTCATGAATCCCAGAAGCATTTAAGGACTCTGTTTGTAGGCTGCAAAGGCAAGGGGATTTTTGGATGCCTAAAAAATTAAGGAAAGAAAATTCAAGTTCTCAAGAGATGGATGCACCGAGAAGATTTCAGATATGCTGGAGCTTGAAGAACTAGATTTGTCAGAGGAATCCCCTCTCACTCCCTTGACACCAGATTGATACATGCTTCTCTTCTGCAGTCCACTTCCCAAGTCACCACCTTTTGTAGCTCATATATCAATGCAAGAAGGCTCAGAAAGTTCCACACATGCAATATAAGTTTCCAGAAAAAAACTCCATGACCAAGCAAACCTAAGATTTCAGTAAAGAACCAAGTCATTTAAACTGTAAGGACTGCACATGTTCTGATGCACTGATGTACCTCATCTTCTGAAGGAGAATCAGCTACATGTGCAGAAGAGGTCTGTTCATCATTCATGAAGTTGGCTCCAGACACAGATGTTGATTCCAAAGTGCAGTAGTGTTCATTTGGCAAATTGCTCCAAAATGAAAGACGGCGTTTTGCAGACAGCAGAAATGCAGGCAAATCCTTCAGATGATCTCCTGAGGACAAAATGCACAATGGTCCAAGGCCTTGAAGCTTCTCAGAACTGACTGGTGATGAGTGTCGTTGTGTTTCTTGGGGGCTGATAGCAAGCGTTGGGAGAAAATGGTTTGCTTGCTCTTGGGTAGTTGTTGCTGCAGGAGGAGAATCCCTGGATTTGGAACACTTAGAACACTTCCCATCTGAAACAGAGTGTTGATTGTGTTTTGGTGTGACTGAGGCCTTGATTTCCATTGGTGAAATTGAGCGGCGTTCTGGCTGTACATTTAGATACACACTGCACATGAGGGCACCGACTTCTGACATTCCGCAAACCTTGCATGATTGGAATCAATGCAATATACAGATTGAAATATGAATCTTGTTTCACCTTTCTCACAGAAGGACGAGCAGATCGGCAAAGCAAATCTTGGCCATTCCAACGAGACCAGAAGCTTCGACGCGGTGGTGAAGGTGATGGTGGCTCCTCATCTTTTTCTTCTTCTTCTTGCATAAGAGGGCATGGGACATGCAGAAGCTCCTTCAAAGTAGCAAGGGCTGGGCTCTGAAAGCCGCCGCCCGATAGCTGCAGCGAATGTGAAGCAGCGTGTAGAGCAGCACCACTTGCAACTGGAGACACTTGCTGTGTGTTTCTTTGCTGGAAGAAAGAAGGTGGACTAGTACTACTGTGAAGATCCTCAACTACTTCATCATCCTCGATACTTGTCTCCTCTACAAGTCGCCATTGCAATCCTGTGATCTGCATCTCAAGATTGAGCACCTCCACTTCCAGTATTGCAATATCCAACAAAAGCTTTTGCTCCTGCACAACAAGGACTCATAACAAAAACCTAGATCAGTCATGCGAATTGTAGGAATCAACATGCTTCTTCATCATGTCTGTCTGTCTAAGATGGCAGCCACTTGACATAGAAAGCAGAGTCTAGGATTTAGGATTGACATGAGGAGCACGGAAATGCTATGTAAATTCGAGAGAAACTCGAAGAAGAAGAAGATGATGATCAGGGCTGCCACAATATGCATAACTCCCAATGTCACCAAGAAGGGAATGAGCGATCGCTGCAGTTGCAGAAAGTTGCAGCAAGCTGTGGACAACTACATATACATATGGGGATAATTCTTACAATTGCAGGAAGATGTGAGGGAACTGTGTTTGGCAGCAATCCAGGGGTACGTGTCAGAGCTTTCTCCAAGGCTGTGTGAAGCTCCTGTTGCTGCTCCAACTGTTTATGCAGAGCTAACACCTGCATGATGCACATCCTTTCCAAGCTTTTTGTCAACGGGGACGAGGGGGTGAGCGTGCAACATATGCAATTTATGTGAAGCCAATAATATCGCAAAGCTTTGAAAAACCTTTCAATGAGTGAGTTCTGAAACAGCGGGAGGGAGAGAACTTTCAACTGACTTCATCTTCCAGCTCCGAGCGCAGCAACAATTGCTGAAGCGATACACTACTTCTTGTATCATAAAACACATCCTCCTCAACTGAAGGAGTAGAGCATGAGGTTCTTGCAGTTCCAGGCTGCTGCAAGCTTCTATTGTCACGTGGAATAGCACAAGAAGCGCTCGCAAGAATGTTTTGCTTGGACCGAATCATCGTGTCTTTGGACTTGGGTAGTAGAACGGACCACTGAATTTTGTGACGCTTCCCTCCTCCTCGTCCAAGCCCGTTTTCGACTTGTTTCGAGACCATCACATATTGAGTTAGTTTTCTTCAGAGAGCCGTGGACTTGGATCTCACGAATTCACATCAATTTTCCACCGATTTCCGTTCTCGCCAACTTCAGGACCATGATCTCAATTCAGCTTCTCGTTATCTAGCTAGCTCTCACGAAGAGCTAAGCTTGACCCCCTTTTATTGAGAACTCCTTTGGAGGAAGACATCCGCAATCAAGTGCTACAAACCAGAGAGAATCAGTCGAGAGGGACTAACTCAGCAAGAGACTCCACAGAAAGAGAGAGTGTGTGTACAGAAGAGAGAAAAACTTTGTGCATAGCAAGGCAAGAAGAGCCGAAAACAGCCTGATCTCTCTCCTCCTCTCA